>Ga0256827_10002332_pt1 | contig 12274 bp, 12 predicted proteins | sample CV84metaG_FD_185977 | JGI IMG/M metagenome (GOLD analysis project Ga0256827, IMG submission 185977) | Hydrothermal vent microbial communities from East Pacific Rise, Pacific Ocean - CV84 | ecosystem: Environmental > Aquatic > Marine > Hydrothermal vents | place: Pacific Ocean: East Pacific Rise... | reverse complement strand
AAAGAAAATCATATAGTTTTACGCTTTAAAAAGTTAGATGAAAAAAGCTCTTTTCATAAAGAAAAAGTAAGTTCTGAAAAGTATGGTGTTGATTCTGAATTTTTTAATATTGATAAAACTTCACAATTTAGTTTTTTATATTATTACCAAGAGGCACTAAAATTTGTCAATTTAAAAGAGAAAAAAACTATTTTAAACCTTGGTGTAAACAAGGGTGATGAATTTAGAGTTATAAAAGAGATGTTAAGTGAAGATGAATTTAAAGCTAAAGAGTTTGTCGGTTTAGATTATTCTAGTTCCATAATTGAGTATGCTAAAAAAGATACGCCAGATAAAAATGTAAGCTTTACATGTAGAGATATAAATAAACTTAGCGAAAATAATTTAGCTAGATTTGAGTTAATAATTTCAATAGGGACATTGCAAAGTTCAAACATAAATTTCAATGAGAGATTTATGTCTCTTTATCAAAATCATTTAGAAAAAAATGGAAGTATAATTTTGGGTTTTCCAAATTGTCGCTGGATAGATGGTGAGATGATTTATGGGGCAAAAGCTCCAAATTACACTTTTAATGAGATGAGTTTAGTTTTAAAAGATATTCATTTTTGTAAGAAGTATCTGCAACAAAAAAAGTATAGGGTTGTTATAACTGGAAAAGATTATTTATTTTTGGCTGCTAGAAAAATTGTATAATTCATAAACAAATATTTGACGATTTTTTCTTTAATTTAGATATACTACTTATATAAAATTTATAGGGATATTATATGAAAGACCTTAGTCTGGTACTTGGAAATAAACTTTTTAAAGATGGTTACTATAAAAAGAATGAAAAAACTTTTTTAGAACTTAGTGAGAAAGGTCAACAGCCCAAAGCTCTATATATTGGTTGTTCAGACTCTCGTGTACTTCCAAATCTTATGACAAAATCTGCACCAGGTGACTTATTTGTTATTCGTAATGTTGGTAACTTTGTAGCGCCATATAATCCAGATAATAGTTTTCATTCAACTGCTTCAGCTATTGAATATGCAGTAAGTGTTTTAAAAACTCAAAACATTATAGTGTGTGGACATACTCATTGTGGTGCAATATGTGCAATGTTTGATGAGAGTGACAAGATAGATTCTCCCGATTTAGTCCATACTAAAAAATGGCTAACACTTGGAGAAAATGCGAAAAAACAAGCACTTCTAGCACTTGGAAATAGAGCAGATAAAGATATGAAACTCCGCTTAACTGAAAAGCTTTCAGTGATTTCGCAGATTGAAAATCTTCTAACTTATCCATCAGTAAAATCAAAAGTTGAAGATTCAACATTAAGTATTCATGGTTGGATGTATGATATTGAAAGTGGTGAGATAGAGTTTTATGATGCGGAGACCTCTCAGTTTGAGCCTTTGTCTTCTTTATCGCAATAGATTTAGAGTAAGTACTTTTTCATCCAGACACTAAGTGTGTAAAGTCCCCAAATATGTTGCTTAAAAGGTCCATTTACAAACTCTTTTAACTTAGCTTCTTTAAAAAGTCCTGTTTTTTTATTTACCTCTTGGATTAGAGATATTTTTTTAGAGTTTATTAGATATTCCATATATGGATTTGAAAACCCTTTTTTCTTTCTTTGTAATATTTTTTTATCTAGCTTATTTTTCATAATATTTTTAAGTAAAGATTTTGTAACACCATCCTCATAACGCAGTTTTGGATTTAGTGCAAAGATATTTTCAACAAGCTTATGATCTAAAAAAGGTGTCCTAGATTCAATGGAGTGTGCCATAGATACACGGTCAAGTTTTGTGAGATAATGCTCAGCTTGAAAGAGCTCTAAATCAATATAACTGTACCAAGATGATGGCTCTACATGTAGAGATTGTTTAAAGTTGTTTTGATATTTAGCTAAATACTTTAGGGCTTGATTGTCCTCTACATGTAGAGAGAGAAGTTGATTTTTTTGCAAGTCTGTAAAATTCTCGCCAGATGTACGAAAAAGAGTACTCCCTTCAAAAATGCGTTTGTAATGCTCCCATTCACGATTTTGTGAATAGTTATTTTTAAAATATTTTTTTAACCAATTTTTGTTTTTTAAACTAGCTAAACTTTCAATATCAAGATACTCAAAATACTGTCTATAACCTAAAAATAACTCATCACTACCCTCACCACTAAGCACAACTTTATAGCCATCTTTTTTTATCTCCTCAAACAAAAGGTACAAAGGGACAGATGCTGGATCGTTTAGTGGTTCATCAAGAGTATCTAGCACTTTTTCACTAGCATCTATAAATGAGTTCTGATTTATTTCAATGGCTTTATTTGAAATACCTAGAAAATTAGCACTATCTCTTGCATTTTCTCTCTCATCATATTTTGCAAAATTCTCATAACCAATGGTATAAGTTTGTAACTCTTTGTTGTTTTGTTTTGCATAGTAGTTTATTGTAGCAGAATCAATCCCTCCTGAAAGTAGCGAAGCCATAGGTACATCAGCATCTAGCCTCATGCTTATTGACTCTTCAAGTATAGATTCAAGTTTAACTAGAGCTTCATCTTTAGATTCAATAATATTTGGTTTTGTATTTAAAATATTATAATAATTTTTTATTTCTATATTCGTAGCATCTAAAATTAGATACTCTGCACTTGCGAGTTTTTTAATATCTTTAAAAAATGTAAATGGTGGAGTTGGTGCTAAAAATGACAAATACGAAAGTAGGGCATCTTCATCCATCTCTACTTTTGTTAAAAAAGGTATGAGTGCTTTTATTTCAGAAGCAAATATAAAACTATTTTTTGTTTGCATATAAAAAAGAGGTTTTTTACCAAGTCTATCGCGAAATAAATATAGTTTTTCATTATCTAGCAGGGCTATTGCAAACATTCCACGAAGATGATTTACAAACTCAACTCCCCATTTTTTATATGCTGCAATTATAACCTCGCTATCACTTTGTGTTGTAAAATTGTACTCTGGGAAAAGTTCTTGTTTTAACTCTTTGTAGTTATAAATCTCACCATTAAAAGAGAGCAAAATATTCTCTTCACATAGAGGTTGATTTGCTTGTTTTGTTGTGTCTAAAATGCCAAGTCTATGATGTGCAAAAAATAGGTTTTGTTTTTGAATAATAGAGCAGTTATCTGGACCACGATGGCTTAGTTTTGCTAGAGAAGATTTAGCTTTATTTTGATCGTACTCTCCAAGTATGCCAAAAATTCCGCACATTATTTGAAAAAACCAACTGTAATATCATTACTTAAATAATCCTCTTTAAACTCAACTCGCTCTACATGTAGAGAGTTTGCAATATTTAAAATTTCATCTTTTGTGAGGTAGTTATAAGTTTCGCTCTCACTCTCACCATATAAAATATTAAACACAAAACCCTCTCTACATGTAGAGAAACAATTTTGTATAAATAGATGTGTTTCAAACTCATTTAAAACATTCATAGCACCAGAACAGATATAGTAATCCGCACAAGGGAGTTTATCTTTTGTGATGTCTGCAATTATAATCTCTTTGCCTGTTTTTTCAGATGCAATGGAGTACATATCTACAAGTGTATCTATACCTATGTACTCTTTTGGTTCTTTTTTCTTTTTTAGCATATAAAGATATAAATCTCCAAAACCACAACCAGCATCGACAATGGTATGATTTTGTAAATTTTTAGGAAGAAGAGTTAAGATAATATCAAATCTTAACTCTTGCGTGCGTTTAGAGTGCCAGTTTACACCCTTTGCACTTGTGCCATAAAGTTCAATGGCTGAAGTGTAAAACTTCTCGTTATCTATACGAGGCATTTATTATTGAATAAGCTCAATCTCAATACGGCGATTTTTAGCGCGACCTTCTGGAGTTTCGTTGTCTGCAATTGGCTCTGATCCACCTTTACCAATAGCTGTTAATCTCATCTCATCGATTCCATAACGAATAAGTACTTGTCTTACAGCATTAGCTCTGTCTTTTGATAGTTTCATGTTTAACTCTTCTGAACCACTTGTGTCTGTGTGTCCATAGATAATAACTTGGTAGCCAGGATTGTCTTGTAAAAATTGTGCGAAATTTTTAACATCTTGTATAACTTCATCTGTAACTTTTGCTTCACCTGAAGGAAAATTTATTTTTAAAACCATTGTTTGTGGACAACCGTAACCATCAACCATAAAGTCGCTAGATGTATTTGGACATTTATCTTTTTTGTTGATTATCCCATCGTTGTCATCATCTTTTGCTACTTCATCTTGTGAATTGCTTTGTTCTTTTTCAACTTTTTCTTCAGCTACTGGTTCAGCTAGCATATGTGTTGGTTCAACTGCTTTAACAACTGGTGCTTCTTCAACTGAATATGGCTCAATATTTGGAAATTCTTCACTAGCATTTAGAGATATAGTGATACCAAGTGCTAAAAGTATAGATAGGGTAAGTTTCATGTTTTTATCCTGCTTTTTAATTAAGTAAACGATTATAGTATAAATTTGCTAAATTTTTTCAAAAAGTAAAAGAAGTAGTTTTTAAAATACTTGGATCTCGTTCACTAATTACTCCATTTTCGGTAGTTAAAAGCAGTTCTAACTCACAACTTAAATATTGTGAAGTTGTTAATGGTTTATAATTTTTATTTTCAAAAGCAGCAATTTTAGCATTTCTAATTATATCTTCAAGAAGTGAAAATGATGGAAGCATAGAACTAGATTCTCCACATAATTCATCGTCAATATACAGCTTAACAGTTGTAGCCATAACTTCACTGAGTAAAGGATGCTCTCTTAAGAGTTCTTGCTTTTTAATAGTGCGTTTAGCCTCAAAAACTTCAGCAATAGAATCTCGTGCAAGTTGAAGTAAAACAGAACGAGCCATCATGATTCCTTTGGAAGTTTTTTATTATTTATAATCTTAATCACAATCATAACACTTATTACTTGAAATAAAGCAGCTAAAATGAAAGCGTAGTAGTGAAGTTGATCAATACTGTTGGCATGATAAGCTAGAGTAGCCATGGCAATAAGTAGGGTAAGGGGCATAGAGTGTGATAGTCCCATAAGTACACTATCTAATAATCCAAGTTCTTTAATAAAGACTAAAGAAGCAACAAGACGCATAAATATCATAATAAGTGTTATAAAAATAGCTTTTGAAATAAGTCCTTCAATGCTAAATGCATCAAGATGAAATGAACTTCCAATATGGATAAAAAATATGGGGATTAAAAATCCAAAACCATATGAAGCTAGTTTTTCTGGGAGTTCATGTTTATGTTCAAAAAATGTAGGTATAAATATTCCCGCTAAAAAAGCACCAAAAGCAAGTTCTAAATCTAGGTAAAGCATAGCTCCAACTAGAAGAAAAAATATACCAATACTTAGGCGAATATCTTGTTCTTTGTTGTCTTTTAGAGGCATAAGTGAAGTTGAAACTTCTGGAAACCACCAAAATAAAAGTTGCATTGCACGAAATAATAAAAACATAAAAAGTAAAAAGAAAAACAGAGCAAGTACGGTTTTTACTAAACCTAGACCAAAACCAGATTTTAAAGCTGCAGAGGTTAAGGTGAGTAGACCAATACTAACAACCTCACCAATACCACCAGCGGTCATAGATAGAGTTAGCCATGGAGTTTTTCCATACTCTTTTGAGAGAGTTGCTACAAGTCCAACTGAGATAAGCGGTAAGAGAACCATAAAGATTTTTCCTAAATCTAGGTAGATAGAAATAGTAATGGAAAAAGCATATAAAAATACTAAATAAAACATAACTTTTTTAATGGTTTGCACTGGTGTTTTAAGGGTATTTTTGAGGTTAATCTCAGTTCCAGCTATAAACATAAGATAAAGAAATCCAAACTCTGCTACAAGTTCAAAAAGATGTTCATCATGTAAAAATCCAAAATAACCAAAAACCGAACCTAAAATAATCTCAATAGGGGTAGTTGGAAGTTTTAAAATTCGTGCAAAAAAAGGTGAGAAAATTATTATGAGTGAAATGGTTATGATTAGTACTACATTATCACTCATTAATTTTTCCTATTTTACAGATGCGGCAACTTTTAGATTGAGGTATTTTAGCATATCTAAGTCTTTTGACATAACTCTACCAGTAGTTGTTAGATAATTTCCTATAACTATGGAGTTACATCCATGTTTAAAAATCTCATTTTGTCTATCGCCAAACATAAGTTCACGACCACCAGCAACCATAATTCGCTGTGCATTTGGTATTGTTTTTCTAGTAAGTTTGATTAGCTCAAGCGCTTCATCCGTTGTAAGTGAATTTGGCTCTAGTTCAAGTGCTTCGTTATGATGGTAAAAGTTAATTGGCACAGAACTTGGGTTTAAAGAGTTTAATGCCTCTAGCATACTTACTCTGTCTTCTTGCGTTTCACCAAGTCCAAATATTCCACCAGTTATAAGTACTAAGCCTGCTTCATTAACTGCTCTACATGTAGAGTAGCGTTCACTCCAAGGGTGAGTTGTACAGATTTGTGGGTAAAAGGCTTCACTTGTTTCTAGGTTATGATTATATGCTTTTATTCCAGATTCTTTTAAAATCAAGAGTTGTTCTAGCGAAGCTGTACCATTACAAGCAATAAGTCTTAATTGTGGTACCTCTTTAGTTAGCATTTTAGCAATGTCGCAAACAAATTTTAAACTTTTATCTGTAATACCTTTATCTGCAGTAACTAAGCAAAAACCAAGTGCGCCATTATCTCTGGCTGTTTTTGCTTCTTCTAAGATAATGTTCATATCTTTTTGTTTATAACGCTCAATATCTGCCTTATAACGGACACTTTGAGAACAAAATTTGCAATCTTCGTTACAAGTCCCACTATTTACATTACATATGGAGCATAAAAATATTTCATTATTTTGCATAAATATACTCTTTTTTATTGATTTTATCATTTTTGTTTTTTTTAGTATAGTGAGTTACTTTATAGTCATTTTTAGATATATCTAGCATAACCCACTCGCTTATGGGTTTACTCCTAGCACAAACTTCACCAGAATTTAAAAATAAAGTAGAACCTTTCATCTCACTCTCAAAAGTATGAGTATGCCCAAACACAACTACATCAGCATCAGGTGTCATATAAAAAGGGAGGTGCATGAGTTTTATCTTTGTATTTGCAATCTTAAAGTAGTAAGGTTCTTGAACTAAGTTATATTTTGAATGATAATGAACCAAATGAGCATCATTATTTCCATAAACTGCAACATATTTAAGCCCACAGTTTTTTAATAATTCTAAAGTTTCAACTTCCACAATATCACCAGCATGAACAATAAACTCAGCACCATCACCCACTAAAATATCTAAAGCTCTTTTTGCTTTTTTTATTTTTGTATGAGTGTCTGATATGATTCCTATTTTCATTAGTTTAATTCTTTTATAATATTTTTTAAATTTTGTTTTAACTCTGGAAGTTGTTCTCGTATAATCATCTCTATAATATGTTTATTTACACCTTCATAGTCATGCGCAATATAATTTCTTGTTAGATAACTTTCTTTTATGGGTAAATTTGGATATTGTTTTATTATACTTTCTGATAGTTTATTTAGAGTTTCTCCTATTTGCATTATGCACATATTTGTCGCGTCAAAGCCTATCTTTGAATTCAGTAAGTTTTCAATTCCTTTAAAATCTTCTTTATAGTTAAGTAAGTCATCAATTTTTTCTATAATAAACTCAAGTTTTGTTATATCTGTATTTTTATACATATATTAATTCTTCTCTAATTGTTTTTTGAAATACTTTACTGTTATTATCGCTTGATGCTAAATCTACACTTTTTATATTTAGTATATTTTTAATTTCTGTTTTGATAGAGTCAAGTTTTGATACAGAACCCCATCCACCATATGTGTTAACAAATTTTTTATCAAGATTATATAATATATCTATATCACTATTTTTTGTTTCTTCATTTCTAGCGTAGCTACCAAATACACCAATAATAAAAAATCCACTCTCTTTATATTTTTCTTTTAAAGTTTTTAGGTTATTTAAAATATTATTATTCATGGTTATCCTTAGAAATTAGATTTTGCCTCAAGCAAAAAATGACAACTGTTTAGTCATTCTGAACTTGATTCAGAATCTAGTCTGTATTCTCTCTATCAGTCCTAGCCTTACACTTGACACACTCATAAACTTCTTTTTTACGGTAAGTTCTTTCAGCTAAAAGACCATTTTTACAGCCTTTTTCTTTACACTTAATTGTTGTAGGTTCAAACTTTGAGATGAATTTACAATCAGGGTAGTTTTCACATCCCCAAAAAGGTCCACGGCGAGAGTTTTTAAGACTTATTTTTCCGCCACAATCAGGACAAGGAGTTTCACTTGTTTTTTCTTCTACATTTATGCTTTTTGTGTTTTTACAATCAGGGTAGTTTGAACATGCTAAAAATTCGCCATTTCGTCCATTTTTAACTATCATGTCGTTTCCACATTTATCGCATTTTTCGTCTGCTGTTTTTTCTACTTTTTCAACTTTGTTTCCATCTGCATCACATTGCTCCGTATATTTACATTTTGGAAAACCACTACATGCGATGAAGTTTCCAAATCTGCCAGAACGAAGAAGAAGCTCATTTTCTCCACATTTTGGGCAAGTTCTTCCAAGAGGTTTAGCTAGTTTAAGACTAACTATTTTTTCTTTACCCTCTGCAATTTGTTCCATAAATGGAAAGTAAAAATCACTTAGAAGTTTTTGCCAATCATTTTCACCCTCAGAAATTTTATCTAATTCCTCTTCCATATTTGCAGTAAAACTTATGTCTACTATGTTTGCAAAGTGTTTTTCAAGCATATCTGTAACCGTAAAAGCCATCTCAGTTGGAATAATCTGCTTTTTCTCAATGGTTACATAAGTACGACCACTCAGTGTTGCAATAGTTGGAGCATAAGTAGATGGACGACCAACACCCTCAGACTCTAGTTTTTTAATTAGTGCAGCTTCAGAGTAACGAGCTGGTGGTTCTGTGAAATGTTGTTTAGGTTTTAGTGATTGTATTTCAGCTTTATCGCCTTTGTTTAGAACTGGAAGAAGTTTATCTTTATCTTCAGCACCAGTAAGCGCGTAAAAACCATCAAAAGTAAGTTTTCTACCACTTGCACGGTATTCATTTTCTTTACCAGTAAAGATTATGCTTTGTTGATCAAAAACAGCATCTTCCATTTGACAAGACATAAAACGCTCATAAATTAAACGATAAAGTTTAATCTCATCTGCTTTTAAAAAGCTTTGCGCAACCTCTGGAGTAAATGCAAGCATAGTAGGGCGAATAGCCTCGTGAGCTTCTTGCGCACCTTTAGCTTTTTTGTTATAAACTTTAGGTTCTTTTGGTAAATATTTTGCACCAAATCTATTTTCAATAACACCGCGAACAGCTACAACAGCTTCATGAGCAAGGTTTAAACTATCTGTTCTCATGTAAGTTATAACACCAGAAGTTCCACTTGGAGTTTTTACACCCTCATAAAGTGCTTGCGCTACCATCATAGTTTTTTTCGGAGTAAATCCAAGTTTGCTAGATGCAGTTTGTTGTAAAGTTGAGGTCATAAATGGTGGTGGAGTTTTACTAACACGCTTTTTAGTTTCTATTTTACTTATTATAAAATTATCTGCTTTTATACTTTTTTCAATAGCCTCAGCATCATTTTTATTTTCAATACTCATTTTATTTAGTTTATCGCCCATATGAGTTGTAAGAGTTGCATCAATATTTGTTTTAAACAAAGTATCCATACTCCAGTACTCAACAGGAATAAATGCTTTTATTTCTCGTTCACGATCAACTACAAGTTTTAAAGTTGAACTTTGAACACGACCACCACTTAAACCTTTTTGAATCTTGCTAGCTAAGAGTGGAGAAAGTTTGTAACCAACTACACGGTCAAGCATACGACGAGCTTGTTGAGCATTTACCATGTTCATATCTATTTTACGAGCAGACTCAAGTGCATGTTTTATTGCTGTTTCGGTAATCTCATGAAAAACTATTCTAGGAAGTTCCTCTGGATCTTTTTTAATAGCATGAGCAATATGCCAGCCAATAGCCTCACCCTCGCGATCCTCATCGGTCGCGATATAAATAATATCTGCTTTTTTTGCCAATGCTCTTATTTCTTTGACAATTGGGGCATTTTCTTTTGCTACTGAGTAAGTTGGAATTAGATGTGATGTTTCTTCATCTACTGTTATTCCAAAACGAGATTTTGGTAAATCTCGTATGTGACCTTTAGATGCGATTACTTCATAATCTTTACCCAAAAAGTTCTTGATAGTCTTTGCTTTTGCTGGTGATTCGACGATAATTAAGTTCAATTATTTTCCCTATATATAGTAGTATAGTTATTTTTTATTTTGGAAGTGTATCAAAAAAAGATTAACTCGTTGAAAATCTACAATATCCAAACCGAAAACTTTTTCCCTTTAATTTTTCCATTGTTTAGTTTTTTATGTGCTTCGTCTATAAGCTTAGATTCTATTGCTACATATGCTTGTCTATCGTAGATGTCGATTTTACCTATGCTTGAGCCACTAAATCCAGCGTCACCAGTTAATGCACCTAGTATATCTCCAGCACGAACTTTGTCTTTTTTTCCGCCCTCTATAACAAGGGTAATAAACTCAGGCAACATTGTAAAAGCATTTACCTCTTTTAGTTCACTTGAGTTTTTAAAAATGCGAGTTTCATTTTGGTATTCGTCTGCGTTGCGTATTTCACTCTCTTCATAAAGTGTAAAAGCTAAACCCTCAGCTCCTGCTCGTCCAGTACGACCTATGCGGTGAGTGTAAGTTTCTTCACCATGAGGAATATCATAATTTACAACCATTGAGAGTTCTTTTATGTCTAAGCCTCTCGCTGCTACATCAGTTGCAACTAAAACTCGGCTTGATTTGTTTGCAAATTGAACTAGGACATCATTTCTTTCGTATTGTTCTAAATCTCCATGAATGGCTAGTGCGTCTATTTTTTTAGCTTGGAGTTTGTTTGCTATTTCGTCTGCCTCTAGTTTTGTGTTACAAAAGACTATTACATTTTGAGGTTTGAAGTTTGAAAAGATATTTATGAGTGTATCTATTTTTTTACCATAAGCAACTTCATAAAAATACTCAGTGATTTTGTTAGCAGACTCAACTGAAGTTGTTTTTACACTTATGGCATCTTTTTGAATCTTTTTACTTACATCTAAAATATCATCGGTATAAGTTGCTGAAAAAAGTAAAGTTTGTCTTTGTTCTGGTGCAAAAGATAGTACTTCATTTATCTCTTCACTAAAGCCCATATCTAACATTCTATCTGCTTCATCAAGAACTAGCATATCTAAGTCTTCTAAACTAAGTGTTTCTTTTTTTAGGTGTTTTAAAATTCGTCCAGGAGTTCCAACTACTATATGTGCGCCATGACGGAGTGAGCCTAGTTGAGGACCAAAGGCACTACCACCGCAAAGTGTAAGAATTTTTACATTGTGAGTTGCGCGAGCTAGGGTGCGTAACTCTTTTGCAACTTGGTCGGCTAGTTCACGAGTAGGGCAAAGTATGAGTGACTGCACACGAAACTTCTTTACATGTAGAGCGCTTAGTATACCTATGCCAAAAGCAGCAGTTTTTCCACTTCCTGTTTTTGCTTGGGCTATAACATCTTTACCATCAAGTATGTATGGTAGTGTTTGTGCTTGGATGGCTGTCATCTCTTTATAGCCAATTTCATTTAGGTTGTGAAGCATCTCTTTAGATAGGGGGAGGTTTGAAAATTTCATAATTTATCTTTTTTAGAATTATAGCTTATTTTTAGGGTTTTGGGATGGGTATGGGTTAGATTCGTTAGATTCTGAATCGAGTTCAGAATGACGGGTGGTGTTGGTGCTATAAAATCATAATTTAAAATTATTTATTATAATTTTTTCTATATTATTTATTTCTTCTGTCCTTAATTCTTCATAATACTTTTCTTTTTTCTTTTTAGAAAGTTTATAATTATTTTGCAAAATAAAGCTTATTAAACTTTTTATTTTATTATCTGGCATTTCAATTATCTCATTTATTTCTTCATATGCTTTATCAAATGAACTTAAATATTTTAGTTCTTCTGGTAAAGTTTTTTTAATAGTTTTATTAACACATTCATAAATAAATTCACAGCTTGAAGTAGCATCAAAAAATCTATATAAATCTTGAGTATCATTTAGTATTTTTACATTTCCATTATCTGTAGCAGACCAATCTATCATTTTCATTAGAGGTGATGTATGCTCTACTAAAAT
>Ga0256827_10002331_pt1 | contig 12275 bp, 11 predicted proteins | sample CV84metaG_FD_185977 | JGI IMG/M metagenome (GOLD analysis project Ga0256827, IMG submission 185977) | Hydrothermal vent microbial communities from East Pacific Rise, Pacific Ocean - CV84 | ecosystem: Environmental > Aquatic > Marine > Hydrothermal vents | place: Pacific Ocean: East Pacific Rise... | reverse complement strand
TTACCAATATTCTCTTTTTTACGACCAATTTTTTTCTTCTCTTCCTCTTTATCCTTTTCTGGCTCTTCAATAATCATATTTGCAAACCTATCTGGAATATCAGCAAAAGTTAATTCGTCATCTTGAGTTCTCATTGCTCCAACAAAAAGAACAAGAACAGCATGTAAAATAGCTACAACGAGAAGATAAAATAGAAAATTTCTATCTACAGAAAATGCACCTTTAACTATAGGAGCAGCATTCACAAATCCCCAAGATAATGTTTTATCATCAATATCAATATGTCCTTTACTATTAGGCTCCACAATGGCAGTATAAGTATTCTTAGATTTTTTACACTTCTCTTTTTTAAACTCTTCTAAAGTGTACTCTTTATCTGATAATTTAATATTACCTTTCATATCTTCTAAAAGAGATATTTTATATTTACCACCCTCAAGAGGTTCAAATAAAGGAAAGATAGATCCAAGTTTAACATTGTCTGATTCAATCGCAAATAAAACCTTATCACTATTCGTACCAATAGTAACAACTTTAGGTTTAAGCATAGCCTCCTCTTTTAGAATAATGTTATTCCAAATAAGAGAGACCTTTAAAAAATTTCTTTTTTCTTTAGCCATTATCGACTCCTTTAAGCTATATTGAAGTAATAGATAGAATTACCTCAAGCTACATATACTACTAAAAATATCTATAAATGTCAAATTATAATAGAATAAAATATCTATTTTTTGCCATTTTTATAACTTTTTTATCAATAAATATCTATTTTTTTATTAAAAATCATATTTTTTTAACTATACTATCGTTATTTCGATTAAAATTATACTAAATATTTTATATTTTTAAATAATAAAATTAAAATAACTATTTTAAATATAATTTTTTGGGGCAATCTTATCTATATAAAAAGAGAAGAGATAATCCTACTCGAATTTCTATAAATATGAATATAATTATATTTGAATCAATTATAAAAAGAATAACTATTAAAGATTAATATGCTATAATTGAGTAGTTTAATTTAAGTGCAATATAGTAAAAAAGAACTCCTAATAGTATTGCAGGGGCATAAGGCAGATAGGTTCTTTCTAGCTCCTTACCATCTTTTGATTTTTTTAATAAATTATCAAACATTCCTATAAATATTTTTATAAATTTTCCTGTTACAATCAAATATATAATTGCCATTAAGCCACCAGCAAGACCAATATATATTAATGTATTAACAGTAAAATACCATCCTTTTAACGCTCCAACAGCTCCCATTAGTTTTACATCTCCAAGTCCCATACCTGTAGTTACATGTAAAACCCAAAAAACCATTATTCCAGTAAGCCACCCTATAAGGGATAATCTTAAGCCATCCATTCCTAAAAATATGGTATTAAAAGTTATTCCTAATACTACCGTAGGATATGTTACAATATCTAATATTTTTCTTGTTTTTAAATCTGTTACAACAGAGATAATCAATGATATAAATAAAATTGTATCTATTATTATTAAATGAGTTGTCATTCTTTCTCTTTAAAGATTATTATTTAGTTTCTTTTTCGAAAAGCTCTAGAAAAACCTCTCCCTTATCTCCAACTCCAAGATTATAATTTTTATTTTCTGCTCTAAAAGGACAAGAACAAGCTGTATTTGTTTTCTCCTCCTCTCCAACAATACCTACAGCTGTTACAACATAGAAACCAGGTTTGATGTTTATATTATTGTTTTGTGAATTTCTTGTATCATAAGGGATAGTCTTTTCTATAGGAGTAAAAGATGTTAAATCTAAATCTGCATTACAATCTGCTGTTAACTCATTACACATAAGGGAATCTGTTTTATAGACTTTTATTTTTATCTCCCCACCAGTAAGAATATCATCTAAAGCCTTATCAATATTTATACTTGCATTTAATGCAATATCTGATTCCTCTCCACAAGAGATTGTAAAAAAACTTATTATTATAATTAAAACTAAAAATTTCATTATTACTCTCCTGTAAAATTAAAATGAAGTACCGCATTATCTGGTGTTTCTGTACCTTGGTTTAATAGATATACTCCACCAGCTGTAGCTAATATTGCTACAGAAACAGTGGTAATAAACCAAACAGATGTATACCATTTTCCTGTGGCTTTTGAATCTACTTTCTTCTTAGCTCCTTTGGGAAGTAAAACTTCTAGTGTCTTAGGATTTTCTAAAGAACCTAAAGATGTGATCTTTTTGCCACTATAATTATAAACCTCTACATAATATGTTAATGTAAAAGAGTATTCTGGTTTTGTTAAAAATGAAATATCGAAGTATGCAGTATAATTTTCTGTTGTTATATCATTTTTCTTACTAGATGAGTAAGATTTAGACTTATCTGTCTTATAATAAACTATAACCTCTCCTGCTTCCATTTTAGGATCATGCCACTCAATAGGAAGCTTTAAACCTGATTTAAATTTTATCTTTTTTACTTCTGATTGATATAATCTTATTTTTGCAGATGGAAGTCTTAACCAAATACTATGATAATCTTTAAAAAATTCAGAAATTTTAGGAGAAACAGCTGCAAAATCTATCTTATAATCTGGATAGATTTCAAATAGTTTATTATAGCTCTCTTCTGCCTTCTTCTGCTCTTGTTTCAATGTATTGATAAAAGCGATAGTTTTATAAGCGACAGCGAGATCTTTTCTGTTTTCTAATTTAGGTATGAGCTCTTTTAATGATTTTTCCGCTTCATCTAAATGAAGAGAAGAGTATAGATCAATAGCTTTAGCCAAATCTTTATTTTCTGTAACATAATCGCTATATAAGTCAGCAGAAAGAAGAGAGAGACTAAAAAGAAATAAAAATAAAAGTAATTTCATGTATTACCTCAAAATATACATAAGAATATTACAACACTAAAGAGTATTATGTCAAGTTTAATTTGAAAATAAAAAGGAAATCTTTAAGTAAAAGTTTTAATTTTTAGTAATTTTTTGAAATAGTTGCAAAATTCCCAAATAAAGATATAATGATAGATTATAAACCATTTTAGATTTTGGTTTATTATTTTGGAGAAAGATGTTTATTATATTTTTTATATCTATGTTTATAAGTGCAAATGCAGGAGATAATCAATATGGTTTAATTAATAAACCTATTTCCTTAACAGCTTGTGAATCAATTTCTAACGAATATACAATATTTAATTGGGAATTTAGTTCCATACCAGAGGATAGCAGTTTAAATAGTCAAGATATTATTCCTAATGAATCAGGAAATCACGAATGTTTAGCATCTTTTACTCCTGATGTTGTTGGAATTTATAAAATAAAATTAACAATTAAAAATAATAATGATATTTCTGAAGATTGGGTTCAGGTAATTGCTCTTAATAATTTGAATAAAAAGAGGTTATTATTTGATATTTTAAGAGAGAATAACTATTATAGTTATGATTTTAATTATTATGAGACCAATATTATCAATTATAATGTAGGTGTAGAGAAAGAGATTATCTATCAAAACAGCAAAAAGGGTAAATATTATTTAGAAAATTTAGAAAATAGTAAGATTTATGAAGTTGCGACTCTTGATAATTTCCTTTTTAAAGCTAAAACACCATATTTAGTCACTTTTTTTTCTGATGGATACAAAAAGGTAGAAAAAACAATATTTTCAGATAAAAATTTAGAGCTAGATTCTATAGAGAGTAGTGGAGTTAATTTAAAGGTTCAAAATCATCTTTTAGAAGATATTAATGGAGTCTATACGGCATATTATGATAATAAAAAAGTTGTTAGTTCTTATAATCCTTTATCTTTAGATAAAGATATTACCTCTATACTTTTTACTCCCACAAAATCAGAATATAACTATCCATCTATCTATTATTCTAAAAAGATAGATAATCCTAAAATAATCCAATATAATGAATTGAATTATGTGGAGTTAGATATTAAAACTTCAGAAGAGGTAGTTGTAGTAATAAAATCTAAAACTATTGATAATTGTCTGAATAATGAGATAAATGCCTCTTGTATTTGGGAGAGGAGAGTATCAATATCTCAAAATAGCACTATTGCTTTACCTAAAGGAGAGTATCTTATAGAGAAGTTTAAAGATAATTTTAAATGGGGCTCCTCATCTGTTGTAATGGATAGGGATAAAGTAATTGAGGTTGACCTACCTAATTTAGAGATGGTTAAAATTAATATTCCGGAGAATGTAGTAGCTTTAACTCTATCTGGTGAAGAGAACTCATTTTTCTTTAACAAAGGCGATGAGATTAAGATTCCTAAAGGTAGTTATGATATAACATTATACACAGAAAATGGTTACTACCGTTTATCTTCTTATGTTATTTATGGTAATAAAGTTTTACCCTCAAATGAGAGAGAGTTATCTTTAACTTTTGATATATATTCAGAAAATCAACTACAGGATGAAAATATCTATTCTGACCTATTTATTTTTGAGAATGGATACTATATTTTTCCAGAAGATTACAATATTAATTTAATTGTACCATAGTTCTAAATTAATCCTAAATTTAAGAAATAAATTTTATTGATTTTTTATTTTTAAAATTATCAATTATTACTTGATTTTGTAAATAAAAAGTATTACTATGCCCTAAATGTTAGGAGCCTATTTTCTGAAGGAGGTAGAGATGATAAAAGCTTTTATAGAAATTGATACTGATCGTTGCAAGGGATGCGAACTATGTGTTGTTGCATGTCCCCCTAAGGTTGCATGTTTAATTATGTCTGATAAGTTAGAAGAGATTACTCATAATACAAATGAGAAAGGGTATCATTTTGCAGTACAGTTTCAAGAAAACTGTATAGGATGTAATAATTGTGCAATTGTTTGTCCAGATAGTTGTATTACAGTATATAAATTAGCGAAATAGGAGATTTTAGATGAGTGAAAAATTATTAATGAAGGGTAATGAAGCTTTAGCAGAAGCTTCTATAAGAGCTGGGATTGATGCTTATTTTGGATATCCTATAACTCCACAAAGTGAGATATTAGAATATTTTTCAAAATGGTTACCTATAAAGGGTATTGCTTTTGTTCAAGCAGAGTCAGAAGTTGCATCGATAAATATGGTTTATGGTGCTGCTGGATGTGGTAAAAGAGTTATGACATCTACTTCAAGTCCAGGATTTTCTCTGATGATGGAGGGTGTTTCTTATATTGCTTGTGCAGAGATTCCTTGTGTCTTAGTTAATGTACAAAGAGGAGGTCCAGGGTTAGGAACAATTCAACCATCTCAGGGAGATTATTTTCAAGCTGTTAAAGGTGGTGGTCATGGAGATTATAAAATGATTGTTTTAGCTCCAAACTCTGTACAAGAGATGGCTGATTTTCCTGGTTTAGGATTTAATTTAGCAGAAAAGTATAGGATGCCTGTTTTAATACTTGCAGATGGTGCTTTAGGACAAATGATGGAAAAAGTAGAGTTTAAAGAGCATACAAAATGGGATGCTGATTTCTCTTGGGCAACAGTAGGAAAACCTAAAGATAGAGAAGCTAACGTAATAACCTCTCTATTTATAGAACCTGAAGTTATGGAAGAGGTTAATTTAAGATTACAAGCTAAATATAAGAAGATAGAGAATGAGTTTGTTGATTATGAAAAATATTATTGTGATGATGCTGATGTTGTTTTAGTTTCGTTTGGAATCTCATCTAGATTAAGTAAAAAAGCTGTAGACTTAGCAAGAGCAGAAGGAATTAAGGCTGGATTACTTAGACCAATTACTTTATGGCCTTTTCCAACAAAAGAGATATCTAATCTTGTAGAGCAAGGTGTAAAAAGTTTCTTATCTGTAGAGTTAAATGCTGGTCAAATGGTAGAGGATGTTCGTTTAGCTGTAGATGGAAGAATCCCAGTTAAGCATTATGGAAAAATGGGTGGAATTATACCAGCTCCAGAAGAGATCTTAGAAGAGATTAAAAAAATGGTTAAGGGGTAAAAGATGAGTAAAAAAGAGAAAAGATATATAGAAAAAGATGGGCAGAAGTTTGAGGTTACTTGGGAAAGACCTGATAGTCTTAAAGATAAATATATGCATTTTTGTCCAGGTTGTGCACACTCTACACTAGAATCATTAATTATGGAAGTTTTAGACGAAGAGGATTTAATAGAGAAAACAATTGGAGTTTCTCCTGTTGGTTGTTCTGTTTTCGCATACGATTATATGGATATAGATATGCATGAAGCTGCTCATGGTAGAGCTACAGCTGTTGCAACAGGAATCTCTAGAGTTTTCCCTGACCATTTTGTTTTTACTATTCAAGGTGATGGAGATTTGGCTGCAATCGGTACTGCAGAAACAATTCATACTTTTAATAGAGGGGAAAATATTGTAGTTTTCTTTGTAAATAATGGTATTTATGGAATGACAGGTGGACAAATGGCTCCTACAACTTTAGAGGGGCAAGTAACATCTTCATCTCCAGATGGTAGAAACGTTAATACAATGGGATATCCTATTAAAATAGCAGATATGGTCGCTCTATTACCGGGTACTCATTATGTTACTAGAGTTGCATTAAATAATCCTAAAAATGTTAGAAAAACTAAAAAAGCTATTAAAAAGGCTATTGGATATGCTTTAGATAAAAAAGGAACCTCTCTTGTAGAAATTGTTGGTAACTGTCCTTCTGGTTGGAAGATGACAACCTTAGAGGGTTATGAATGGTGGGAAGAGAATATGATAGTTCATTATCCACTTGGTGTAATTAAAGATTTAGGAGGAAAATAATGTTACAAGAAGTTATTTTTGCAGGATTTGGAGGTCAAGGAGTTTTGACTATAGCTAAAATGGTATCTTATGCAGCAATGCTTTCTGAAAAAGAAACATGTTGGATGCCTACTTATGGTCCTGAGATGCGTGGTGGTACAGCAGGTTGTACTGTTTCTGTTAGTGATAATCCAATATCATCTCCGATATTAGCTAAATTTGATACAGGTGTTATTCTTAACCAACCTTCTGTTGCTAAATATGAAGATAAAATTAAAACTGGTGGAATAATCATTTGGGAATCAACAAATATTACTAATGGACCAACCAGAGAGGATATTACTTCAGTTCCTATACCTGCTTATAGAGAAGCAATCCTATTAGGAAATAGAGTTGTAATGGGAATGGTTCTATTAGGTGCATTTATTCAAAAAACAGAATCAGTTACAATTGAAGATGTTTTAGCTGCTCTTAAAAAGACTCTACCAGAGAGACGTCATAATCTTATTCCTTTAAATGAAAAGGCTTTAAGAAAAGGTTTTGAGTTAGCTCAAGAAGTTAAATAATTCAATATTTAGCATATCACCAAAAATATACAGAATTTCAAGTTACAATTCTGTTAAAATATTCCTCTTCAAAGCTAATTTGATTAATTAATAAATACAAAATAAACTCTTTCAAATATTGTTTGACTTTCTAATAATGTAAATGATAATATTATACGTAAGATTGTTCATGAGTGGATTTTTGATCATTAATACTCTTACTGTGAATAATTCTTTTAATTAATTTAAAAATAGTTACAGAACTATTTTAGAGGAGAGATATGAAATTACTTCTATTTTTACTAATATTTATTACATTTTTTTCAATAAGTTGTGATGATACAGAGAAAGTTAAGAAAGAGAGTTGTGTTGATTTTGATTGTGGCAATGGCAAATGTGAAATCAAAGATGACAAAGCTATTTGTATTTGTCAAGATGGTTATTCCGGAGATGATTGCAAGACAAATATTGATGATTGTGAAAATAACCCTTGTCAAAATGGTGGAAGTTGCATAGATGGAGTAAACTCTTACAGTTGCGAATGTACAGAGAACTTTTCTGGAGATAATTGTGAAATTTCATTTAGTTATTGTGAGACCAATCCTTGTCAAAATGGTGGAAATTGTATTGAAGGAGATAACTTCTATCGCTGTGAATGTTTAGAGGGATACTCGGGAGATAATTGTGAAATTGATCTTAGCAACTGTTCAAATTTATGTCAATGGGGTACTATAGAAGATGATAAAGCTTACTCTATTGCAATTGATTCGAATGATAATATCTATATTGCAGGAGTAACCTCTGGAAATTTAGAAGAGAATGTAAATTTAGGGGATAAGGATCTTTTTTTAACTAAAATCAACTCTTCTGGAGAGAAGGAGTGGACAAAACAATGGGGTACAGCTCAAAAAGAGGAGGCATACTCTATGATAACGGATTCTAATAACAATCTATATATTACAGGTTTTACAGCAGGGACTTTAGGTGGAACATCTTTTGGAAAAAGAGATGCTTTTTTAATTAAGTTTAATTCGGCTGGAGAGATTGAGTGGACAAAACAGTGGGGTTCTGCAGAAGATGATTATGGTAATTCAATAACTTTAGACTCTAATAATAATATCTATATTGCAGGAAATACATCAGGAAGTATAGATGGAGTTTCAACTGCTCAAAAAAGAGATATATTTTTAACCAAATTTAATCCAGCTGGAGAAAATCAGTGGACAAAACAGTGGAATGATGATTATGAGTGGGGAAAAGGTGTAGTTGTTGATTCTGATGATAATATATATATTACTGGTTATATGGGAGATGTTATTAGTGGAGATATATTTTTATCTAAAATTAATAGCTCTGGAGAGAGAGAGTGGATAAAAAAATGGGGAACAGATTCTAATGATTATGGAAACTCTGTAACTATTGATTCTAATGATAATTTATATATTACAGGAAAAACTAAAGGAACTCTAAGTGATAATGAAGAGGGAAATTTCTTCTTAACTAAACTTGATACAGAGGGGGTACAATCTTGGACAAAACAGTGGGGTGCTGACGATGGAGAGGGGAAATCAGTTGCAATTGACTCTAACAATAGTATTTATGTATTAGGCACAGTGAATCTTGATAAAAATGATACAAATAATAATATATCATTAAGCAAATTTAACTCTACAGGGACAAAAGAGTGGACAAAAGAGTGGGATAAAGGTGGTAATGATTTTGGATTTTCTGTAGCTGTTAACTCTAACGATGATATCTTTATCACAGGATTTACAGATGGTAGTTTTGATGGATTTACAAATGCAGGATATCTTGATATTGTATTAATAAAAGTAACAAAATAACTATTTATTGATTTATAAATCTTGGTTAAATCCAAGTATGCAGCAATAGGATAATTGATGAAGTGGAAGCAATTAAGTAAGGAAGATACAACAATTTATAAAGGAATTGCTATTTTAATGATAATTATTCATAATTTTATGCATCTTTTCCCATATGTAAAACAAAATGAACACTCTTTTCATGAGGGAAGATTTAGTCATTTTTTACTACAATTATGGAATAAACCAGAAGAAGTTGTTCAATTTACCTTCTCTTTTTTTGGACATCATGGAGTTCAGATATTTATATTTTTAAGTGCTTATGGTTTAACAAAAAAATATATGAATCAAGAACTTAACTACTTTAAATTTATGAAGAGTAGAATTTTAAAAATATATCCTCTATTTTTATGGGCAATTATATTTTATTTACTTATTATTGGTTTCTATTTTTTTGGAGATAGTGGAGTATTAAAATTTTTCTTTACAGAATCAGAAGCTATATTTTTTGATATAATACTTATCTCTAATTTTATTCCTAAATATGAGATGGCTCCAGTTGCTCCTTGGTGGTTTATCTCATTTATATTTCAATTTTATATAATATTTCCATTTGTACTCAAAGCATATTCAAAATGGGGTAAAAAAGCTTTAATTATTTTATCTTTGATTACAATTACTTTTACCTTGTTAATGCATGGAAAGATAGGTGGTGTTAGAATTTATCTTACTGTTATTGCAAATTTTCCAGAGTTTGCTCTTGCTATATATATTGCAAAAAATGATACAAAAGAGATAAAAATGCCAAAATCATTACTTCTTTTTGCCATAGTTTTTTATGTAATCGGTAATATTTACGAACCTTTTTGGTATATAACTCACTTAATGATTTTAATAATTTTACTTTTTATTTTACAAACTATTGTACCCATAATAAATAGAAGAAAGATATTAACTATTATTTTAAGTTTTATTGGTACTCTCTCTATGGCTCTATTTTTAGTAAATGGGTTTTCTAGAAGTCCATTTATTGATTTTGCAGTATATTATAACTCTTGGTGGAAAACGATAATTTTATCACTACTTTCATTATCTGTATCTATTATAATTTCGTTATTACTCGTAAAAACAGAAAAATATACAAGAGGAAAAATTGGAATAAAAACTTTTATAGTCACTTTTACTATTTTTACTATTTTTATATTTTTTAAAATATTTATTTGGAAGATTTAAAATTTATTAATTTGAAATGCCATTATTTACTTATCTCTTTTAATTTTCCACCCTCTTTAATAAGAATCTCTTTTAACTTCTCATATTTATAGGCTCCAGAGTTAAATTTACCATTTATTGTAAAAGATGGAGTGCCTCTTACCTTTAATTTAACTCCCTCTACAATATTTGCTAAAACTGCATCTTTAATCTCTTTAGATTTCATACAAGTTTCCATCTTCTTTTTATTAAGAGATAGTTTTTTTATATACATTTTAAGACTATCAGGCTCTAAATTCTTACGTTTATGATGTAGTAAATTAGCTGCTTGCCAAAATTTCCCCTCTTTTCCTGCACATTTAGCAAAGTAAGCTGCATCACATGCATATTCATGAAACTTTTTATTACCTAGTATTGGGTTACATTTATTATCTAAAGGAAACTCTTTTCTTACTAATTTTACATTTGTAAAATTAGTCAACATCTCTTTTACACTCTCTTCAAACCTAGAACAATATGGACACTCATAATCAGAATATAAAACAACAGTCACATCTGCATTCTTCGCACCTGCAATACCTACTAATTTTTCAGAATCAAAAGTTCCTCCCGCATAAAGAGAACTCTCTACTTTTTCTTGAGTAAAAATCATTTTAGATGGTACTAACACTAGCAATGCAAATATTAAATACATAGGGATTTCAAACTTTTGTAATGAGAATAACTCTTTAAGTGAAAATTTATTATTCTGTAGTTTAAAAACAATTATAAGTAATAAAATTGTAAGAATCCAATTTATCCCATAAGTAATTGAGCAATAGATACATATTGCATTTAAAACAGATTTTGCTATATAAAAATAGTATATACTTACTGCTGAAAATATTGAGAAAAATAGTAATAAGTGATTATATAAATATTTTTTCTTTCTATGTACTAACATATACAGAAAAACTAAAAGATATCCTAATATCCCCAAGGAAGCAACAGGTATATTAGAGATATAAGCGGTATCACTCTCTGCAACCTTACTACAGCTAACAGTTTCACTAATATCACAACCAGGAGTGTAGGTATTATCAAAAGTAACCTTGTAATCTATATCAAATAGATGAATAGATACTCCTAATCCAACAAGAATAGCTAAAAGAATAACTATAAAGAATATTTTATTAGTTTTTTCATTCATGATTTTTCCTCTAAAAGTTTTATTATCATATTTTCCAATATGTAAAAGGTATTATTACCTCCAAATTTGATTAATGGTTCATACTCTAATACTGTTTCATATTTTTTTAGAATTATAGAGAATTTAACACTATTAAGTTTCATCTTTTTTTTATCAAAATAGTTTAATTTAGCCTCTTTTGCAGAGGTATCAAAGGTGTATCCCTTCGCTCTATAATATTTAAATACAACTATTTTCTGAAATTGCATATAAAGTAGAGAGTAAAATCTTATTATTTCTGATGGTTGAGAATTATCAAAATACTCTTTTAATAGAAGAAGAGCCTTAATTTTTTGATTTTTTATTATCGAATCTAAAAGCTCAAAAACAGTATGAGTAGTTTGTAAATATGTATATTTAGTTATATCTTCTATTTCAATAACTGATTTTGATATTCCATTTATTAATTTTAATAGTTCATTCTCAATTAAATATAGATTATTGTCTATTTCAGAAACAAATAGATTCAATGCATCATTTGTAATTGTTAAATTATACTTTTCAACAAAATCCTTTATAAAAGATTTCAATTTAATATCATTTAGATTTTTTAGCCAGATAAATCGATTAGAGGGAATTCCTTTATAAAATTTTTTCTTCAGTGTTATCTTATCTAACTCTTTATTGGTATATAACACTAAATATGTTTTTTTTATTCTACTAAAATATGGAAGTAGTTGTGAGAGTTTTCTATAATCAATTTTATCAATATTTTTAATAAGAACAACTCTTCTT
>Ga0256827_10002330_pt1 | contig 12276 bp, 9 predicted proteins | sample CV84metaG_FD_185977 | JGI IMG/M metagenome (GOLD analysis project Ga0256827, IMG submission 185977) | Hydrothermal vent microbial communities from East Pacific Rise, Pacific Ocean - CV84 | ecosystem: Environmental > Aquatic > Marine > Hydrothermal vents | place: Pacific Ocean: East Pacific Rise... | reverse complement strand
TGTTGTTCGTTGTTTGTTGTTCGTTGTTTGTTGTTTGTTGATAACAATAAACTCAGAACCACAAACAATAAATTTTTTATCTCACCACATCAATACCCTCCACCAACAGCATATCAACAAATTTAGCAGTATGTTTTTCATTGGGGATTTCTCCGAATTCTGTTTTAAGTCTAGCTTCGTCCATTCTTACAACGGTTCTTCCTTTTATTTTCAATCTATTATATATAGTCTCTGCTTCTTTTTCATCATTTGTAGTGAATAATTGACCTTTGGTGATAACAGCTTTAGATGATGCATCCTTTGATTTCCCAATTATCATTCCTACAGCAGCAGTATTATGAGTAATTGGGTCTATTAATATAAATGAACCTGTGATATGATTGCGTTTGTATGGGTCAAAAAACAAAGGTTTAGCTGTTGTAATTTGAACTTTACCAATGTCATTTAGTTTGAATGTATCAACGGTTGACTTCTCAAGGGTATTAACATCTACTCTATAATCTATATTTCTAACAAATGCCCTAGTACTGTTATTAGCATGTTTAATAAAGAATTGCATTTCCTTATCCATCAGAGCTTCATCCATCCAAACTAACATAGACTCAAAATGCTGGCTTATCATTGGTAGATTGTCAGGGTAAACTAACATATCACCACGACTAGCATCTATCTCATCCTCAAGAGTAATAGTCACTGATTGTGGAGGAAAAGCTTCTTCAAGGTTTCCATCATAAGTAACTATTTCCTTAATTTTTGAAGTTTGACCAGAAGGTAAAGACATTACGGTTTCACCTTTTCTAATAATACCTGAGGCAACAGTTGCAGCAAAGCCACGGAAATTAATATCTGGTCTGTTTACATACTGAACTGGATAACGCATATCATCAAAATTTCTATCGCTACTTACATGAACAGTCTCAAGGAAATTCAATAGATTTCTTCCTTTATACCAATCCATATTTGTGCTAGAGTCAACAACATTGTCACCTTTTAAAGCAGAAATTGGGAAATAATGGATATCAGGAATATCAAGTTTAGCAGCAAAATTTTTATAATCTTCACAAATACTATCAAAAACCTCTTGAGAATAGTCTCTAAGGTCCATTTTATTTACTGCAACGACAACATGTTTTATACCCAATAAAGAAACAAGGAATGTATGTCGTTTTGTTTGAGTTATTACTCCTTTTCGAGCGTCTATCAGAATAATTGCAAGATTTGCCGTAGATGCACCTGTTACCATATTACGAGTATATTGCTCGTGACCAGGAGTATCTGCAATAATAAATTTTCTTTTATTGGTAGAAAAATATCTATATGCCACATCAATTGTGATACCTTGCTCACGTTCAGCCTTTAAGCCATCAAGTAATAAGGCATAATCTATATCCTCTCCAGCATGTCCTACTCTTTTGCTATCTCTTTCAAGAGTTGCCAGTTGATCATCATATAGTTTTTTACTATCAAATAGTAATCTTCCTATTAAAGTTGATTTTCCATCATCTACAGAGCCTGCTGTAAGTATTCTAAGGAGTCCTTTGCGTTGGTCTGCATCTAGGAATTGTTGTATGTCTTTGTTTATCATTGTTTTTAATATTACTCGCGTTGCTCGTAAAGCTATCCGCTAATTCTCGCTAATTAAGCTAATTGCACTAATTATTTCTTGTTTGAACTAGTCTTTTATATTGAAGTGATTTAGAACCAAAATTTATTAGTAAACCTAGCTTATAATTTGTAGCTGTCAGGTAGTTTATTACTTGTGACTCATGTTCAGAAACAAGACCTTCCATTGCTTTTAACTCCAAAATTATTTTTCCATAACAAATTACATCAGCATAATATGATTTCTTGAGATTCTTTCCTTTATAAGAAACCCTCAGCTTTACATTTGTTTCATAAGGAATATTTCTATTCTCAAGTTCCAATAATAAAGCTTCATGATAAATAGCTTCTAAAAATCCAGGCCCCAATTCACTATGTACATCCATACAAGCCCCAATAATATTATATGACTCTTCTTTATAAACTAAATCCATATTATATACTTATGCTCTTAAAGGTAATTCGCCAAATTCGTTTAATCTGTGAAAATTAGCGGATAAACAATAGAGCGATAGCGAAATTAAAAATACCCCTCCCGTTTCTTCTGTTCCATACTACCATCTTGGTCGAAGTCAATTACTCTTGTAGTACGTTCTGAGACAGTAACTGTCATCATTTCTTCTACTATTTCTTCTATAGTGGTGGCTTCAGATTCTACAGCTCCAGTTAGAGGATAACATCCTAATGTACGGAATCTTACCATTTTCATTTCTGCTTTTTCTGCTATTTCTTTTGGCATTCTGTCGTCGTCAACCATAACTAATGTACCGTTGGTTTCTACAACAGGACGCTCTTTGGCAAAATATAATGGAACTATAGGAATATTTTCCAATCGAATATAATTCCAAATATCTAACTCAGTCCAATTGGAAATAGGGAAAACACGAATAGATTCTCCTTTATGAACCTTAGTATTGTATATATTCCAAAGTTCTGGACGTTGATTTTTTGGGTCCCACTGATGGAATTCATTACGGAAAGAGAATATACGTTCTTTAGCACGAGATTTCTCTTCGTCACGACGAGCACCGCCAAAAGCAGCATCGAATTTATGCTTGTCAAGAGCAGCAAGAAGAGCTTGAGTCTTCATTACATCAGTATGAACCTTTGAGCCATGAGTAAAAGGACCAATGCCTTTTTCAAAGCCTTCTTTATTATATTCTACTATTAAATCCCAATTGTTTTCTTTGGCATAATGATCACGGAATTCAACCATTTCTTTGAATTTCCATTTTGAATCGATGTGCATTAAAGGGAAAGGGACTTTACCTGGTGCAAATGCTTTTTCAGCAAGGCGTACCATTACAGAAGAATCTTTACCTATAGAGTAAAGCATAACAGGATTCTCGAACTCGGCAGCTACTTCACGAATAATGTGGATTGCTTCTGCTTCTAGTTCTTTTAGGTTTGAGAGGTTGTATGTGGACATATATATAATAAAATGGTCCGCTAATTTCTGCGAATTAAACTAATTTCCGCAAATAATTAGCGTAATTAGTTTAATTCGCGAGAATTCGTGGATAGTTTTTTTTGAACGAAGTGAGAAATTTCTATAATCGAGCATCAACCACATCTCTAGGCAAAATACTCTTGGCATCATAAATTACAACACCATGCTTTTTAGCACCTGCGAAGTCTAAATATTTAAATTGGTCATGAGCAACTGCAAGAATAATAGCACTATACTGGCTTAAGTCTCCTAGTTCATCAATCATATCGATGCCATACTCATGAGAAACCTCAGCATTGGAAGCCCAAGGATCATAAACATCAACATCCATTGCAAAATCCTTTAGTTCATGATAAATATCTGTAGCACGAGTATTTCTAATATCAGGGCAATTCTCTTTAAAAGTAATACCAAGCATAAGAGCTTTAGCATCTTTTACAGCAACACCAGATTTAACCATTATCTTAACAGTTTCGTTGGCAACATAAGCACCCATTGAATCATTAAGGCGACGACCTGCAAGAATAATCTCTGGATGGTACCCAACTTCCTGAGCTTTTTGTGCTAAATAGAACGGATCAACACCAATACAGTGACCACCAACTAATCCAGGGCGGAATGGTAAGAAATTCCATTTAGTACCTGCTGCTTCAAGCACATCTAAAGTATCGATACCCATAAGGTTGAATATCTTAGAAAGCTCATTTACAAAAGCAATATTAAGGTCACGCTGAGAATTCTCAATAACTTTTGAAGCCTCAGCAACTTTAATGGTTGGAGCAAGATGTGTTCCTGCTTTTATTATTTCATTATACAGATCATCAACTTCTTTTCCAATTTCTGGAGTAGAACCCGATGTTACTTTCTTGATAGTGGTAAGAGTATGAACTTTATCACCAGGATTTATTCTTTCTGGAGAATAACCCACATAAAAATGCTCATTCATTTTCTTACCTGAAACTTCCTCTATTACTGGAACACAATCTTCTTCCGTAGCACCAGGATAAACTGTTGACTCATAAATAACGATATCACCATCTTTAATAACTTTACCAACTACAGTAGAAGCTCCAATAAGTGGAGTTAAATCAGGGCGATTATTTTTATCAGTTGGAGTAGGAACAGCGATAATAAAAATCTCTGCTTCTCGAAGCATTTCAATATCTGTTGTATAAACAAGATGTTTAGCTGCTGCAAGATCTTCATCTGAAGATTCAAGAGTAGAATCATGACCACCTTCAAGTTCATCAACACGAGCTTGGTTAATTTCAAACCCAATAACTCTACGATGTTTTCCAAATTCAACAGCTAGTGGTAATCCCACATAACCTAATCCAATAATTGCAATAGTTTTCATAATCTTTTTGTTATTTTATTATCTCCACAAATGAAGAACAAAATCAATAATTTCTGACGTAAAAAAGTACTTAAAAATTCGTTTTCTAATTGACAAATGCTTATGTGTTTACATAGCTTCGCCCCCTCAGTCACAATAATGTTTTGTAACTCACTAATTAGATTGCCTTTATGTTTTTAGTTAATTATATAAATAATCAACCTATTTATCTTTATCCCACAGTAAAAGATAGTCTGAACTATCCTTTTTTGATAAAAATGAGTTAATCTCATTCTCAGCAAATACCAAATATCTTATCTTACAGCTAATTGTTTTCTCTGCTTTATTTACAAGTTTTAATAGATACTCTTTATCGATAACATCTCCAACAAATACTAAGTCAATTATTTGACTACTTACTCCCTTGGCATAATCTCCTACAACATAAACTTTGAATAAAGAGCCTACCTTCTCAATAATATCATCAATGATTCTATCAAAGCCAACATGCTTAATTAAAATATTATGTATGTCTGGAAAAAGGGGATGGTTAGTATTTGCTTTAAATATTTTTTTATTTCCTTTTAATTCCGAACTCAGCAAACCTGCTGATTCAAATTTATTTAACTCTACTCTTATTCCATTTGTTGAACCTCCAAACTCAGATTCTAAATTTCGCAAATAAGACTCAGCATTCTCATTAAGAAAGAATTTCATTAACAGCTTAATTCTTGTTTTTGATGTAATTAGAGCTTCGAGCATATAGATTCGTTGTCATAGAGTAATTAAATTACTCATTCTTATAATTAAGATTTAATATTTTTTGAATAAAAAGCAAATTTAAAAAGAATAATAATACTATCACAAAAAACATTAACATAAGTAAAAACAGGTATTTCACCTATTATAATTGAGTAATTAATATACTCATTATATTATACCTCTCTTTTAATTAACTGGTTTAGAAACAGATACAGCTCGTCCTTATTTTTCTCTTTAATACTAGTTTCAGACAAAAATTTCATTGCATCATTATGAAGCTTCTCTATTCTTATCTCGGTAGCCTCTCTGATACCTAATTCTTCGTATAAACTAAGTACTTTTTTAACTTTAATATCTCCTTCTAATGCAAAAGCATTATTAAGTTTTTCTTTCATTTCAAAATCTGCATTTTCATATGCTTTAAGATATAAATAGGTCTTCTTATTTGAAATAATATCATTTCCAATAGGTTTACCAAATACATCCACATCACCAAAAGCATCAAGAAAATCATCACGCAATTGAAACGCCAATCCTATCATAATACCAAAATCATATATTAAGTCGCAATCTTTAGCAGAAGCTCTAGCTGAAATAGCACCAATCTTAAGTGCTGCAGCGATAAGAACGGCTGTCTTAAGGCGAATCATTTCCATGTAATCATCAATACTTGTATTAATTTCTTCTTCGAAATTCATATCGTATTGTTGTCCTTCACATACCTCTTTTGCTGTTTGATTAAACACTTTAAGTGTATCAACTAAAATCTCTGGATTAGTATTTGTAACATACTGATAAGCAATTACAAACATTGTATCACCCGATAATATCGCAGTATTAGTATCCCATTTTTTATAAACTGTTGGCATACCTCTTCGTAAAGCTGATTGATCCATAATATCATCGTGAAGAAGAGTGAAATTATGAAATATTTCAAGCCCAATAGCAGAATCTTCAACTTCCTTTAAATCACCACCAAATAAAGAACAGGAGAATAAACTTAATAATGGCCTTAATCGTTTGCCCCCTTGTGATAATGAGTACTGAATCGGTTCATATAATTCATTTGGGTTATCGAGATAATTACGATTCTCAAATAGGTCCTTTACTTTATCTTGTAATTCTTTAATTGTATGCATAGTTATATATTATTGAGCAAAGATATAAAAATTGACTTTTTAGAAAATTATTATAATCAATTTATTCATTTTAAAATTTGTTCAATTGAAATACTTTCGGCAAACTTTTTGATAGAAAAAGAGTCTTTATCATGCAAATTATTTCAAATTTACTTTTATAGCTTTGTTTTATGTAATTTTGCGTTGACAAGATCATTTAAACTTATGCGTAGATTTATTCTTTTTATTGTTATTCTATTTTGCACTTATTCGCTATTTGCAACGCATAATCGTGCGGGAGAAATAACCTATAAGCATATTTCTGGTTTAACTTATGAAATAACATTAGTAACTTATACTTACAGTCTATCTCCTGCTGACCGACAAAACCTTATTATTAAATGGGGTGATGGCACTTCATCATCTATTCAAAGAACACAAAAAACTCCTTTACCAAACTACGTTAATCTTAATATTTACAAAGGAACTCATACATATAGTGGTCAAGGAGAATTTATTATCAGCATGGAAGATCCAAATAGAAATGGAGGAGTTATTAATATCCCAAATTCTATTAATGTTCCTTTTTATATAGAAACAACATTAAATATTAATCCTTTTATTGGTAATAATGATTCACCAGTTTTACTAAACCCTCCTATAGACAATGGTTGTGTCGGATTTCCATTTTATCATAATCCTGGAGCCTACGATCCTGATGGAGATAGTTTAGCATATGAACTTGTGCATTGTAAAGGGGCCAATGGGGCATTTATTGCAAACTATCAATATCCTGCTGCAAGTGTGAGTTTTAGTATTGACCCTATTACAGGAACATTGAGTTGGATAAATCCAACAATTCAAGGAGAATACAATGTTGCAATTGTTATAAAAGAATATAAGAATGGTGTTTTAAAAGGGAGCGTCACTAGAGATATGCAAATAACAATTAGCTCTTGTAATAATAGACCTCCTGTAATTCAGGGGAATATAGATACCTGCGTAGTTATTGGTGATACTTTAAGTTATGTAATTGAAGCTACTGATGTTGATAATGATGTTATTACTTTACGAGCAACTGGCGGACCAATAATTCAAACAAATAATCCAGCTCTATTTCCGCAACCTACATCAGGAATTGGATATGTTCAATCTACATTTAGTTGGATTCCCATTTGCGAACATGTTGAAAAATACCCATATCAAATGATATACAAAGCAAAAGACAATGGATCTCCTGTAAACTTGGTAGATATAAAAACTAGCTTTATTACAGTAATAGCTCCTGCACCAGAAAATTTGATTGCTGAACCCAAAGGAAATAAAATAACACTTACATGGGAAAAGGGTAAATGTACAAATGCTCTAACTTATGATATCTATAGACACAATGGATATACAGGATATGTCGGTAATAATTGTATTACGGGAGTTCCTCCTTGGACTGGCTATGTTAAAATTGGAAGTACAGGGAACAGTGACACAACATTTACTGATGACAATAATGGTTATGGATTAATTCATGGACTACAATATTGCTATATGGTTGTAGGTGTTTTTAAAGACATTAATGTTGGCGCTGAGAGTTATCCTTCATTAGAAGCATGTACGCATTTAATTAAAGACGTTCCTGTAATAACAAATATCAGTGTAGATAATACTAGTGAATCTAATGGTAATATGACTATTATTTGGTCAGCTCCAGATACAATTAATCCTACACAAACTCCAGGTCCATATAAATATCTTATTTATCATAATACAACTGGTATTGGGCAATCAATGTCGATAATTGATTCATTAGACAATCTAAATGATACCATATATCATGATTCAAACATCAATACATCGACAGAAACAAATTATTATCGTATAGATTTTATAAATAACACTCCTAATGATAGATTTATTATAGGAAATACACAAGAATCATCAAATATTTTTATTCATACAGAAGGGCATACCAATAGCGTAAAAATCACTTGGAAAGAAATAGTTCCTTGGACAAATTATACTTATGTAATATATCGTAAAAATATTAGTGGTGTTTTTGACAGCATAGCAAGTACTAGTATGCAAACTTATTCTGACTCTGGATTAGTTAATGGCAACACATATTGCTACAAAATAAAAAGTATTGGAGAATACGGAGCAAGTGGGTTTTCAAAACCCTTAATAAATTGGTCACAAGAAAGCTGTTCGGTACCTGTTGATATAGAACCTCCTTGTCCGCCTATACTTAAGCTTACAACTGATTGTAAACTAATTGAAAACCAATTAAACTGGACAAACCCAAATAATAGTTGCGCCAATGATGTTGTATCATATAAACTCTATTATACTCAAAATATAAACGATAACTATATTGATATATATAATCCATTAAGTCCTCTTGACACCTCATATTTACATATAGGAATGAATAATGTAGTTGGTTGTTACTATGTTACAGCTATTGATTCATTTGATAACGAAAGCCTTTCTAGTAATATAGAATGTATTGATGTAGATAGCTGCTCGCCATATAATTTGCCAAATGTATTTACTCCAAATGGAGATGGATTAAATGATCTATTTATTCCGTATCCATATGACTTTGTTGAAAAGGTTAATATGACAATATTAAATAGATGGGGCACTATTGTTTATAATACAGATGACCCTGATATTAATTGGGATGGAACAGATATGAGTTCAGGAAAAAATTGTTCGGAAGGAGTATACTTCTTTAATTGCGATGTATATGAATTTAGAATAGAGGGAATTAAGGTAAGAACAATTCAGGGGACAGTTACACTTTATAGGTAGAAAAAGAGGAAAAGGAAGAAGGAAAAGGAGATAGGAAAGAAGTATTGATTAAGAATTAGGAATTATAAATTAAGAATAAATTTTAAAATAATAAAAACAAAATGTTTACAGGAATAGTTGAAAAAATGGGTACAATTGTAAAGGTTGAGCGAGATAAAAGCAATATACATTTTACAGTAGAAACAGAATTAGCAAAAGAATTACAAATTGACCAGAGTATGGCTCATGATGGTGTTTGTCTTACTGTTGTTAAAGTTGATGCAGATAAAAATCAATATGTAGTAACTGCTATACAAGAAACATTAGATAAAACTTGCTTGATGGAGTGGAAAGAAGGTTATGAAGTAAATCTTGAGCGTAGTATGACAATGGGGGAACGTCTTGATGGACATATTGTTCAAGGCCATGTTGACCAAACAGCAAAGTGTATTGGAGTAGAAGAAACTGACGGAAGTTGGAAATTTACTTTTGAATATGACTCTGCTTTAAATAATATTACCGTTGAAAAGGGTTCAATCTCAGTGAATGGTACTAGTCTTACTGTTGTAGACTCAAAGCCAGGTCAATTTTCAGTAGCAATAATTCCATACACATATGATAATACAAACTTCCATAATTTTAAGAATGGAACTGTTATTAATATTGAATTTGATGTATTTGGAAAATATGTTGCAAAATTATTAGATCAATATATGGAAGCTAAAGGTGTTAAGTTGGAAGTTCGGAGTTAGAAGTTCGGAGTTATATAAAACGAAAAAACCCCTCGCAAAAGCAAGGGGTTTTTTAGTATATATAAAGAATTAAAATCTATTTCTCATCAGCTTCTTCAGCTGTTTTTGTAGATTTCTCTTCTTCTTTAGTTTCTATTTTTTTAAGAAACTCTTTAGCTTTTGCTTTTTCTGTTTCTTGCATTTCTGCTTTAAGATTACTAAGAACGCTTAAATCACCTAGAGTTGTTTTTTCAACTTTCTTATTAATGTTCTTTACAGCTGAGCTTGCAGTTTTTGCGCTTGCTTTCTTAGCTGCTCTTTCATTAAATTTATCAGTTGCTTTTTGCTCTTGGAAGATTCTGCTATGAGAAAGAATAATCTTCTTATTGTCCTTAGAGAATTCTATAACCATAAAGTCAAGACTTTCGTCAACCTTAGGAAGAGAACCATCAGCTTTGCTTAAGTGACGCTTAGGAGCGAATCCTTCAACACCATAAGGAAGAGCAACAATAGCTCCTTTATCACTTACAGAAAGAATAGTTCCTTTATGTACACTATCTACATTAAATACAGTTTCGAATACATCCCAAGGATTCTCTTCTAGCTGCTTATGTCCTAGACTTAGACGTCTATTATCAACATCCACATCAAGAACAACAACCTCTATTGGCTCAGCTATCTTAGTAAATTCAGCAGGATGCTTAATTTTCTTAGACCAACTTAAGTCAGAGATATGAATTAATCCATCAACACCTTCTTCTAATTCAACGAATATACCGAAGTTAGTGAAATTACGAACTGTAGCAGTATGCTTAGAGCTCTTTGGATATTTCTCGTCAATATTTGCCCATGGATCTGGAATTAATTGCTTAATACCAAGAGACATTTTACGCTCTTCTCTATCAAGAGTAAGAATTACAGCATCAATCTCATCACCTACTTTAAGGAAATCTTGAGCTGTACGTAAATGTTGTGACCAAGACATTTCACTTACGTGAATTAAACCTTCAACACCAGCAGCAATCTCAATGAAAGCACCGTAATCAGCAATAACAACAACTTTTCCTTTAACTTTATCACCTACTTTAATCTCTTCTGATAGAGAATCCCATGGGTGAGGAGTTAATTGTTTTAAACCAAGAGCAATACGCTTCTTGTTCTCATCAAAGTCAAGAATTACAACATTGATTTTCTGATCTAATTCAACAACCTCGTCTGGGTGATTAATTCTACCCCAAGATAAGTCAGTAATATGAATAAGACCATCAACACCACCAAGGTCAATAAATACACCATAAGATGTAATGTTCTTAACAGTACCTTCAAGAACTTGTCCTTTTTCAAGCTTAGCCATAATCTCAGCTTTCTGCTTCTCAAGTTCATCTTGAATAAGTGCTTTGTGAGATACAACTACGTTTTTGAATTCGTTATTAATCTTAACAACTTTGAATTCCATTGTTTTACCAACGTAGATATCGTAATCGCGGATAGGCTTAACATCAATTTGAGAACCTGGCAAGAAAGCCTCAATTCCAAATACATCAACGATTAATCCACCTTTAGTACGACATTTAACAAAACCATTAATAACTTCATCTTTTTCTAATGCTTCGTTTACACGATCCCAAGATTTAAGTATTCTAGCTTTTTTATGAGATAAAATTAGTTGTCCTTGTGTGTCTTCTTGATTCTCGATATATACGTCAATCTCGTCACCGATTTCAACAGTTTCTCTATATCTTAATTCATTAATTGACAATACACCATCAGATTTGAAACCAATATTGATAACAACCTCACGACTATTTTTAGCCATAATAGTACCTGTAACAACTTGTTGCTCAGTAATCTGCTTTAATGTTTTATCATAAATAACTGAAAGTTTATCATACTCTTCTGTTGAAAAGTTAGATTCATCCTCATCATTATCCCAATCAAATTCAATTGGTTCGTCGTCGTTAGTAGCAACAACTTCTTCTTTAACTTCTTCAGCAACAACTGGAGTTTCCTCTACAGTTTCTTCAACTGCAGGAGTTTCCTCAACTTTTACTTCTTCTTTAGTTTCTACTGGAGTTTCTGGAGTTTCAACCTCAGCTTTAGGAGCTTCTTCGGCTAATTCTTCATTTTTGACATTTTCGTCTGCCATAATAATTTCGATGTGACTGCCTGAAATACAGTCTGGTTAAACAATTTATTTAATTACATTCCTCTTAAAATTAAGAGGGCTGCAAAAGTACAAATATTTTTTATGTAAATATCAGATAATCAGGAAAAACTTTTCTTTACTTTAATTCTGAAAATTTAATCAGGTTTCTTAAACATCGAATTACTATAAATAAACTGTTTTATATTTTCTATTACTTATTATTAGTGTCCGATTAAAATATTATAAAAGAGGCAAATCTCTTGTATTATAAAGGTTTTTGAATGTTAATAGTCATTAGTACCTTCTTATCGGATTAATTGTCAATAATTTATTTTGCCTCTAAT
>Ga0256827_10002329_pt1 | contig 12277 bp, 15 predicted proteins | sample CV84metaG_FD_185977 | JGI IMG/M metagenome (GOLD analysis project Ga0256827, IMG submission 185977) | Hydrothermal vent microbial communities from East Pacific Rise, Pacific Ocean - CV84 | ecosystem: Environmental > Aquatic > Marine > Hydrothermal vents | place: Pacific Ocean: East Pacific Rise... | reverse complement strand
CATACATAATATTATCAGTAAGTATCGCGACACCAGTGTTATTATTCATATCATCACCAGTGACACGCACACCACCCTCGTCAGCAATAATATCAGTATTTAAACCAGGCACTAAAGGGTTATTATATTTAGTATAGAAAATAATTACTGTAGCGAAACTAACCATTTCATCAGCAGAATCATAACCCATAACACCATAACTGTCACCATAGTTAACAACAGTACTATTGATTCTATATTTAACACTATCCATATAATAAGACATACTTTCAGGTCTATTTATTTCATTTTTACGTTGATGTTTAAACTCTATAAACTTACCATTATTATCACTAACGAATACTTGTCTAACAGTTTTTATTCTGTTATTATGTTTTAAGTACTTAGAACCATATTCATCAGCTTCTTTATCATACTCAACATTGTACATCTCAACACCAGGTGTGCCGTTAGTTAACCATTCTCTAGGAATACCACCACGAGAACCATCTTCACCCATCTTCGCCCAGTTTTCAGTAGCTGTAAAATCCTCATCCTCTGGATCTATATTAATAACACCTCTATCAGTTTTTGAGCGATAATAAACATCATCAGCTTTAACATAAGTATTAATATCGATATAAACATTTTGATCTTCAGAAGATGCAGCTGTATATTTAACACGCTCGTCTAATGTTAACTTGTTATTGAAATACTCACACATTAAACCAGTCGTGTATGTTTTAGGCTCAAATGTTTCATATACATTAAATAAGTTTCTATTAGTAAACTTAGGTAAACTTCTAGCGTCTTTATATTTATCACTATAGATAAGATAACATTTATCACCCAACTCAAAACGTGTACCTGGGTCGCTGAATAAGTTTTTATTATCATCACTGTAAACACGGAAACCGCGCGTAGTATTGTGTAAATAACTGTATCGTAATTTAACTATACCTGTACCGTAACCATAATCCATATATGATGCATTACCCGATGTGAACTTGAGGTAAACATCTTCACGTACATTCTTTTGTGTCGTTAACGACGGTATAAATGGTAACACAGGAATACCATTATGGTTAAAATTAATAACAGCACTACCGTGATACTCATCGCACCAGTATCGTGTGAAACCAACACTAGCTATAGTTGTCTCAACCTCTGACATCGTATTAGCTTTACCAAACTTAATAGTATGCATAGCTTCATTAATCATAGTTTGACTTTCAGGACATACACTATTGATACGTAAATCTTTAATATTATCATCGTAAATAACATCGAAGTATTCATTATCAGGATTACCACATATTTTACTAGCGAATGTGCCAGTAGGTAAATAACCATCATCTTTAATTGTAGTTAGATCAGATATTTTATCTGGGTTCTCTGGATCAACTGTAGCCACATTAACTTCTTCAAAACAATCAGCTATTGAACGTATAACGCCCTCAGGTATCTCATTCCAGTTAACAGCCGCGTCATCTAGCTTATACTTAGCAGAACCATTAGTATTGAATTGTGGGTGGTATATACCACTATTACGACGCTGTACTTTAAATAAAGGGATACCTATAACCTCTTCTTCAGTGTAATCGTCTGAACCATATTCCCCTAACTGCTTATGTGGGTATTCGTTATACGATGATAGGTTATGTATATACTTTTGTTTTGGTTTAGATAACCCATTCGGGAAATCGTAAAAATCACCAACACTAACACTATTACCAATATGACCTAAACGATTATCATTACTAGTGCGCATAGCGTAGTCATAATTAATATATTGATCCTCACCAACAGTAAATCTACTACCTTGACCCTTAATGATACGTATACGATATCTAACTTGATACAGTTCGTTATTCTTAAGGTAAACATTATTTCTTGGATCAGAAACAAATTTAAGTTTATCAGCTATAGATAACTTACTCCACACATAACCCATAGACGATTTAGCTTCAGTTTCCCATTGTCCTAAGTTAGCATAACGTTCAAATGTAACAGGTTCTAGTTTCTCAATACCTACAGGTTTATTATCTTTACCTAGAACAACATTACCTCGAAAACCAACATTGCCGTAAGGGTAAGCTACATCTTTATCAGCAATCTTTTCACGCCAAACTTCCAGTAAACCTAAATCCAATCTACCAGATGTAAAACCATTAACAACAATACCGTTACTATCAGCTATAATATCGCTACCATTAGCTATATCTTTAGTAGAAGTAATAGACATTGGTGCTTTCAAGTTACATCTAACATTAGATACGTAGAGAGTACCTGTAGGGCTAGAATCATCAGAAAGTACATAAACACTACTTATAGAACTTTTAGCTGTAAAAGATATCTTCATAGTGTTCTTATCACCAGATTTATACTTAATCTTTTGAAGTATCCATTCGTTATTTATATTATCATAAACAGCTAGTGTGGGTGTTTCGAAATCAGTAGCATCATAAGTAAATACAAAGTCATATATTAACCCAGGAATGGTATGTGCTTTCCACGAACAATGTGTTTTACCATCACCATCTACTTCCAGTTTTAGTTTATTATTAACTACCTCAGCAACGATATCTTCTCTATCGTAAAAGATATGATCTAAATCATTACTAAGATCACCATTTTCAATAGTAGTATACATATCATTATAGATATATTCATCACCAGCTATCATTTTGAAAGCTGTGTCTCTTGCATAATCTAAAACTCTACCACGTGCAACACTAGGCATATGAAAAGCATTTTGGTTAGCTGTACCTGTTTGTGTTCCTATAAGATGGATATTAACACCGTGTACATTATAAACAGGGAATTCACCATTATAGTTATGCTGTATTATCTCTTTATAGTCTAGAGTTTTATTAACCCATAAACCATTAACACCTTTATTACGTTTGTTATTACCGAATATGATACCTGAACCATCTGTAATGTTACGTTGATTCTCTGCTAGTTTCTCGAACTCAGCAGCAGCTATAGTAGCTGCTTTAACAGAGGCGTGTTCTCTATCTAAATCACTTTGCTTAATAAGCTCAGCTTTAGTTGTAGTTATGCGTTCGTCAGCAGTTATTACCTTTTTATCAATAACATCTGCTTTAGCATTAATACCGTCAGCTTTTTTATCTACTAAAACAATATCATCTTTAATACGTTTAGGGTTGAAAGAAGTATCACCTACTTTAACGAAACCGTTTTTGTCTAATCTTATAATTTTTTCACCCATTATCTATCCTTATTTAACTCTATGTTTGTCGATGATATCAGCTATCTCAACTTCACGGTTATATAGTTTATCTATAAACGCAGTACTTTCTGCAGCTAGTTGTCTATCTGCTCTAGTTTCAATTTGATCAAATTTACCAATAGCGTAATCAACTACTTTACGTTTATCTTCAGGTAACTCATCTTTAGCTTCATCTGGAACCATTTTCCATAACATAGAAATAACACTAAAAGATAAAGAAGTCATCTTAGCAATATCACCGATTGATTGCTCGGCGTCACGCACCATAAAGTCACGTTCGTGTCTAATTAAACCCTTAACTTCATCTTCATAAAGTCTAATAAATTTACTAACATCAGGACGTTCTATACCACCTGGTACTTCTTCTCCGCGATAAGCTAATAACCAAGGACGTTTTGTTTCTAACTCTGTAAGGATGTCTTCGTGTTCAGAGATCTCGCCAGTAACAGTTACTACTTGTTGTGAACTTCTAGGACCATTATAGTCTGAGTACTGGTAACCCTCTAGATCTTTAATGCGTGCATTTATAGTCTCAACACCAACTTCATCAGATTCTTCTAACTTAGCTTTAAGATCAACAACCTCTTGTTTTAAACCCTCTATTTTAGTATAAAGTTTAAACCACTCATCTTCAGCTTCTATTAATGGTTGTTCAGCTACACCTACTTTAGCGTGGAGTAATTGTTCTTTAATAACTTCAACTGGCGTAATCTCTTTACCTAGTCTAGCTTTAACCTCTTCAACAGTTCTAAACTCATCTATCTGGTGACGTCTAACTACTATTTTTTCACTAACAGTAACCTCTTCTAAAGTTTCTTTATCGATTTCTGTCTCGATAACATTCTCGTGCTCGTATGCATACTTAATCATTTTACTTCCTTATTTTATATATAGTATTTCAATAAAACACACTATGATAGTATAGGTGTTAATAAATCAATATTAAATTTTTATGTAGACTATATTGTTTACCTTTTAACGGTATTTCTATTTCTACATTCTCTGGTGTACTAGCACCACCAATAATAACTCTAAGCTTAACCAATTCTAGATCTAACTCACAATCATCTATCTTATCTATATTTATAACAGTTACCAAATTGGTTTCTATTAAATAGACACCCGTGCTGCAAGTTGCTTCTTTATACCCAGGAAAATTACGTAATCCGTGATAATCAAATCTAAAACGTATGTAGTACTTTAGACTTTCGATTCCATATATCTTAGCCATATCATCAATCGGGTCTGTAGATCTATTGAAATAAAAACCTACAGTATCTCTATGTATTACGTAATTATACCCGTCTTGCTTAAATGTCTTTAGCGGCTTCATTGGAGACAACTATAACATCTTCTTCTAACATTAAAGCTAAGTTCTCCTCTAGACTTTCTAGAAGTAATCTATGCTCAACAGTCTGTTCTTCCTCAGGTACCTCTTTCATCTCATTGATGGTTACTTTTATCTCTAGGATTGTTTCCTGTATATCTTGATCATTATATAACATTTTATCTCCTTTGATTTTTTTGTATCAGAAAAACTATACTTATCATCACGTGTCCCGTCAAAAACTATCTGGTTACTGATACCGGCATCTATTAACCGAATTTGTTCTTTTAACTTATCTATCTTAACAATCTCATCAAACGACTTTACATTAATACATTCCAACTCTTTTATCTCTGTTAAGAGCTGGTCCTTTATTTCATTTATCATAGTGATCCTTGCAAAAAAAAAAACACTCAGTAGTATGACTACTGAATGCTTTCTCTTATTATTGTTAACAGTTCTTCAACTGTTAATTCATCTAGTTCATACCAGAACGCCTCAACATCATTAGAATATGCTTTCTTATACTCTGATGTAAATGCGTATCCGTTACGCCCGAATTTAATAGATAAATGACTCCCTACCTCGCGCGCGATCGCGTCCACACTTTTACCATTTTTATTATGGTATTTGGCGCTTCGCGCTATCACGTCACGGAGCACTGGTTTACCCTTGTCAGCCATCTGTAGTACATAACTGTACTTTGTCGATGGTTTCATCTTAGTGCTACTACGATGTTCCCGCACAGCGTGTGATATAAGTATTTGCTCATTCACACTGAATATATTGAGCAACTCATTCTCCTGACGGAGTACGTATTCTGCCGCACGTACGTGATGCTGTGCACGATCTTTCCACACACATACGTCGTGCACGTAAACACACGCGTACAGTAAGTCCATATCTAATACTATCTCATTCCTACGAACCAACTCTTTTGCGTTTTCCCACACCTGGTCAGCGTGGTCGATCTGGTGCGCTAAATCATTCTTTTGATAATCTGGTTTTACACTTTCTCTAAGTGCTTCTCTATCTAATCTATACACAATATTCTCCTTGAATATAACAGAGGTATACTTATGTATACTTGTACCTTTTTATTATATATGGTTATTTTTCACTGGAACAAGATTAACGACTACGATCAATACATATAAAATGTGTATTATCATCTGACTTACAATCTATAACACAATTACGTGTACTACTAACTGCTAGAAAAGCACCAAATAAATTACTAACTATCAATATATAAAATACCCATTTATTAACCCACATTATAAACCCTTATTAAATCTATCGTTCTTTCACTGGTACATCTTTCAAACACATATACCGCATACTGTACGCTGTCGGGAAATACATATTAGATTCCGCCACCTCGTCTTTATAAACCACACAACTATTAACCTTCAGATACATATATGTTTTCTCATCTACTAGTACAGTTTCCATAGTTTCACGATCACTAGAATCCACTAACAAATACCCATTTAGTAACGTAACGTCCGGTAGGCGTTGATAGGTATGTTTAATTGTGTAGAAACCTGTCTCCTTTAAAACCAACCCTATGACTAAATAAATAACAATACTATAAAAAGCTATAGTGAAATATTTCCAATTAAATTTCAAAACTCACCTTTAAATAAATGTAGTTGACCTTTATTAAGGTAACTTTCTATAATCCCGTCAGGACACTCAGTATTCTTAGACCATACACCTGATGGACATCTAACTATCAGCTTATTTGCTCTGCGCAACGCTATTATCTTCTTAAGGGGTAATAATTCACAAACTGGGGCTAAATCAAGTGAACCTAATTCTACCTCAGCTGGGAGAAACACAGTTCTCAAATCTTCTAACCCGTTATACCAAGACGGCACACCGTTTTCTAAATACGGGACTACTTGACCATTCGCGTACTCTACTTCGAATTTGTAATATGCGTCTCTCCAGACATTCCTAACTTTACCTATACCATAAACTAAACCAAATACAGTATCTCCTGGTATTACTCGATTACCTATTTCCATAATGACTCCTTATTAATTTCATATGAATGTTAGTGGTGAAAAAAGTATAGCACTACAGGAAGGACCTGTAGTGCTAGTTTGATCCAAATGCTATTTCGCCTGTAACTTCTATTAAACCATCTTTATGTTCAATAGTAAGTACCGGTGTTCCGTTGAATACTATGTTGTCATCAGTAATCTCAACAACTATCTCATCCACCGCAACTACGTGTAAAAATGGTATCTCTTCAGTTGCTAATTTCTTATCAGCGTAAAACTTAGTGCCTACTTTTAAATCGTTAATAGTCACAACTGCTACATCTTTAGAAGCTAAATCATCTATGTACGCAATATATTTAACCAATTCTTTCTTAAGAAAGATACTGCTAAAATAATTATGATCTCTGTTAAGTTCATCTTCTAGGAAGTGTTTACCGCTATCAGAAGTTAACATATCAAATTTAATGTTATTGATAGTATGATGTAGATAACGTAACTTATCCTTAAGCTTAACTACATTCATAGATTTCTCTCTGATATGTTTGTCCATCTTACCGCCAGCCCGTGCTATATCTTTATTTTTTCGTTGAGCTTTAGCTAGTTCAGCGTATACATCTTTAATAGTCTGTAATTTTGTCGTGTCGTAAATTTTAATTATTTCCATTTTTTATCCTTTTAATTCTTGTAAAAATAGTGTTTTGTGCCAGTTTGGTAAAGCATCTAATATATCATTTGAAAGATCTTGTATTTCCCATAATGCACTAGAAGATGTTCTTAGCTTTAAGAAGTTAAGTAAACCTTTATACCCGAATGTTAAAACTAGCTCAGTCTTGTACGCTTCAGGCATACAATATTTAGCACGATCGTTACTCTTACCTAACTGTATAACATAACGTAGGTTATCTAATGCTAACACAGACATACGATCTATTATACTATCCCCTGTCATAACTAAATAGTTACTAGCTCTACTATATTGGTCCGGAGTGACTATATACCCATTACCGTGAAAGGCTGCGATTGATAACTCTTCTATTTCTTCAGTAGCATCACCTACTCTATTAGCATAAGTCACAAACGGTTCCGCGTTCTTAAGTTCTTTAAGGGTATATCTACTAGATTTAACACTAGGACTACCAACTCTATGACGTGCAGCTTCTTGTAGTAATGCTCTGGAGTATTCTTTTAAACTCAGTGTATAAACTACGTGCTCAGAACCTAACTCGGGGTCGTGTATATGTAATACTTCTACCATTATATCTCCATCTCGAAAAAGAATTTATACTCATCAGGTACTAAATATTTCAGTAAACCTAACGGTAAAGTTTCGTCAAACATAGCCTCTAATAACACTCTAGCATTAGTGGTAACATTAAACTTACCATCTTTCGCGACTGTAGCTATACTAAAATGATTATGCAAAAAGAAGTTAGCCTCTTTAACGGGTAAACTATAACTAATACTAAGATGTTCTATAGTGGACATATGTTTAAACTTGTTAGCTACACGTAACATTCTTGCTTTATCCGTTTCTGGTTTCTGCACATCCCAACAAGTACCTATAGCTATGTCCGCTACTCTGATAGGGGTATATGCCACAATTTCTATTTCTTTCATACTCTTCCTTCTTCACAATTTATGTATACGGTATCGTAAATAACGATACCTAATATTTTATATTTAATATCCCGTGTATACAGGACACATTCTGATTTTGATATCGCATTATAAGTTAAATCACTAACTATGTGATCTGTGTACCAGTTCAATACACGCACATTGTTCTCATCGTAATAATCTAATATCACTCTATGTTTGGTTGTGTACGCTACATTTTTATGGTATTTAGTAACTTCTACTCTTTTAGCTGTAAACATTAAAAAGAACACCACTATCACTACTAAAGATAACACCCGCATAATAACTCCTTATTCAAATTATTATGTACGGTATAACTTTTTTAAAGACTCTCACCCTTTTCGTGTTCTATAGGTGTCGTTGATTTCTTACAACCTACCTCATACGGTATACCGTCACGTTTACAACAATCTTGATAAGTTTCACAGTGCAGTGCACGACTTAAAGATGATCTAGACACACTCAACTCGTGGGCTAATTCTTCAATAGTCATACCGTCGCCGTGTCGCTGTCTAGCTTTCTTTATCTCGTCACAAGTCATAGCCCTAACACCTGGCTCATTAACGTATACTACTTCTTTAGGTTGATCTGGGCAAATATATTTTTCATTCTTACATTTGTCTAGTTCGATAAGTAATTGTATATTATCCGCCTTAACACCAGATAATTCCTCTAACTCCCCACGCAACCTTTTAATCTCTTTATCTTTAGTTTTATCAGCACGCATAGCAGCTATTTCATCAGAAAGAATACTGTTAGTCAACTCTACAGCTTTAATCTTGCTCTGGTACGAACTATTGACTGCTTTATCTTTATGTTGTGTTTTATACTTAGCTATAAGCGTATTGCTACTGTCACGAAACTCAGAATACTCTTTTCTTAACACTTTAATCTCTTCTAAGAGAATAGCTTTATCGCTATATAAATCATTTACCTTATTTTCCAGAGTACTTACGTTCACATTAGCTGCTTGTAAACTTTCACTAAGTTCTTTTATCTCTATCTGGTTAGCCTCCAATACTTTACTATTTTCACTTAGATATCCACGTAACTTAGCCGCTACATCTAGATGTTTTAATATTATACTATCTTTATCAGTAATCGTATCTACATAATCTATAATAGCTTGTGTCTTTTCAGCTATCTCTTTGTAAAGTTTATCTATAACGATAGTTTTCTCTTTAGTTAATAGTTCCTCTTTCATTAACTTAACATAAAGATCATCTACATCCTCATATGTGTATGTACGGTTTCTTAACTTATGAAAAAAACTAGCCGGGGCTAGTTTTACGCGATCTGGTGCTTTAAAATTGAATATATCTCTAAACATTTTTATCCTTTTGGTGATCTTTTATCACTACTTTAATTTCAGCTAATTGTTGTTTAAGTTTCTTATTTTCAGAAACTAATACCTCATTTTGATTTGTTAACTTAGCTACTGATTTTTTACAGTGTCTACAGAATATCTTTAACATTGCATCTCCTAGAATGAACGTACCACATCAGTGTATGTTGTGAATTTATAAGATTTAGCTATATCTTTAATAGCTTCCCTTCTCAAGTTATGTAATTTCTTTTGTTCTGGTATATCTACAGAATATAAATAGTAAAATCTCATATCCTTATTCTTCAAATCTCTTAACCTACCAACTGATTGTAAGTTAGCTTGTAAACTACCTATAGAGATAGTCATTAACACTGTGGTTAAGTTAGGTATATCTAACGCAGTACCAGCTGAGATAACTGTACTAACTATAACATCGCCTTCCATAACATTATCATAAGGATCTTCCTCTACATATCTCTTAACATTTAATGCTGGTAATATACCTGCTATATGATTAGTTATGATAGTACACATTCTAACTGTAGCAGCGAATATGATTAACTTATCACCAGGTTCTCTTCTCTTATTAAACCCCTCTAAAACCCAATGTGTTATCATAGTTAAATAGTCTTGTAAGAATATACTAGACTTCATAATAGACTCTTCAAATAGTGTATGACTATAACCTTGCTGTCTTTTATATTTAACTCTAGCACTGAGCTTGATATAATAGCTAACAGCTATGACATTGATATAGTTAACATACTTAACTAGGTTAGATATCTTGTTGTCACTGTTATACATAAGAGAATATATCTGCTCCATATTCTTATCATTAGATCTCAATGTAGCTGATAACCCTATCCATTTATTAACACTGAAGTAAAGACTAGCCATATACACCGCATAGAACTCTTGATGTGCTTCATCATTAACCATAGTACCGACACCAATATGCCTCATCAGGTCTTGTGGAACTATAGGGTAAGTAAACTCATCTTCAGGACTACTATATTCTTTAATATAGTTACTAACTGTACGTAATGAGAATATTATACACTTAACCTCTTTCATAACATCTATATTCTCCATTAGTGTTCTTAACGAGTCACCACCACGAACAACATAGATTTCATCATACTCTAGATTAAGATAATGCCCTACGTCACTTATCCATTTATCTATATACTTAGGGAGTATTAGTAACGCGAATCTCTCCTGTATCTTACTAACAGTATACATAGACATTAATGTATTATGCGTAACAACATAGTCATCCGTTATATATAGTCTGTCAGGTGAGCTGACTGAGATACAGGTAGCTTCACCTAGACTATAACGTTTTATTTCGCTAATAGCTATTTTTTCTTCACCGAATGTAAATACTATTCCCTTATACAGACCAGATCTACATACACCACCCATACTTCTAATTATAGTAGTTATCGTATCTCTATAATCCCCGATTAGTTGTGGTAATTTATATTCTGTAAAATCTATTATACGTTCTATACCGAGTAACGATGATACAAAATTTCTTTTATCTAGGTCAACCCAATGCTCGACTGCTGTTATTTGCGAAGAAACTATATCAGTCTTTTCTGCTACTTTACATAACAATAAAACTAATTTAATATAGAAACTGGTAACACCGTAGCGTTCTACGGCTTTAACATCTTTTAATGGTGGTTTGGGTACAGGGATTTTATACACAGTGCCCGGATTCTTCATCATATTACTAGTGTCAGTTATCATACTTATACACCCGTCACCAACAGTGACTTCCCATAAGTGCTCAGCTGTGACTATCGCCGAACGATCATCTACGGTTTTAACTTCGTATAACGCAGATTTTCCTTGTGGGTATACACCAGTCACCACTTGAACACCACCATCAGTAGTAGTGATAATATCACCTATGACTATATCACCCATCCGTTTCCACCCAAATGGCACTTTGACTAAGGAGTCATTAGAAGATGCTTTACCGTAACCCATTAGTATATCTATAAGCATCATACTATGTTTTGAATCTAATATTGTTGTTGTAGCTTCTTTTTGATAACCATAAGGTTTTATCTTCTTATTGAACTTAAAGTTAGTTTTAATAACACCATTTAAACTTCCTCTATCATCTATTATAGTAAGATCATCTTTAGTTATACCGTGTGCTTTGAGTAAACTCATAAAGTACTTAAGTAGTTTAATAGGTAACCTAGCTGTAGATGTTCTAGGAATAGCAGCTATATAAATCTTATGTGGTATACGTTTCTGTCTTTTAGTTTCATAATCATACTTAAACGTATATGTAGTTACGTGTCTCTCAATATCGAACATAACACTCTTAACACGACTATCATCAGTAACAACACTAAAATTAGTGTTGTTTACATTTATTTCTATACTCATTTACTTTCCTTACTTTATTAAACCTAAGTTAGCTCTATCACGGTACCCTTCTTGAGGTTTACCTACACTGCCATAGTAGTCTTTAATAGTTTCACTTGGTCTAATGAATACATCCATAGGGTGATCAACTGCATTTCTAGCATAGAATACTTTAGGAGATAGTATAAACTTAGCTTGCTCTTCCCAAGCCAGTGTACCACCTAAACTTCTATTACTAAGCACACCAGAGATTCTATCCAAATCTCTATCTATAGCATTTCTGCCTAGATCATAATCTTTAGCATCTCTATTATAAATAATGAATGCTGAAACCATAACAGATAATAACG
>Ga0256827_10002328_pt1 | contig 12277 bp, 8 predicted proteins | sample CV84metaG_FD_185977 | JGI IMG/M metagenome (GOLD analysis project Ga0256827, IMG submission 185977) | Hydrothermal vent microbial communities from East Pacific Rise, Pacific Ocean - CV84 | ecosystem: Environmental > Aquatic > Marine > Hydrothermal vents | place: Pacific Ocean: East Pacific Rise... | reverse complement strand
GGAATTATTATTGATAACACAGATAATAATAAAATTGCAAATAATAATAATAATAATAATAATACAGTTCCTTCATTTAATACAGAAGAAACAGATTCGCTAAAAACAAATTTAATAAAAACAAAACCAACTAATAGTGTAAATACAAATAAAATAATTACTGAAAATTCTCAAAAACCTGTAATTATAACAAAATATATTAAAGATACTGTAATAATACGAGACACTATTAAAATGGTAATTAGAGATACCGTTTTCAAAGACATGCCAAAAGATATTTTATCTAAAGGAACTGATTTTTCACCATGGTCAATAGATGCATACTACAGCCCAATGGCCTTTAATATTTCGACCAAAGCACCAAACAATATGCAAAAAAGTATAGATACTAGTTATTCTGGTATTTATAATTGGTCGTTAGGTTTGAATGCTAATTATAAAATTAAAAATTTTAATATTCAAACAGGTATTGCTTATACAAAATATACAGAAAACTACACTTATAAAGACGAAAAAATTACAACAAGCACATATAACGACAAGAGGTATATGGCTGTAGACGAGTATACTTACATTAACAAATACTCTGATTGGGTTATTTCTGGCTCACATACCGAAATAGAAATAGACACTGTACGAGATAGTTACGATATTATTAAGTATGAATTATCTAATGCGATTGTTATTGACACTATTTGGAACTACAGAGTTGACTCATCTTCAGTAACAATTATGGATTCAACGCAAGTTATTAAATACGATACTTTAACTGCTATAAGATACGATTCTGTAAAAGTTGTTGTTGTTGATACTGTTAAAGAAATACGTTTTATTGATGTAAGAAACCAATACTCATACATTGAAATTCCAATTATGATTGGATATGAATTTAATGCAAAACATAAATTCTCTTATGTAATAAATGCAGGTTTAGTAACTGGTATTTTTATAAACGCTAAAGGAAAAGGAGTTACATTAAGTAACGAAATAGTTGACTTAAACACTCTGCCATTTATGAAGCTTACATTTACAGGAATGGCTACCGCTGGTGTTCATTATAAATTCTCAAAGGAAATGAGTCTTATTTTAGAAGCAACTTATCGTAAAAACTTTACATCGATATACCAAACTGATTACTTTATGGAAAAACGTTTTAACTCTTTTGGATTAAGAGTTGGTGTAAAGTATAGATTTTAGTAAATTCTTACAATCCTAATTTTTCGAAAAACAATAGAATAAGACTTGGATTTAAAACCAAAGGAAAAAAGAATCCAAAAACAGCACCAAAAAAATGTGCCTCGTGCCCAATATTATCGTTCGATTTTTTAGCCATATAATATGAGTATACTAAGTATAAACCTGCAAATATTATTCCAGGAATAGGTACAATACCAAAAAAGTATATTAAGCTCATTGGGTCGAAAAATACAGAGGCAAACAATACTGCAGAAACAGCTCCTGATGAGCCAACAGCATTATACCAATGGTTATCTTTTTGTTTGAAAATATTATATAACGACGAAAACAAAACTCCACCAACATATAAAATAATAAAAAATACAGTAGCATTCTCACCAAAATACTCAGCAAAACGATATTCTACATTTCTACCAAAAGAAATAAATACCATTATATTAATTATTAAATGTGCCCAATCGGCATGAACTAATGCATGAGAAAATATTCTATACCATTGTTTTTTGTGGTATATTAAATAAGCATTAAAGCGTAATTTAGACATTAAATCGTCGTTTCTAAAAGCAAGAAACGAAATTACACCTGTTAATACGGCTATATATAAAGTTATATTCATTTCACAAAGATGTAAAAAAAGAGAGCCTTTTGAGCTCTCTTTTATAATTATTTTATTTTTAGATAAAAATTTATTTTATCATTTCGTAATCATCAAGATACTTAATTGTATAATTTCCATTAATATAATTTTCATCTCTCATCATTTGTTTATGAAATGGAATAGTTGTTTTTATTCCTTCTATAACAAATTCACTTAACGCACGTTTCATTTTTGCAATAGCTTCCGTTCTAGTTTGAGCAACAGTAATAAGCTTTGCAATCATTGAATCGTAATTTGGTGGAATCATATACCCTTGATAAACATGAGTATCTACTCTAACACCATGTCCACCAGGCTTATGTAATGATGTAATTACACCAGGAGAAGGCATAAAGTTTTTATACGGATCCTCAGCATTAATTCTACACTCAATAGCACATAGCTGTGGAGTATAACTTTTTCCTGATATTTTTTCTCCGGCAGCAACTTTAATTTGCTCTCTAATTAAATCGTAATTTATTACTTCCTCTGTAATAGGGTGCTCAACTTGAATACGAGTATTCATTTCCATAAAATAAAAACTCTTATCGGCATTTACCAAAAACTCAATAGTACCAACACCTTCATAATTAATAGCTTTACCCGCTTTAATTGCAGCATCTCCCATTTTTTTACGAAGTGCATCCGTCATAAATGGCGATGGTGTTTCTTCTATTAATTTCTGATGACGACGTTGAATAGAACAATCTCTTTCAGATAAATGTGCTACTGTTCCGTATTGGTCACCTATAATCTGTATTTCTATATGGCGAGGGTCTTCAAGATATTTTTCCATATACATACCATCGTTTCCAAACGCAGCTTTTGATTCTTGACGAGCCGAATCCCAAGCAGCTTGAAATTCATCAGATGCATTAATTACCCTCATACCCTTACCGCCACCACCAGCAGTAGCTTTAATAATAACAGGATAACCCATTTTTTCGGCTAATTTAACACCTTGAGCAACATCTTTTAGTAATCCTTTTGAACCAGGAATTGTTGGCACTTTAGCCTTATCCATTGTAGATTTAGCAGTTGCCTTATCACCCATTCCATCAATCATTTCTGGTGATGGACCAATAAATTTTATTTCGTGTTCTTGGCAAATTTTAGAAAACTTTGAATTCTCTGACAAGAAACCATAACCAGGGTGAATTGCATCAGCATTTGTTATTTCTGCTGCTGCAATTATTGCTGGTATTTTTAAATACGACTCGCTACTTGGAGCAGGTCCAATACATACAGCCTCATCGGCAAAACGTACGTGTAAACTTTCTTTATCGGCAGTAGAATAAACAGCAACTGTTTTAATCCCCATTTCTTTACAGGTACGAATTATACGTAAAGCTATTTCGCCTCTGTTTGCAATTAATATTTTCTTAAACATATTATTTTTTTAGTTGAAAAAAAAGCCTGTAAAATACAGGCATATACAATAAAAATAATGTTTTATTTATGATGGGTCAACCAAGAAAAGAACTTGATCAAACTCAACAGGAGTTCCATCGTCAACTAATACTTTAACAACAGTTCCTACCATTTCTGGCTCTGCTTCAATCTCATTAAAAAGCTTCATTGCTTCTAGTATGCAAATAACTTGACCTTCAGAAATAGTATCACCAACATTAACAAATGTAGGTTTATCTGGCGATGGCTTACGGTAAAATGTTCCAACCATTGGAGCTTTTATCTCAATATATTTTGAAGTATCTTCTTTTGGCGATTCAGCAACTGGTGCTGGAGCCACTGCAACTGGAGCCACTTGAGGTGCTACCACTGTTTGAACAGGTGCTGCCATTTGAGCAGGCACTGCAACTTGCTGTACTATTGTTTCTTGTGCGTGTTTTCCTTTTGGTGCAGCTTTTACAGTAAGTTTTAAATCTTCTGTTTCAATTTTCACCTCTGTTGCTCCTGATTTGGCAACAGCTTTAATAAAATCTTGCAACTCATTATAATTCATAGTCGATATATTTTATACAATTTTTTTATTCAAAATTTAGTGGTGCAAGATACAATTTTTTTTAAAATTTTGATATTTTTTTAATTAACATAATTTCTACTACGATAGTGACTTATTTTTTTTATTTATTTTTCTATTTGTCTATAAAATTTCAATAATTGTTTTCTATTTAAATTAACTGTATTATAGCTCAATAACAGTAATAATTGTTTTGCAACAATTCCTATTTCTTTTTTTTTATAATAGCCAATATGCGAAAAATTTAAAAATCTAATAAGCTTAAATGCATCAAATTTAGTAAAGAATGCTTTTTTAAATGTTATAATACTTGATGTATTTTCACTTATTTTATTAATTTCTTGATAAAAATGTATTTCATCTAAAAAATATTTAATTGACGTTGAAAACCCACTAATTAACTCTTCATATTCAATATTATTGATATTAAAAAATGCTTGCCAATTATTTAAAAACTGCTTTAAATCTATTAAACTCTGTAAATCATACACGAAAAATTCTTGATTTTTAGATTTTGATATTTCACCTATTGCAGGCCCAGTACCAAAAATAACTCTATATGAAATTCTAGACGATGGGTACACTTCTGTAGAATTTATTTCAACAAAATTATTTACCGGAATTATTTTCTGCAAGAAATAAAAATCTTCACCTGCTTGGTTAGGTTTCATTCCTCCTTGTTTTGCATAAGTTAATGCCCTAACAACAAAAGCAGAACCAATTGTATGATATGCATAAGGAACACCAATATATTTTAATGCCTGATAATAATACCGTAAGTATAATTCATAATTTATTATACTTCTGTAAACATCTTCGTTTTCCTCACTCCCATCTATTGGATGCTCGTAATAAATAGTTGCCCCATTTACTCTTTTATCAGAAAAAACTCGTTCAATTTCGATTAAATAATTTTTAGCAACATAAGTGTCAGCATCTAAACTTGTAATTACTCCATTAATTTTAGATTCGTAAAATCGCTCTAAAGCCTCATCCATTCCATATTTACGAGCTAAGCCAGCTCCTGCTTGTTTTTTAGGCAAGTTTTCAAAAATAAAAGGATAAAAACATAATTTCTCGGTATTATTAGTTGTTGCAAATTCCAAGAGTTGCTTATATGTTTTTCTGTTTTGCTCTACAATTTTTTTTTCTGCAACTTCAGAGCTATTAATTATTAGTATTACTTCAACATTTTTTTCAGGTATATCACAATCAATTATAGATTGTAAATATTTTGTAATTTCAGGTTCGTTTAAAACAGGAATTACTATAATATTAAACAAGCCCTTACTAGGGCTTGTTTTAATTAGTTTATCTATTTTTTTATGTCGAGATAAATATTTTTTCAATTAATCTTCTGTTTTAGGATGTTGCTCATCATAACGTTTATTAAGCAATTCTAAAATTGTTGGTGTTATATCTGCACCTTTCTTTGCATAAATAATAGCTCCTTTTGTTAAAATAAAATCGTATCCTGCATCTTTATTCCAATTATTAATAAAGCTATAAATTGTATCTTGAATTTGTTTATCTAAATCCATTTTATGTTCCTCTAAATCTTGCGAAAGCTTCATATTTAACTGCTGAAGCTCTTGCTCTTTTTGCATTAATTGCTGACCTTGCATTTGATAACTTTCTTGTGATAAAAATCCATTTGAAGCTTCTTTTTGTTTAAAAGCCATAACTTCTTTTTCTAAATCACCACGTTTTCTATTAAACTCATTTTCAGCACGATTATACTTACTTGTAAGTTTTTTCTCTAGGTCTTTATAATATTTATAATTCAATAACATACTATCCACATTAATGTATGCTATACCTTTACCTGATACGGTATTACTTATATTATCCACAACTCCAGTAACATTTACCGTATCGCTTCCATTAGCTACTGTAGATTTTACACTATTATTACACGATATTGCAAAAATTGCAAATAAACCTATTACACCTATTTTTAATATTTTCATTATTGTTATTTTAATTAAATTAATTGAGGACAAATGTATAAAAAAATGCTTAAAAAAGTGTAATAGATAAACCAACCGAAAAAGGAATTATTTCTGGAGCTTTATCTTTTTTGAATAGTGTTGTTAATGAGTAATATGCAGTTAAATTAAATTTACCGTAACCTGCTCTAACAAATACTCCATACCTGTATGTTAGCATATTATGAATTTTATATACTTTATATTTAATTTGAGAGTTCTCATCTAACAAATTAAAATTATCACCTTCATACTTTGTATATCTTTGTATATTATATCCTATTTTAAAACCTAGTACAAACTTAATATTACGTTTTTTTACAATTGGACGTGTTCTAAATCGTAATTCGATAGGAATATCTATATAAACTGTTGATATTTTGTTTGTAGAATAATCAACACTATCTGGTATTTGCACAAATAAAGTATAACCTAACGAATCGTAAAATTGTGTATTACTTTTTATATTTTGAACACTTATTCCTGTACCTGCAGCAATACTAATATTTCTATTTCGCCAAAATATTGGTTTCATATAATATAAGTCTATACCTGCCGAATATGGTTTTATATCCATTTCAGATGGATAACCGAGCCACCTATCTACATTAATATTAAACACTATTTGCTCTTCAGGTATGTCCCTATATTCACGAAGCTCTTGTACTTGTGCAAGTACACTATACGATATAATAATAAATAAGTATGTTAGTTTTATTTTCATAAAAAAGCTCACATCAAAGGTATTAATTAGATTTGATGTGAGCAATTTTTATTCTAAGCTAAACACAAAATAATAATTTATATAATAAATAAAAGCAAATATCGTTTAGATAAAAAACAATAAAAATGAATAAGCATTTTTATACTATAATTATAGTACTAACAACACTTATTAGTTTTGCCCAAAAACACACAATAAGTGGATATATCGAAGATAACGAAACAGGTGAAAAACTTATTGGAGCATCTGTATATGACACAAAAACAATGCTTGGAACCACTACTAACAATTACGGTTTTTATAGCTTAACATTACCAGAAGGCAATGTTGAATTAACCTTTTCGTATATTGGCTATGAAACAGAGGTTCAAAAAATAAAACTAATAAAAGACATTTCAATAAATTTTAAAGTAAAATCGAATATAGAGCTTGATGAAGTTACTGTTATTGCCAACAAAAAAGATAACAATATCACAAGTACACAAATGAGTGTTAATACAATACCAATGTCTGACATAAAAAAACTTCCTGTATTACTTGGAGAAGTAGATATTATTAAAACCATTCAACTTTTACCTGGCGTTCAGTCAGGAAGCGAAGGCTCTAGTGGACTATATGTTAGAGGTGGAGGTCCCGACCAAAATTTAATTTTATTAGATGGAGTTCCTGTTTATAACGCAAATCATTTATTTGGATTTTTCTCTGTTTTTAATGCCGATGCCATTTCTAATGTTACACTTATTAAAGGAGGTTATCCTGCAAGATATGGAGGTAGATTATCATCTGTACTAGATATAAGAATGAAAGAAGGTAATAATAAGAAATACAAAGTAGAAGGCTCAATAGGATTAATAGCTTCTAAAATAACAGTTGAAGGTCCTATATTTAAAGAAAAAACATCTTTTATTGTATCGGCACGAAGAACATATATTGATGTTTTAAGCTGGCCAATACAAAAATCAATACCTGGTAATAACGGATTTGGAGGCTATTATTTTTACGATATTAACGCAAAAATAAATCACAAATTTTCTGATAAAAGCAAATTATACATAAGCACCTACACTGGCAAAGACAAGGCCTATATGAAATTTAAAGATAAATACACTTATGACGGCATTGAATATAATAATAAATCTTCGGTAAAACTACAATGGGGAAATATTACTTCTGCATTAAGATGGAATTACCAAATTAACAATAAACTATTTAGTAATTCAACACTAACTTATAGTAAGTATAAATTTTATACTGGTTACGGTTCTACCGAATTACAAACAGAAAACAATAAAACAAACGAAACAAAATATAGTTTTGGATACGATTCTGGTATAGAAGACTTAACTGGGAAAATTGATTTTAATTTTATACCAGCTCCTGCACATAATATTAAATTCGGATTTGGAGATATTTATCACACATTTAATCCTGGCATTAATGTATACAAACAAACATCAGATAACGCAATGGCAAATATTGACACATCATTTGGAGCCAATAAAATATATGCACACGAATATTTTGCCTACATTGAAGATGATATTAGAATTGGAGGTAGAGTAAAAGCAAATATTGGTCTAAGATTTTCTGGTTTTTTAGTTAATAACACAAATTACAATACACTTGAACCAAGACTGGCTATACGTTTTTTGGCAAATGAGAAACTATCGTTTAAAGCAGCATATTCAAAAATGAATCAATACATTCTTTTACTTACAAATAGTGGTATTGGCTTACCAACAGATTTATGGTTACCTGTTACTGATAAAATAAAACCAATGAACTCAACCCAATATGCAATAGGTAGTGTATATAAATTAAGCTCTACTTATAATATAACTATTGAAGGATTTTACAAAGAAATGAACAATTTAATTGAATACAAAGAAGGTGCTAGTTTTTTTGATTCGGAAACAGATTGGCAAAATAAAGTTGAAGTAGGAAAAGGCTGGGCTTATGGAGGTGAATTTTTACTTGAAAAAAAGAAAGGTAAAACAACAGGCTGGATTGGCTATACTCTTTCATGGTCTGAACGACAATTTGAAAACATTGGCTTTGGTAAAGTTTTCCCATACAGATACGACCGCAGGCACGATTTAAGCATAGTGATAATGCATAAATTTAACGACAAAATTGATATTGGAGTAACTTGGGTGTACGGAACAGGAAACGCCGTAACATTAGCTGTAGAGAAATACCAATCATATTTTGGTTTATCGCAAACATACAACAATACAGAGCCTATTAGGCATTACGACAACCGAAATGGCTTCAGAATGCCTGCATACCACCGACTTGATATTGGGGTAAACCTACATAAAGATACAAAATGGGGACATCGTATTTGGAGTATTGGAATATACAATGTATACAATCATAAAAATCCTTTCTTTTTAGAGTTTGGATACGACAAAAATAATCATAAGGTATTAAAACAATATAGTTTGTTCCCTATAATTCCATCAATAAGATATAGTTTCTCGTTTTAAATTAATAACTATGAAAAAAAGTATATATTTAGTAATTATTTCTATATCATTATTAATTATTTCTTGCGAAAAAATAATTGATATTGATATAGAAGATAAAGATAAAAAAATTGTTGTTAACGGAATTTTATCGACTGACAGCTTAGTTAAAGTAAACATTTCTAAAAGTTTAAGTATTTTAGACGATAAAGATGTACATTTTATAAATGACGCAATAGTAACTCTATATGAAAATGATAATTTTATAGAACAATTGTCATCTTTAGACAAAGGATACTATTCAACAATTAGTTTTAAACCTACACTTGAAAAAAGATATAAAGTTACAGTTGAGGCATCAGGATTAAAATCAGTAAATGCTGAAAACACCATTCCAAATACTATTAAGATTAATAAAATTGACACTACCACCACTCAATTAAACGATGAAACAGGTTACACCGAAGAAAAACTAGAATGCTCAATAAACTTTACCGACCCTCAAAACGAAAATAATTATTATTATGTATTTGCAAAAGCATATATACCTACAAACTACGACAATTTTGGTAATCCAATATCATACGAATTAACTAATATATTTTTTGAAAGTGATGATAAAATTATTGAATCAACTATAAATTATGGAGATGGTATTGTATTTAGCGACAAATTAATAAATGGTGATACTTATTCTTTAAAAATATTTATTTCAAAATATAATTTCGAACAGGATACAAATAAAGTGTATTTTTATTTAAATTCTGTTTCAAAAGATTTTTATTTATATGCAGTATCTTACGAAAAGCATATAAATGCAATTTACGACCCCTTTGTTGAACCAGTTCAAGTTTACGAGAACATAAATAATGGATATGGGATTTTTACAGGTTATAGTTCTTTTGTTGATTCTATAACAATTATTAGAGGAAACAACTACATAAAAAATCACTAATATACTCAATCCACACCCTACTTCAAAGCCTCAATCTGTGCTTTTAATGTTTGAATTTTATTTTCAGCATCAGCTTGTTTTGCTTTTTCTATTTCAACAACTTTTGCTGGTGCATTATTAACAAAACGCTCGTTACTAAGCTTTTTCATTACTGAATTTAAGAAACCTTCTTGGTATTTTATTTCCTCTGTTAGCTTTGCTATCTCTGCATCTTTGTCAATATTATCGTTTAACGGAATATAAAATTCGGTGGTTTTAACCATAAATGAAATAGCTCCTTGCACACTTTCCGATACTTTCTCAAACTTAGATATGTTACCAAATTTAATAACAGTTTCAATATTTGCAACATCTTTATCAGAGTTTATAAAAAGCTCTATCTGTTCTTTAAACGATATATTTTTAGATGTACGAATATTTCTAACTCCTGTAATTAATTCTTTTGTAAGCTCAAAATTATTTACCGAGTCAGCACTATACGAACTATCTTTTGGTAATAAAGAAATTGTTATACTCTCCCCTTTTTTACGCTCTGAAATTTGTTGCCATAATTCCTCAGTAATAAATGGCATAAATGGGTGTAGCAATTGTAATAACTGCTCGAAATATTTTACAGTAATATCGTAAGTTTGTTTATCGATAGGCTTTTGGTATGCAGGTTTTACACCTTCTAAATACCAAGATGAAAACTCGTCCCAAAATAGCTTATAAACAAGCATTAACGCATCAGAAATACGATATTTTGAATAATGGTCGGTTAACTGCTCAACGGTTTGATTTAATTTATTCTCAAACCAATCGGTTACTTCTTTTGCCGATTTTGGTTGCTCTAAACTCTCGTCAACTTCCCACGATTTTACTAATCGGAAAGCATTCCAAATTTTACTTGCAAAATTACGACCTTGCTCAATTAAACTTTCATCATAAATTAAATCGTTACCGGCAGGCGAACTCAACAACATTCCAACACGCACACTATCAGCACCATATTGTGCAATTAAATCGAGCGGATTTGGCGAGTTACCAAGCGACTTACTCATTTTCCTTCGCTTTTTATCGCGAACAATTCCTGTTAAATAAACATTCTTAAATGGCAATTCGTTTCGATATTCATAACCTGAAATAACCATACGAGCAACCCAAAAGAATAAAATCTCAGGTGCTGTAATTAAATCGTTTGTTGGATAATAATATTTAATTTCTTCGTTATCAGGATTGCGAATACCATCGAAAACAGAAATAGGCCACAACCACGATGAGAACCAAGTATCAAGCACATCTTCGTCTTGTTTTAGGTCGGACATTGTGTAGCTAGCATTTTTTTCTTGTGCTATTTTTAATGCCTCTTCCTCTGTTTCGGCAACTACAAAAGTATTATCTGGCAAGAAATACGCAGGAATACGGTGTCCCCACCAAAGCTGACGCGAAACATTCCAATCGCGTACATTCTCCATCCAATGGCGATATGTGTTCTTAAATTTCGCAGGAGTTAGCTTAATTTTATCGTTCATCACGTTTTCTAAGGCAGGCTGTGCCAAATCGTGCATTTTCAAGAACCATTGTGTCGACATTTTTGGCTCAATAACTGCATCGGTTCTTTCAGAATATCCTACTTTATTAACGTAATCTTCAATTTTTACAAGATTTCCTGATTTTTCAAGTTCAGGAATTATAAGTTTTCTAACTTCAAATCTATCTTTACCTACAAAAAGCTGAGCATTTTCGCTTAAAGTTCCATCATCATTAAAAATATCGATAGTCTCTAAGTTGTGCTTCATTCCTATTTCGTAATCATGAACATCGTGAGCTGGAGTAATTTTTAAAGCTCCTGTACCAAACTCAACATCAACATATTCGTCTTGAATAATAGGAATTACACGATTTATTAATGGCACAATTACTTTCTTACCTTTTAGCTTTGTAAAACGCTCATCGTTAGGGTTTACACATACTGCCGAGTCGCCAAGAATTGTCTCAGGACGAGTGGTTGCAATGGTTACAAAACCATCTTCGCCCTCAATTTTATATTGTAGATAGTATAATTTAGATTGTACTTCTTTATGGTTAACTTCCTCATCAGATACGGCTGTTTGTGCACTAGGGTCCCAATTTATCATTCGCATTCCACGATAAATTAGCCCTTTGTTAAACAAATCAACAAATACCTTAATTACACTCTCCGAAAGGTCTTTGTCCATTGTAAATTTGGTTCTGTCCCAATCGCACGACGCACCAAGCTTTTTTAACTGCTCTAAAATAATGCCTCCGTGCTTTTCTTTCCACTCCCAAGCGTGCTCTAAAAACTCATCACGAGTTAAATCGTTTTT
>Ga0256827_10002326_pt1 | contig 12280 bp, 10 predicted proteins | sample CV84metaG_FD_185977 | JGI IMG/M metagenome (GOLD analysis project Ga0256827, IMG submission 185977) | Hydrothermal vent microbial communities from East Pacific Rise, Pacific Ocean - CV84 | ecosystem: Environmental > Aquatic > Marine > Hydrothermal vents | place: Pacific Ocean: East Pacific Rise... | reverse complement strand
GATCAGTCTCCCAGTCGCAGTTTTATTCAAACGGAGGAGACAGAGTTTGGTCACATGGCTTTGACCGAGGTTTCACGGGGCTGTTCGAGAGGCTGCAGGTTTTGTGCTGCCGGGTTTGTCTATCTGCCTCCACGTGAGCGGAGTTTGGGTAACCTTTTAGAGCAAGTTGATATCGGGCTCTGTCAACGTAATCGAATTGGTCTGGTTGCTGCGGCAGTTTCTGATTATACAAATATTCAGGAGTTACAGCAGGGAATTCTGGAAAGAAATGGTCAAATCTCCATGTCGAGTTTACGTCTTGATGCCTTAACTGTGACAGAGGTAGAAAAATTGCATCAAGCCGGACACAAATCTGTGGCAATTGCTCCGGAAGCCGGGAGCCAGAGATTGCGTGATTCTATCAATAAGGGGATCAGTGAAGAGCAGATATTGGCATCGGTAAAGATGTTGGCAGATGGTGGGATTAAAAACCTGAAGCTCTACTTTATCATCGGTTTTCCGGGAGAAGAGCAAGGTGACATTGATGCAATTATCACCCTGACGGAAGATATCTCCACTATCTGGCGCGAGGCCGGACGTAAGCGGGGGCAGATGGGGAACTTGACTCTAAGTATTAATCCTTTTATTCCTAAACCGTTTACTCCATTTCAATGGGCCGGGATGGCGCCGGAAAAGGTTTTAAAAAAGAGACTGCGATTTTTGCAATCTTCAATTTCCCGGATACCAAATACTCGAATGAACCATGAGTCGGTTCGTCATGCGACTCTGCAAACTTTTTTATCACGAGGAGATCGCCGTATCGGACAGCTTTTGCCTTCCCTTGCTGCAGGGGACAATCTCAAACAATTGTGTCGAAAAATGGGCTTACCCCTCGATTTTTATGTGACTCGTGAGAGAGGTGAGGATGAGTTTTTCCCCTGGGAAGTTATCGATCAAGGGGTTAACAGAGGGTATTTCTGGCAGGAGTATCAGCGGGGGTTGCTGGAGAAGACGACTTCGCCCTGCGTGTCAACATGCAGGCGTTGTGGTGTCTGTAATGATGAGATTAATTGCTGCTGATTCCAATTGTTAAACAATTTTTCAGTTGGAAGTGTCGGGAGAGAGTGGATGAGTCAATACGAAAAGCCTAAAGAAGAAAAATATCGCATATCTCCTGCTGCTCTAAACCTGGCAAATGAACTGGGAATAAATTTAGATCTTTTATCGGGCAGTGGTGCGAAAGGAAGAATTCTTTTAACTGATATTGAACGGGTAAAATCAGATACTGGTAATAGTGAAAAAATGCAATCTGCATATTGTCAAAAGGTTGACTTTCCTGGTTCGAGGACGCCTGGAAAATCGATTAAAATCCGCCGACTCCTTGCTCTGAGGGCGGAGAAGTCCTGGCAGACAATCCCCCATTTCTATGTGACCATTTCGGTTGATATGACTGATGTTGTCCGTTTTTGTCATGATCTCAAGGTCACCATTAACGATTTTGTTCTCGCTGCGACTGCGCGAGCACTTGTTGAACACCCATGGGTTAATGCAACCTGGAATGGTGAGCAGGGGGTTGAACTGGACGATATTAACATTGCCATTACTGTTGCGACAGATCGGGGATTGTATCATCCGGTTCTGAATCAATGTGATCGGTTAAGTTTAAAGCAAATCAGTAAAAAAGCTCATGAACTGGCTGAAAAAACCATGATTCAAAAAGAGCTTCAAGATGAAAATTCAGACGGAGCAACATTCACAATTACCAATATGGGGATGCTTGGAATTGAATCTTTTAGCGCAATTATTACCCCACCACAAGCCGCAGTTCTGACGGTAGGGACAATTAAGGGGGAAGTTATTGTCGATGAACAGGGAAACCCTGCAGTCGCGCCGATTATGCGTTTAACTCTGTCTGCAGATCATCGAGTGCTGGATGGGGTTGATGTTGCTGAATTTCTGGACACCATCAAGTGCTACCTTGAAGCGCCAGTTATTTTGTTTCAGGATTGATTTTCTACTGAGGGTTTAAATTGCGTTTTCTCATTTCCAGTTTTACATCATTGTGCCGGTCACGTAGATTTGTAATAACATCAATATGATCGTCAGGGGTCGTAATATCAGCCCCGCTACTGCCTCCATAATTAGATCCGTAGCCCCCTATGCCGAATCCAAAGCGGAATGAAGACTTATTTCGATCCCGTTCAACAACCCTGATCTGATCTTCAAGTTTATTGTAGTAAAGCGTTAAATCCTGATCTGATAAGGACTGATAATCTTTTGTTAATAGCTCTCTGTTTTCAGCATAATGATCTGCACATCCGAGTAATAATCCGAGAATAATAGCAGAAATGATGATTAATCCCCGGTGGGCAACTGTTTTTTGATTGGTTATATATTGAGAAGGCTGATCATTCTGTGGGTACAGAAAGTTGGACATGGTAAGATCCTCTCCTTAATTCAGGGACGATCGGATTATAACAGACATTCCCCTCAAGTGACCTCGCTGTCAACGTGAGGTCACTTGAAGGGAGATTGATCTAGACTATACTCTTCAGCCGATCAATATCCTTTAAGATGATCAATATATTCCGGCAGGAACAGAGAAATCTGTGGAATATAGGTGATCAATATCAGGAAGAATAGCAGCAGCATCAGCCATGGCAGTGCTGCTTTTACTACCCAGATAAGGTTGTGCCCGGTTATTCCTGCCGTGACAAACAGGTTGAGCCCGACCGGTGGCGTAATCATCCCGATTTCCATGTTGACAACCATAATAATCCCCAGGTGGACCGGATCGATCCCAAGTTTAACTGCAATCGGGAAAAGAATCGGTGCCATGATCAGGATGATAGCCGATGGTTCCATAAAGTTACCGGCCATCAGCAGCAGAATATTGACAACAATCAGGAAACCCCAGGAAGGTAATCCCCAGTTGACGATTATTTCAGCGAGGTGATGAGGAATCCGCTCGGTGGTCAAAACATGGGCAAACAGCATCGCATTACCGATGATAAAGAGCAGCATGATCGAGACTTTGGATGCATCCCGGAGGACGTTGCGGACATCTCTATCAAAAATTGATTTAGGGAATGCCGTAATTGTCAAGCTCAGGTTTCGCACAATAGTGGTGCTGATGGATTCATCGGGACTTTGTCGCCACGGAATCCCTTTCAGGGGTCCCATGTCACGATAGATAAAAATTGCAATGAAGAATGCATAAACAGCTGAGACTGAGGCAGCTTCTGTCGGGCTGGCAATGCCGCCGTAGATAGAACCGAGGACGATAACAATCATCATCAGTCCCCAGCCGGCACTGATCCCCGAACGTATGAGGTTTTTAAATCCGACCCAGGGTTGCGCCGGTAACCCTTTGATTCGGGCGACAATGTAGATGACCAGCATCAGCATACCACCCATCATCAATCCCGGGATCAGTCCTGCCATAAACAGGCGGGCTGCTGATTCTTCCGTCGCTGCTGCATAAACCAGCATGACGATTGATGGTGGGATCAATATACCCAGAGTTCCGGCATTGGTGATAACCCCTGCGGCCAGTTCTTCCGGGTAGCCCGCTTTGACCATACCGACAATAACAATCGAGCCAATGGCGGCAACGGTTGCCGGTGAGGAACCTGAAACTGCAGCAAAGATCATACAGGCCATAACTGAAGCCATCGCTAATCCGCCACGAATCCAGCCGACACAATCAATGGCGAAATTGATAATTCGATTTGCCACTCCACCTGTTGAAAGGAAGGTTGAAGAGAGAATAAAAAACGGGATAGCCAGCAGAGTGTAATGCTCTGATTGTGATGCAAACAGTTTTAAAGCGATCGAAGCCAGTGAATCGTTGGAAAAAAGTAGGATTGTAGTGATACTGGAAAGACCCAGCGCAAACGCAATCGGCATACCGGTGAGCATGCAGAGCAGTAAAAGTAAGAAAAGAGCTGCAGTGGTCATGCTGATTCACCTCCCTCAGCGTTAGCTGATGCTTGAGTTTCCTGAGCAAGGTGCATACTATCTTTGGCTTCGTCAGTCAGGGTGAAGCCGTCAGCTTTGCCGGTAAAAATAGCCCATAGTAAAATCAATAGCCGGATAGCAATCAATGCCATGCCAATAAATAAAATACTGTGGGCAATCCACTTTGGAAACGGCAGGTCTTCCATTTCAATGCCAATCATCCGGATTTTGGCAAGGTAGACCCATGCCCCCTTCATGAACAGACCTGTATAGGCCAGACAGGCGATGACGGCAAAAGCACTGACGGCTTTGCGGATTTTGGGTGGCAGGATTCTTACCAGGGCATCGACACCAATATGTGATCCGACCTTAATACCGTAAGAGACACCAAAAAGAACCATCCATGCAGAAATGTGCAGAGTCAATTCTTCACCCCACATAAATCCTGTACTGAACCCGAAACGAAGCACAACCTCGACAAATACGAGCAATGTCATCGATGCCAGTAGGAGTGAGATGATGGCTTCTTCAAGATTATTTATGACCTGGCTGAATCTAGACATATGAGACCCCATGCAAAAGTACCTAAAAGAATCGCGGGCCTCTGTCCAAGACCCGCGATTTGACCAGTGATAATCAGTTCTGCTTAGTTATTTGCCTGTACTGCAGCGTCAATGTACTCTTTACCAATTTGATCTTCAAATTGTTTCCAGACTGGTTTCATTGCATCAACCCATTGCTGGCGCTCTGCTGGGGTTAACTCAATAACTTCACAACGTTTGGAATCGATGATTTTCTGGCGATCACCAATAGCTTTTTCCGCAGCAACTTTGTTGCCAAATGCAATCGCTTCATCCAGATCTTTCTTCAGGACAGTGCGGATATCATCAGGGAGACCCATCCAGAATTCAGCAGAGGTGATGACAAAATAGTCAAGAACCCCGTGGTTGGACTCGGTGATGTAGGGCTGAACCTCATAGAATTTCTTAGAGTAGATATTGGACCAGCTGTTTTCCTGACCATCAATCGCTTTGGTTTGCAGCAGGGTGAAGACTTCAGAAAATGGTTTTTTGAGAGGCATGGCGCCAACAGCTTCGAACTGTGCTGCAAGAACATCCGATGACATGATGCGGAATTTTTTCCCCTTGGCATCAGCAGGAACCCGGAGCGGACTGTTTGCTGAAAGTTGTTTGAGACCATTATGCAGGTATCCAAGGCCGATCAGCCCTTTTTTCTTGGTTGCCATAAGCAACTTTTGCCCAGTTGGGCCCTGTTGGAATTTTTCAACTGCTGTCATATCCTTGAAGAGGAAAGGAAGATCGAAAATTTGTAGTGATTTAGTGTATTTTTTGAATTTTGAAAGTGATGGAGCAGCCATCTGGACATCGCCCAGGATCATTGCTTCGAGAACTTTATTGTCCCCGAACAATTGAGAGTTAGGGAAAACTTCGACCTTGACTTTACCATGCAGGTTTTGATCAACAAGTTCTGCAAATTTGTTGGCCATTTGCCCTTTTGGGGTGTTTTCAGCAACAACATGAGAAAACTTGATCATAATAGGTGCTGCAGTCGCAACTGTTACTGAGGCAATAAAAGCTACTGCCATCAATACACTTACCAGTACTATCCTGTTTCTTTTCATCAGACTCTCCTCTTTAGTAGGGTATTTGAATATGCAATGCTACCACCGTGGTAACATTTAAAATATGTAAACGGTAAACGTACTTACATCTGATATCTAATCAATCTGGTTAACCGCAAGGATAGTGCCATTTTTAAAATTCTGTTTGTTTTTTTTGTCAACACGCAAAAACAGTAAATTAGCCCCGCAGGGTGGCTATCTCCTGTATCTGTTCTGGTTTGTTTGATGGCTAGACTTAGCCTTCGGTGGCGGAAAAAAGCCAGTTTGGCCGTAGCCGTGGTTCAGTTTATAAACAGGTTTTGTTTTCTGCATTCTGTGTCAATTCTCTGCTGTGGATTGATCGTATGACTTATCTCTGCTACTTTTGCTGGGTTGACCGAGTTTTAGATCGGGTCATCTGTTATTTATTTACTATTGTTTTTTAAGGGAAGATTGGATGAGGGAAAAAATATTTAAAGCTCCAGCAAAGATTAATCTTTGTCTTCATGTCCTTGGTCGGTTGGAAAGTGGCTATCATCAACTTGCAATGGCAATGCAGCAGGTTGATCTGTGTGACGACATTCAGATACAGGTTGGTGGTGCTCCCGGTATTCGTGTCGCATGTACAGGGGTGGAAATATTGTCTGGTGAAGAAAATATAGCGGTCAGGGCCGCTAGATTATTTCTGGAAGAGACTCGGATCGATATTGGAATAGATATTGATATTAAAAAACGGATACCTGTCGCTGCCGGTTTGGGTGGTGGATCGTCTAACGCTGCTACGGTTCTACTTGGCTTAGCCGATTTACTCGATGTTTCATTGCGGCGCGAACAACTTTTGGAAATGGGAAGCCGACTTGGAGCGGATGTTCCATTTTTTATTTTTCAGCAACCGGCCTGGGCGACTGGTATCGGTACAATGCTCGAATCATTACCGGTTTTGCCGGAGGTTGCCTATCTGTTAATTAATCCTGGAATGGCCGTCTCTACTGCTGATGTCTACCGAAGTTTACAGTTGACAAAAGGGGGGGAACTGGCTAACCTTCCAAGGTTTTCTGTTGTGACCAGAGATGATCTTTGTGCTGCATTACACAATGATCTTGAGTCAGTGACTCTGCAGCAATTTCCACTCATAGCAGAAATTAAACAGTGGCTGCTTAAACAGGGCGCCTTGGGTGCTCTAATGTCGGGCAGTGGCTCCACTGTTTTTGGAGTTTACCCGGATTTTGCAGCAGCGGGTGAAGCTGCTGAAAAACTGGCTGCTGAAACGGACTGGTGGGTATGTCCAGTTCGTCCAATTGGATGAGTCAGAAAGATTTGAGGTTGACAGTAGAAACCAACTTGGGTAGAACCTGTCGGTTTATAATCTAGATAATTTTTTTTGGATGATTTTTAAAAGCTTAATGGGGCATGGCCAAGCGGTAAGGCACCGGATTTTGATTCCGGCATTCCCAGGTTCGATCCCTGGTGCCCCAGCCATTTAAATTTTGTAGTTAGTGAACGAAAATTTGCAGTTTGGGTTGGTTGAATTTTGCAGCTGGCATAATTCAACCATTTTGCGTTCTTCCAGCCAGAAAAGGTAGATGATCCGTGGGGATGATTAAAATTTTTGCTGGTAATTCTAATCAGCCGCTGGCCAACGATATTTGTCGGCATCTGAATGTCACCACCGGGAACGCTAAAGTCAGAACTTTTTCTGACGGTGAAATTCTGGTGGAAATTGGCGAGAATGTCCGTGGTCGGGATGTTTATGTAATTCAATCAACATCTTCGCCCGCCAATCATAATCTGATGGAACTACTGGTGATGGTTGATGCTTTAAAGCGGGCATCTGCTGCGCGGATCAATGCAGTTGTCCCTTACTTTGGTTATGCGAGGCAGGATCGTAAAGTAGCTCCACGAGCCCCTATTACCGCAAAGTTAGTGGCGGATATGATGTCTGTTGCCGGAATTGACCGGCTTTTGACCATGGATCTCCATGCCGGTCAAATCCAGGGATTTTTTGATATACCGGTGGATCATCTTTACGCAGCTCCGGTTATGCTTGAAGAAATTCGTCAGCAGAATTTTTCAGATTTAATCATTGTCTCTCCGGATGCCGGGGGGACAGAACGCGCCCGGGCATTTGCCAAGCGACTTCACGCTGGTCTGGCAATTATTGATAAACGGCGGAGCGGCCCGAACGTTGCTGAGGTGATGCATATTATTGGTGATGTGAAGGGGAAAAATTGTGTCATTATTGATGACATGATTGATACTGCAGGAACCCTCTGTGCTGCTGCTTCTGCCCTGCAGGAACAGGGTGCTGCCGATGTCTATGCCTGTGCAACTCATGGTGTACTCTCTGGGCCGGCTCTGGAACGAATTACTGAGAGCCCGCTGAAAAAAGTTTTTATTACCGATACAATCCACACTCAGGAAAAGCTTGCTCAGTGTGATAACTTACATCGCTTATCGGTTAGTCATTTGCTGGCGGAGGCGATCCGTCGCACCCACAATGCTGAATCGGTCAGCTCACTTTTTGTATAAACGGAATTAGTTTCCTTAATAACGGAGGATTAGATAGATGGCTCAAGTAGAATTAAATGTTGATGTTCGTGAGAAAAGCGGTAAGGGCGTTGCCCGCAAGTTAAGAGCAGCTGGGAAATTACCAGCGGTTGTTTATGGTAAGGGCTTTGAGTCAATCACGGTTACTGTCGATCCGAAAGAGCTTGAAAATGCTGTTGCTGGCGAAGCTGGATTGAATACTCTGATTACTTTAAAAGGTGCAGCGGAGCTTAACGGCAAGGTTGTCATCCTGAAAGATGCAAGTGTTCATCCCATCCGCCGTGATATGATCAGTGCTGATTTTTATGCGATCAATCTCAAGGAAAAATCTACATTCCTGGTACCAATCAATGTTGTCGGAACCGCTGTCGGGCAGACAGAGGGTGGCTCTCTGCAGCTGGTGCGGAATGAATTGGAAGTTCTTTGTCTACCAACGGAGGTTCCACAAAATATCGATATCGATGTTACTGCTCTTGAAATTGGCGATACCATCCATATTGATCAGGTCGTAGTTCCTGATGGCGTTGAGCTTGTTTATGATGTCAACTTTACCGTTATTACCCTGAGTGTCATTAAGGTTGAGGTTGAGCCAACTGAAGAGGATGAGCTTGATGAGACGGAAGGTGCCGTTGCTGAAGAGGGCGCTGCTGAAGAGGGTGAAGCTGCTGCCGAATAACCTTTGCGACTGGATTTAGGGTGAAACTATTGGTTGGGTTGGGAAACCCTGGCGATAAATACTCAGCAACTCGACATAATATTGGTTTCATGGTGGCTGAGCAGGTTGCTCAACGCCATCGGATTGTACTGAAAAAAAAAGGTTATCAGGGCATCTATGGGGTTGGCCGGCCGGAAGGCTGTGAAACGACCATTCTCCTGCCCCAAACCTTTATGAATTGTAGTGGCTCCAGTGTGAATGCTGCTTATCGATCCCTCGGAATTGTGCCGGGGGATTTGATTGTCATCTATGATGATCTGGATCTTCCCTTTGGGCGGCTGCGGATCAAGATAGATGGCGGTCACGGGGGGCATAATGGTTTACGCGATATTATCGCAATTCTGGGCAGCAAAGATTTTATCCGCCTACGAGTTGGTATCGGTCGACCGGAACGGGGTGATGTCACCGGACATGTTCTAAGCCGATTTGCTACGAATGAAAAAAAACTTCTTCCCCAGTTACTTGACAGCGCTGCAGAGGCAACAGAAACGATACTCTCAAGTGGAGTAACTGAGGCAATGAATCAATTCAATAACTATAATCTGCTAGACTAACGTTAACACCAACACAGAGAGGTAAAGAACCAATGCAACTGCAAATGTGGGCTCCAATCTTAGGGGCAATCGGATTTGTGATCGCGATTGTGCTCTACTACAAAGTTAAAGCACAGCCGGTCGGTAATGAGAAAATGCGTGAAATTTCTGATGATATCTATTCTGGCGCAATGGCTTTTCTGGGCCGTGAATACCGGGTTCTGGCAATTTTTATTGTCGTCGTATTCATCCTGATTGCAGTCGCTATGAATATCCAAACGGCACTGGCTTTTCTTGGTGGTGCTCTCTGTTCAATGACCTGTGGTTTTATTGGGATGAAAGCAGCAACCCGAGCCAATGTCAGAACCTGTGAGGCTGCTCGAGCTCATGGTCAGGCAAAAGCGTTGGAGGTCTCTTTTAACGGTGGTGCCGTTATGGGGTTGGCGGTTGCATCGCTTGGCCTCGTTGGTGTTGGTGTCGCTTATATTTTCTTTGGTGGTAGCCCAGAAACCTCCAAGTATATTACCGGTTTTGCTATGGGAGCTTCCTCCATTGCCCTGTTTGCCCGTGTTGGTGGTGGTATTTATACCAAGGCTGCTGATGTTGGTGCTGACCTTGTTGGTAAGGTTGAAGCCGGTATTCCTGAAGATGATCCCCGTAACCCGGGCGTTATTGCTGACAATGTTGGTGATTGTGTTGGCGATACAGCAGGAATGGGTGCCGATATCTTTGAATCATACGTCGGATCTATTATCGCAACGATGGCAATTGCAGCTGCAGCCAGTCCGGCTCTGTTGGCCAAGTTGGGTGTCGGTGCTGAAGTTCAAGCCAGTACCATGTTGTTGCCACTTGCTTTGGCAATGATCGGGTTGGTGTTCTCATTTTTGGGAATAGGCTCGATGAAACTTCTCAAAGGGATGAACCCGGCCAAGGCTCTTCATTATACGACCTTTGTTGCGGCTGGTGGTTTCCTGGTTGCTGCGTTTATTTATATCCAGTTTGCCGGTCTCAGTACCGGAATTTTCTGGGCAATTCTGGCCGGTACCTTAGCCGGTATCGCCATTGGTCAGATTACCGAATATTATACTGCACATGCCCCAGTAGCACGGATAGCTGAAGCCAGCAAAACTGGTCCGGCGACCAATATTATTCATGGTCTGGCAGTTGGTCTGGAATCAACTGCTCTGCCAATTATTATTATTTGTATTAGCATTTTTACCGCGAATTACTGTGCCGGTCTCTATGGTATCGGGATTGCAGCGGTTGGTATGCTGGCCACTGTTGGTGTGACTATGACAGTTGATGCTTATGGCCCAATTGCTGATAATGCCGGCGGTATCTCTGAAATGGCCGGTCTGGGTCCTGATGTCCGGAAAATTACGGATGGTTTGGATGCAATCGGTAACACCACTGCTGCAATCGGTAAAGGATTTGCGATTGGTTCAGCTGCATTGACTGCGTTGGCACTCTTCTCCGCTTATGCAACCACAGTTCAGCTTGATGTGATCAACCTGATCAATCCGATGGTTGTTATTGGTTTGTTGCTTGGTGGTACCCTGCCATTTTTTATGGGGGCTCTGACCATGACCAGTGTGGGTAAAGCTGCTGGTGCAATGGTCGAAGAGATTCGTCGTCAATTCCGTGAAACTCCCGGTCTCCTGGAAGGGAAAGAGGGGGTCAAACCTGATTCTCAGCGTTGTGTTGATATCTCTGCCAAGGCAGCTCTGAGAGAGATGATTTTACCCGGAGTGATCGCTGTTTCTGCTCCGGTACTAATCGGCTTTCTCCTTGGTAAAGAAGCTTTAGGTGGCATGCTCGCAGGAGCTACTGTGACCGGCGTTCTGTTGGCATTGATGATGTCCAATGGTGGTGGTGCCTGGGATAATGCGAAAAAATACATTGAGAGTGGTCAATTAGAAGGTGAAGGGAAAGGGAGTGATGCTCATGCTGCTGCTGTCATTGGCGATACCGTAGGTGACCCCTTCAAAGATACTTCTGGTCCATCGATGAATATTCTTATCAAACTGATGAGCGTTGTTGCATTGGTTATTGCGCCACTGCTGGTTTGAAAAATATAACATACTGATATTATAGGGACATGATTGGATATGTGTCCCTATAGTTTTCACTGATTACCTGATAGCCGGGGCTTAAAGCTCCGGCTATCTTATTTTTACAGGAAAATTTTATGGGATTCAAATGTGGCATTGTCGGTTTGCCAAATGTAGGAAAGTCGACAATATTTAATGCGATTACATCGGCAGGTGCTGAATCGGCTAACTACCCTTTTTGTACGATTGAACCTAATGTTGGAGTTGTTGCAGTCCCTGATCAACGCTTGGCCGTATTGGCAGAAATTGTCAATCCGCAGGAGATTGTTCCAACAGTTATGGAATTTGTCGATATTGCGGGTTTGGTTCGTGGTGCCAGTCAGGGCGAGGGATTGGGAAACCAGTTTCTCGGTCATATTCGTCAAGTGGATGCCATTGCTCATATTGTCCGCTGTTTTGAGGATGAAAATGTCGTCCATGTTGATGGCAAGATCGATCCTCTCCGTGACATTGAAGTGATTCAAACCGAATTGAATCTTGCTGATCTTGATAGCATTGATAAGCGGATTCTGCGGGGCAAGAAACAGGCTAGAGGTGGTGATAAGAAGTTGCAGGGAGAGCTGCAGGTTCTGGAAAAAATAGCAACTGCTTTGAATGATGGCTTGCCGGCCAGATCGGTTGCTCTTGATGTGGAAGAGCGGCGCCTACTTTCTGAAATTCATTTGATTACCATGAAACCGGTCCTCTATGTTGCCAATGTGGCTGAGGATGATCTTGAAGGGACTCACCCCTTTGTTCAGAAAGTTCGTGACCATGCTTTGTCTGAAGAGGCTGAAATGGTCACTATTTGCGGCAAGATTGAAGCAGAAATTGC
>Ga0256827_10002325_pt1 | contig 12280 bp, 9 predicted proteins | sample CV84metaG_FD_185977 | JGI IMG/M metagenome (GOLD analysis project Ga0256827, IMG submission 185977) | Hydrothermal vent microbial communities from East Pacific Rise, Pacific Ocean - CV84 | ecosystem: Environmental > Aquatic > Marine > Hydrothermal vents | place: Pacific Ocean: East Pacific Rise... | reverse complement strand
TGGTTCAGAATATATTAAAAGAATCTCTTGAATTATTGCAGGATTAATTATGAAGGTTAAAATAATTCCATATCAAAGAAGTATTGATAGCTTAATGGGAATGAAAATATTGGTACCTGAAAAAGCAATATCTCAAGAGATGAAAATAATTCCGATTGATTCTTTTCAACTCATTCCCAGACCAACTAAAGAAAGTTTAGATTTTTTATATTTTTCCGTCTATATCTCTATAGTAGATCGTTTAATTAAAAGAGAATGGTTTGCAGATAATTGGTCAAGGTCTATTGATATTGAAATACCAGTTTCAGAACCTAAGCGATGGGAAAATGCTAAAAGTGAGTTTGAGGAAGCATTAAATTTTTTATCTGGAGATAGTTGGAATTTATCATTTGTTGATGTAAAAGAAGATTATTTTTTAATTAATAAATTATCTTTAGAGCAAAATAATACGACATATAAAAACATATGTTTATTTTCAGGAGGGTTAGATTCTTTAGTAGGAGCTATTGATTTAGCTGAGCAAACAGATAATATTATTTTATCTTCATTTTATGATGGGCATGGAGCTATTTTAGGAAAACAAAATGAGTTGTTTAATTATATAAAGGGGAATAAAAATATATTTTTAAATCAATTTGCTTTGAATAGAATAAAAAGTAATGAAGATACGACAAGAGCAAGATCTGTACTATTTTTAGGATGGGCATTATATTCTGCAATTAATCTTAATATGTCAAAAATAATAACACCAGAAAATGGGCAAATAAGCATAAATTTGCCTTTAACGGCATCAAGAGCAGGATCAAATAGTACAAGAACAATGCATCCTTATTTTATAAAATATTTTCAGAAAGCTTTAGCACAATTAGGGTACGAAATTACAATTGAAAATCCCTATTTATTCAAAACTAAAGGTGAAATGTTAATAGAATGTGATAATAAGTTTTTATTAGAAACTTTATTAAAAAGTTCTATGTCATGTTCTCACCCTAGTATAAAACAGCAATGGAAACGTAGAGATGTAAATCATTGTGGTTATTGTATGCCTTGTATAATTAGGAGAGCTTCTATTCATAGATATAATAAATCTTTAGATCAGGCATGCGATTATGGAATAGATATATTTAATGAGGATGAGTTGACATTAGAGCAAGATGGTGTTATTGCAAGAAATATAAAAGCAGTATTAAATTTTTTATCTTTACAGCATAATGAACATAGTTATAAAAAACTTTTAAATCAGGTTGTAAAGATTGACGATAGTAAAGAGATTACTAGTATGTTGATTAATGGATATGATGAAATTAGATTATTGATAAGAGATAAAGGTTCAAAAGAGATGAAGAGAATAGCTAAATTATGATAAATTTAGTTGATACTCATTGTCATATAAACTTTTTTCCAAATGCAGGAGATGTTGCTTTAGAGTGTGAACGCCAAAAAGTATATACGGTATATGTAACAACACTTCCCTCACAATTTGATGAGACATATACGTATGTGAAACATCTGAATTATATATTCCCTGCTTTAGGTTTTCATTGCTTAGAGTATAATTATGATATTGAATATGAAAAACTTCTTTTTCTTAAAAACCTTAAAAATACTCAATATATTGGAGAAATTGGATTAGATTTTTCTTTAAAAGCAAAGCAATCGTTTGATACACAAATAGAAATATTTGAATTTGTGCTGTGTAGTATAAAAAATAAAAATAAATTTGTGTCTGTTCATAGCAATAAAGCTGAAGATACTGTTTTAGATCTCCTTGCAAAGTATAGAATAAGAAATGTTGTTTTTCATTGGTACAGTGGGAAAATTAGTACGTTAAAAAGTATACTTACGCAAGGGTATTATTTCTCAATTAATATTGCAATGTGTAAAAGTAAAAAAGGACAAAATATAATTTCAAAGTTACCAAAAGATAGAGTCCTGATTGAAACGGATGCACCTTTTATAAAAGATGTATTACCCTATGACAATAAAGAAGTTTATAAATATCTCAGTAGTATTTGGAATACAAAAATGGATGAAACTCAGAAACAAGTTTTAAATAACTTTTTGAGGTTTTCCTCAAATAAAATATAAATAAATTTATTTGATTAGACTGACATATATAGTATATCTATCTCTAACAATAACCTTATACACAGGCTCAAATTTTTTGGTATTAGGAATTTTTCTGTGTTTGTACTGTAGTCTCTTCAGTCTCAATTATTGCAGATAGGTTAAGTGTATAAAATGGTTGATGGTATTTGATAGTTTTTTTAATTGTGACTTCATGTTTATTGATCTTTTTTTTCTTTACCTGCTTTGCAGAAAAAGTTTCATAGTTAATAAATTTAACCTGTTGTATTCCATCTTCATCGATGATATAAACTTCTTCAAGTAATTTTTGTGCTTCAAAGAGTTTATCTATATTGATTATTTTCATTTTAAGCCTTTGTGAATAGTTTAACAGCTGTACCCTCGTAATGGTACGTTGTGGTAGTAGAAGTCTTACCAGAAACCATTCTTGGCATACCTGCTAGACTTCCTACGCTACCTGTAACATTATTATCAATGTTAGTAACTACATTAATCACAGCATCAGCACCTAAGGTATGAGCTTGTAGTTGTAGCTTCTCCTTGGCTTTTATTTTATCTGTATCATATGCCTCTATCATTCCTAGAGCAGTATATTTTTTATCTATATTCAATACGTTAAAAAGTTGAATATTTTTTAACAGTGATAACTCTTCTGGAGATATACTATCTATAGGTTCTTTGATCTTTTTCTTATGAATGGGATGATGTATTAAAAATGTACCAACAACAGCAATTACTAACAATATAACGGCAATGACATTCCCAATATCTGAAGTTATGTCCATCTCTTTGAATATCCATACCATTACTAATGTAACCATAGGTATGCGTATAAAAAGTGTGATGAGTACATCAATTGTTGTATCTATTGTCCGATTTGTTTTTTCAACGATTCCCATGCTATACCTTGATCAACAATTAATATGTTCTATAGAACATTTATAAAAGATTATATCCCTACTAAACTTATAGAAAATTTATCTATAGGACATACTCTTGGACATAAAGATTTTTTAGAAGAATGATTGCAAGAGTTTCGCTTTTTTACAATCATATTAGACCACATCAAAATTTAGACTATAACACACCTGCTAATACTTGGAACAACAAACCTATAGCTACAAGTAAAACACATCAAGAGATAGTTTATTATCGTGGACTTTGTGATAATGTGGCTGGGTACTATTATCTTGAATAGCATTTCTCTACAAAGTAAAGGAGAAATTAACTGTCCACAATGATTGACAGTATAACTATGGTTTGTTTATGGAAATTTGTTACTTTTTTACAAAATAGTTAATATATTTGAAGTAAATGACTGAAATTCTTTGAAAAAATAGTCATTTATTTAGGGTTTGGAGGTTGTGTATAGTTGGACATGACATCAAATATTTAGGAGTTTTTAAGACAGAACATTCCCACGTTGCACGTGGGAATGCATACTGCAACCAGAAAAATTCTGAACGGTCTCAAAGATAACTTATCTATTCTCTAAAAATAGAGAAATCATTATCTTTAGGTAATATATCCAGAATATTATCATTGCCACATATAAAATTATTTTCACTTCCTAATTCCACTGATAGAATAAACTTTTTATTGGTATCAACTAAAATAGTATAATAAAAAATATCTGGATATTTTAAATAAAAATCCCATATATCATTTATATTTTTTGATAATATTTCATAACCATACTCTTTAATATTCTCAGTCAAATAATCATATTTATAATATATACCTATTAATGTATCATCAGTAATCTTATCTATTATTTGTTCTAATAACTTTTTTGGTGGAGCATTTTCAAATTCAATACAATTATTAAAAATTTTACTTTGTTTGAAAACTTCTCGACCCCATTCTATATAATTCATAACTACTCCTAAAAAAATAAAAAACCTGCTTCTATACTATCGTCTGGAAGTCTGCTTAATCCACTATACCTTATTTTAATATGATTACCTCCATTACTCATTTGTAATGTAATATCATTTCCTGAACTAAAATTCCTTACTGAAATTTTTTCTCCATTTTCCATTACTCCTGTACGCAAAGTTCCATTCTTGTGAATTTTTATTGATGAGTCAACAGCTAATGATTCAAATTCTCTGATTGCCGTATCAAAAGTACCATTTTTTGTATATATTAACGTATCAGCAGACCTTGAAGCTTTTGCTGTATCAAGAATAGCATCATCAAGAAGTACACTAACTTTACTTCTAAAAAAACTATGTATATGCTTAACAAATAGTTTAACTGCACCCTCCGCATTAAACATATGCACAAATGCCCCACTTACAGCACCATTAGAGAACTTACCACCACCTATCTCAGAAGCAGTTCCACCTACTACTCCTGCAATAGTCGTACGTAGGGTAAAGCCTCCTGTTCCGTCTCCACCTAGCTCAGTTCCGGGGCTAAAGAGACTTGCTACAAATCCTGAGGTAAATCCTGACTTAAACATACCTCCTTGTGCCATGTTTATAATGGCTCTACTTATACCATGACTAGCGGCTCTAAGTATTTGGGCTCCATATTTTGCAGAGCTAAAGAGTGTGGCTCCGTGTTCTAATCCAAAGGTGGACTCAAACCCATTTCCTATACCTTGGGCTATGCCTGCACTAAAAAGTGCAAATAATCCCCCTTTGAAAGCTCCTTGCCAAGTACCTGTCATAATACCACCACTCGTAGCTCCTGCTGCAAAGATACCTAAGGCACTCCCTCCTGTAGCAAATACAATCACCGCTGAAACCACAATAGAAACAATAGGCTTCAACCACTTATCTCTAAACTTTGTCCACCAGCTGTTACCTGTTGGGTCTGTATATTTTAACGGATTGTTTCTTACATAACTGTAACGGTTGTAGCTTTGTGAGTCATGCGGGTCTTGTATCACCGTATCTGCTGAGAGGAACCTACCTATGTCTGAGTCATAGACTCTGGCGTTCATGTGAATTAAACCACTAAGCTCTGCTATCTGTTCATGTCCTGTAAAGGCTCTGGTGGTTTGCAGGGTGGTGTTGGCAATGCTATTGTTGTTGGTGCCATAGTCCATAGCTCGTATCTTCCCAAATGGAGTGTAGCTTCTTCTCTCTACAACGGTTCCACTGTCATTGGTAATGGCAGTGATACTTCCTAAGGCATCTGTATGGAAGTAGCGGTTGTAGGTGGCTTCGTTGTAGTGGGGATTACCGGTATCATAGTCGGTATCTTTGACCTCTATATGTGTTCCTATGGTTTTACCACCCAGAGAGATGTAACAGATCTGTTTTTCTGTGTTCTCTTCTACCTGCTCTTCATAGCTCTTACCTATGTAGTAGGTGAACTTACCGTCTGAGGTCTGCTTTTGGTAACGTTGTCCACCTGCACCGTAGGTGAAGGTGACAGTTTTATTGTTTGTGTGGTTTGTTAGGGTGGCTGGTTTGTTTAGTGGGTTGTAGGTGATGGTATCACCGTTACGGTTAACTGTATTTCCTACTGCATCATAGGTATAGTTTCTACTTCCTGCACTTTTAAGGGCATGGGGTTTATCAGCGTAGTAAGTATAGCTTCCTATACCACTTTGGTACGTAATGTTTCCTAAGCTGTTGTAGCTGTAGGTTTTTGACTTAGCGTAAGCTCCTTGTACGTCTGAGCTTGTGTTGATGGAGGTGAGTCTATTCATAGAGTCATACCCAAAGGTCTCAGTAATATTTTTCCCTGCAATGGAGTTGTCTTCTCTTGTAAGGACATTACCCAAGCCGTCATAACTGTAGTCAAGACGTTGTACACTGCCTGAGATAGCTGTACCCAGACCACTGACAATGGTTCCGAGGTACCCAGCACTGTCATACCCCATAAAACTCTGTACCCCATTGGCATATCTGACACTCTCTGCCTCTCCAAAGGCATTGAGTCCATTCACCACATAGTGTACTTTCCCCTCTTTGCCTATGACTGCATCGAGCAATCCGTTCTTGTAGTGGTTGGTGACGTAGTAACCGTTAGGGTAGGTAATACGACTTGATCTGCTGAGGCGGTCGTAGGTGGTGGTACGGGTATACTCACCTCTACCTGAGATGTTGGTGATACTTTGGATAGGTCTGCCTAGACGGTCATAGCTAACATTCACCGTCTCTGTCTTAGCCGCCTCTCCTAACACTCTGGAGCTTGCCGTAGTACGTAGCAGTTTACCCCTACTTCCCAGACTTGCTCCTGTACCTCCATACACGTAGTTGGTTTGGTTATAACTAAAAGTATGGCTATTACTGTTGTACTCTTGACGGTTATAGCTCATATCTCTTGTAACCCTACCTAAGATATCGTAGTTTTTATAACTGGCATGCTTGGAGTTACTGTAGCCCTCACTACCACTCCATTGTAACTTTAACTTCCCTAAGGCATTATAGCTATAGTGCCACTCTCCAAGGTCAGGGTCTATCATCTTTATCTTGTTACCCGCACTATCATACTCCATACTAATCACATTACCTGCACTGTCTGTAGTACTCAGGAGGTTTCCTGTAGCATCATACGTATAGCTTATGGTTGAAGCCTCATTACTTCCGTAAGCATCGGTCACTGAGACAACTTGACCAAAGGCGTTCTTGACTGTACGCTTGGTCTGGTTGTTCGGGTTGTTAACGGTTTGGGTAAAGTTGTCATAGCCCATAAGGTAGGTTTGTGCTGTATTGTTTGCACCTGTTTTAATGACCGAAGTGACCCTGCCGTAACGGTCATAGTTTGTTCTGATCTCTCCTGCACTCTCCCCTTGGTAGTGTGGTAGCTCCTCTTTGGTAAGTTCACCTTTGGCATTGTAGTACTTCCGTTTCACTATACGTCTACTGGCGTAAGAGGTGCGGCTGCCTTTTTTCATAGTGTAGGTGTAACTTCCTACCTCTCTGCCTAAACTGTCATAATAGGTTCTGCTAAATGGTACTGCTCTACTGCTTACACTGACAGAGTAACGGGCATGTGGAGCAGAGATGTAGTTAGACCCATAGGTGTGTCTCCATACGGTTTTTGTACCATCTGCTCTGATCTCCTCGATCTTACGTCCTAGTCCATCATATTCCCATGTAGTCTTTAATCCATTGGCATCAGTCAAGCTTTTTACTGTTCCAAAGCGTGCATCATAGGTTTTTGTAAGGGTGTATCCTGCTGCATCTTTGATGGAGGTTTGGAACTTTCCTAACGTATCATAGCCGTAAGTCGTGGTAGCTGTGGTAATGCCTGAACCTGAGATAGTTTGGGTTTTTTTGTTACCGTGGCTGTCGTAGGTGTAGGTTTTTGTGAGGGCAAGTGGCGTACCTGCGTTGGCTACTTCTTTACTCAGAACTCCTTTAGCATTGTAAGCAAAGGTAGAGGATTTGCTTATGTTACTTGTACCTGTTTCACTATGTACTACAGTAGCAGAGGTGAGTCTACCTATATGCCAAGCAGAGGTCTCTTCTGCATCATAGCTGTTAGTGGTGACCTTTTGTTGCTGGGTACCGTTTACAATATCTACCGTTTTATCTCTACTTGTCAGTACATTGCCTAAACCATTAGAGCTTAAGGTGTTGTAGTGGTAGACAGATTGTAGGGGATCTTTCGTGTCAAGATCATAGGTGGTTTGGATGTTTGAGTAAGTGTAAGGCTCATAAATGCCCGAACGCACAGAAGCATCTTTGTAGGTAATACTCGTACGGCTTAGCGGTGTATCAACCCCATACTCTCTTTGGTCATACACCGCATAAGGCATCCCTGTGAACTGGAAGCCTTCTGTATCTTCCGAGCCACTCTTTACCCCTATCTGTTTATAGGAGACGGTACGATACATACCTGCTGTATCATCATAGGTGTTGATCGCATGGAAGCCTTGAGAGCCTCTGAGTTTATTAAGGATGTAACCAAAATATTTGTAACGTATGGTGTTGTATCCGTCATCATCATAAATAGTCTCTCCTAAGCCATTTAAACTTTTGACTGAAGCAACCACAGGAATGGCAGGACTTATCTCTATGTTGCCATTACTGAGTTTGTTAAAGGCATAGCTGTTACGCTTTCCATGCGTACTATAGTTATAATAGACCGTAGTATCTGTCAGAGGCTTATACGCTATCTTGATAGATTGGTCGGTAAAATTATTAATCGATTGTACCAATGCATGCCGTGATCTGTTCGTATAGACCACAATACCGCTGTCACTTCTGTAGTAAAGATCCTGTATCCCATCTCCATTAAGATCAAAGTACCCTTTGGTACTCCAGTTGTCATGGTCGTTATAACCAAAGCTATCTTGATAGTTTGCTAAGATCGTGGAGGTTTTTGGGGTTTGGGCTAATGTATTGCCTCTATTTGTCCAGATACGCATCCCCTCATCACTACGATAGGTTAAATCCACCAAACCATCCGCATCAGTATCTACAAAGCGTATGGTCTCATAATTGTCTGCATCATTACAGGTACCGTCTTCATGAGAATCTTTTGCACAAATAGCGGTATCAATACTAGGTGTTGTGAAGAAACCTCCTCCATAGTTGGTGTAACATTTTATCCCTTCATAAGAGCGGTAACACAGATCCGGTAACCCATCTCCATTCATGTCTGGTGTATAGATATATTTCCACTCATCCCTAATTGAATTAAAGTTAAAGTTATTAGATTCCAGTGGAACATTTTTAACTAAATCAGAACTATAAGACGGTGTACTTCCAAACCCACTCCCTGTAGATTTCCAAATACGCATCCCTTCATCACTTCGGTAGACTAAGTCTTGCAGTCCATCTGCATCCATATCAACAAAGCGAATCGTGTCCCAGTTATTTTCATCGTTACAACTACCATAGTCTGTAGAGCCATTGGCACAGATAGACGTAGAGATAGAAGGTGTTGTAGAGAAACTTGCATCACCTTGATTCACATAACAGTGTATACCATTATCTCTACGATAACAGAGATCGGAGAGTCCATCACCATTGGTATCCGGTGTATAGATGTATCTTAAGTTATTATCACTGCTACTGTCTGTTCCATTGGCTAGAATAGTATTGCCGGCAAGGAAACTCAGCCCCTCTCCTGTTGATTTCCAGATACGCATCCCATCATCACTTCTATAGACCAAATCTGCCAAACCATCTGCATTCATATCTGTAAAACGTATAGTATCCCAGTTATTAGGACTACTACATCCACTATGGCTATTGCTACAGATGGTCGTATCTATTTCAGCAACAGTATTGAATGTACCATTATGGTTAATAAAACACTTCATCCCTGTATCATCACGGTAACAGATATCGGAGAGTCCATCTCCATTCATATCCGGTGTATAGATATAAGGATAATTGTTTGACCCATCTACTGGTATATTGGTATTGGTACCATTGGTATAGTTAAATTGTGAATTTTCAAAAGTACCTCCTGTAGAGAAATGCAATGTTTTTAGATCCCCCTCCTTCGGTAGATGCTCTGTAATAGAACGTATAGCAGAACGGGTACTTCCTGTAAGATCATTTGCGTATTCTATAAGGTAACGTCTAACTTCTGTAGAACCATTTTTCACTGTAACAGTCTTTAACCTTTCACTTATACGGAAAGGATAACCAGCATGATACCCTTTGAGTACATCATCTCTCATTTCATAATCAAATTTCACACTATTGTCTGCATAAGTAACCCAGGTCAGGTAGTGTTCACCTATGATTGGTATTGAAGAGTAAAAGAAATTTATTGTGTTGTTATAGCTATCTTTGATAGAAGAGACTTTCCAGAACTTTGTTACGGCATTGTTAGGGGTCTTTTGTGCAGCATTGTGTGCATTACCATAACGATAGATCAATCCACTTTTGGTTTTTACTTCAAACCATGGATCACCTGCACCATTACTATTACCATGAGCAATGACCTTACTATAGCTGTCTATCTCTGTTCTATATTCTGCCCCATCAGCACCATAAGGAAGCCCATTGACAACAATGAGTCTTTGCCCATCTAAGCAGAATCTATCATTGTTGTTATAGTTAACGCCAAAGGCATGATACACTCCATCAACTGCTCTGCTTTGTGGACAACGGGTAATAGCACTTACTCCACCAAGACTCCAGCCTACACCCAGATATCCATTACCACCGTTTGAACTATAGTTAAGCGAAAGCTTAGGCTCCATCCCTGCCACACCCGGTGGAACATCTATCTTTAGGGAGTAGTTTGCTGTACCTTGGTTGACTGAGAACTCTCCTTTTGTGGTACCTACAAATCTTGTATCTTCATTCAGATCACTCTCATCAATACGATCTTCAATAGTAATAACTATTGTATCACTACTGGTCAAGCCATTCACATCCGTCACTGTTAGAGTGATCGTATGTATGCCTACAGAGAGTCCGGCAGTAGAGAGAGTACTGCCTGTACCAAGTACAGTGCCTCCTTCACTCCATGCATACGAGGCTACTTGTTCAGAGTGTTCTATGGTAGCACTTACTGTTTGCGGTTCATCTTCTCCCCATGTTTTATCTTCCCCTAACGAGACTGAAACTTCCGTGTAAGGAACAAAGGTAATAATGTCATCCATGATGATGGGAGCGTATTTCATTGCTCCATAGGAGGGGATAAGAAAAAATAAAAGTAGGATAAATAGTCTAGTAATATAAGTAAATAGCTTTTTTATATTTTTTGGATATTGATCATTATTCGTTAGCATTTTTATACTCCCTTTTATTGTTTGTCTTTTATTTACCTAATTTTATCGTTTCCTTGTAGAAAGACACATCACTCTGTATGAAGTATCTTTTTTGTAATATTATTGTATATTGTGCCAATTAGTTGAATGCAAATCTCATTGTACTTTACACCCATAATTTATTCATACTTAAAAGTAGTCTATCATAACTATTCTTTAAATAAATTGGATAGAGAACCTGCAACAGAGCTTAATATTACCCATTATAATACTACTCAATATTAGTTACCCTGCTCCTGTTTCACTACCTTGCCCACCTGCACCAGAGCTATCTGCATCACTACCACCTGTAGCCCCACCGTCTGCATCTGGATCTGCTAAAGGAACATCATTTCCTCCATCTGTATTTGACGTAGGACTTGGTGACGGACTTGGACTTGGTGACGGACTTGGTTGTGGACTTGGACTTGGTTTTGGATCTGCTGTTGATGTATCATCGTCATTATTGTCTTGATTTCCACCATTATCACCATGCGAATCATTGTCATTATCTATAGCTGTTGTACCATCACCATTGGGTGTTACAGGTTCATCTGGATGCTCTTCTGGATGAACATTTTGGTTAATGTGAGGAATAGTACACTCTGTAGTAAAATCACCTTTTTCATCCAAAGCACCTTGACAAACACCAAGATCTTGACCGTTCATGTCATTGACTGAACCATCTAGTTGAATAAATCCGATTTGTTCACCAGTACCTACATCATAAACAGTGTATCCACCATTGACCTGTTCATCTTCCGCTCTAGTAACACCAAAAGTAGATCCGTCTGCATATTTAACAGATAATGCTACACCTGCTGTAGAATCTGTACCAGATCCACCACCACATCCTATAAGCCCTAGAGCTAAAATCGTTGTTAAACTAAGTATTGTTTTTTTCATTACCTCTCCTACTATGTTCTATAGAACATTTATAAAAGATTATATCCCTACTAAACTTATAGAAAATTTACCTATAGGACATACTCTTGGATATTAAAGATTTTTCAGAAGAAGAGTTAGAAGCTTTTTATAAGAAGATCGGTGAAAATGTTAAGAGAATACGCAAAGAAAAAGGTATTACACAAATGCAGTTAGCATTGGCGATTAATCATAATTCTGTAGGACACATAGCTAAAGCTGAACTTGTTAAATATGATAAACATTTTAATCTGGAACAATTATATAAAATTGCTTTTATTTTAGAAATAGATATTAGTGAGTTTTTCAAATAATATTTGCATCATAATGTAAATGAAAGAACAATGACGATGAATAATCTTAGTTTATCGTGTCTATTTATAGTAGAGTGTAAATATAAAGTTAAAAAATAATTGAAGCATAGATAAGTTATACTGGTTACCAATAGGTTACCAATTTGGTTTAACCAAAATATGAAAATGCATAAAATTGCCTACTGTATAGGGCTTTTAAGCGATATGTAAATGCACTGGCTGAGAGGAAGGGATTCGAACCCTCGGTGAGTTACCCCACACAGACGTTCCA
>Ga0256827_10002324_pt1 | contig 12282 bp, 9 predicted proteins | sample CV84metaG_FD_185977 | JGI IMG/M metagenome (GOLD analysis project Ga0256827, IMG submission 185977) | Hydrothermal vent microbial communities from East Pacific Rise, Pacific Ocean - CV84 | ecosystem: Environmental > Aquatic > Marine > Hydrothermal vents | place: Pacific Ocean: East Pacific Rise... | reverse complement strand
ACTTTTAAAAGCTTGAAAAAGTGCATCTTTATCTTCTATGGCTATACCTGAATCATAAACTTTAAATATATGAAATTCACCATCATCTTCATAGATAATCTCAATACTACCATCATCTTCATCATCTAACTCTATGGCATCTATAGCATTTATAACAAAGTTTGAAAATAGCATCTCTAAAAGGTCTTTATCTCCATTTATGATAAAATCATTTTCTGGGAATTTAAAGGTAATATCTTTAGAATAGCCATAATACCCAGTTACCATACTTAAAGATTCCCTTATCTTACTCCACTTTACATTGGCTTTACTTGCCTCAACACCTTTTGAAAACATCAAAGTTGCTTTTATAATTCTATCTATCCTATATACAGATTTTTGTATCTCTTCTACTATGGCAATATTTTCAGGTTTAACTCTTTTTTTAAGAGTTGAACTAAGTAACGATATAGAACCTATAGGGTTTCTTATCTCGTGAGATAGATGAGCAGCCATCTGTCCCATGGTTGCAAGATTTTCTTTTCTTTTTTGTTCAGTTATATCTGTGCAAGAGAGCATCTTTTTATCTTGGTAAAGTGAACTTTTTATAAGGTACGAAGATGCATTAAAGTTTATCTCATAATCATCATTTTCAAACTCTAACAACTCAAATAAATCTTTTAAATCTTTTGCTTTTGAATTTTGTAAAAAAACATTATTTTCACTATCTAGTATCCATATAGCATTTGGTAAAAACTCTACCACTTTTTCTACTGTATCTTGTAGATGGGTGTAAGATTTTTTTAACTCTGTAAACTCTTTTTCAACCTTATAAGTTTGTTCTATAAGAAGGTTTAATTCTTGTGGACTTATACTATCAGCCATTAGTCTTTAAAACCTAAAATTATCTTATATAAAGAGTGTGCATCATCACTACCACAAAGTTCCCTTATGGAGTGCATCGCATAAGTTGGAAGTCCTATATCTAATGTTTCTATTCCTAATCTTGTAGCAGTTATAGGTCCTATGGTTGAGCCACATCCCATATCTGAGCGAGTAACAAACTGTTGATATGGTTCATTTAGTTTTGATGCTACACTCATAAACTTAGAGATTGTAATAGAGTTTGATGCATATCTTTGGTTAGCATTTACCTTTATCACACAACCTTTATTTATGTATGGTGAATGTTCCTTATCGTGTTTAGATGGAAAGTTTGGATGAACAGCATGAGCATTATCAGCACTTATCATCAGTGATGTTCTTGTCATATTCATATACTCATCATAATCTTTAAACATCCTTTTAAGAGTGTTTTCTAAAAAGCTTCCCCCTGCTCCACTCGTAGATGCACTTCCCACCTCTTCATGGTCACTTGCTACTAAAAGCATAGGTGTATCTTCATCAACACTACATATACTTAAAAGTCCAACATAACAAGAAAGTAAGTTATCTAACCTAGCAGATGCTATAAAATCATCTCTCAAACCAACAAAAGATGCTTTTTGAGTATCGTAAAAACTAAGCTCACTCGCATATATCTCTTTAGCATCTCTTATCTCATTTTGTTCTAACTGCCACGAGATAAAATCTTTAAAATCAAAATCTTCATTTGTCGTAAGGATTGGACACATATCTGTTTGTTTGTTTATAGTTTTATCTTTGTTTGCTTTATCATCTAAGTGAATTGCTAAAGATGGTACTATGGCTATAGCTTTTTTTACATCTATAAGTGTACTTTGTAGCTCATCATTTGAGTCTAAGTAGCTTACACGACCAGCTAAAGATAAATCTCTATCAAACCATGGATTAAGTAAAAGACCACCATAACTCTCAACACCAAACTTTACAACACCATGCTCTTTTATAACTGCATTTGGTTTTAACTTTAGGTTTGGTGAATCTGTATGACATCCTATCATTGTGTAGTCTTTTCTTTTAGGATAAGTAAATGCTATAACAGATGAATCGTTACGAGTTACAAAATATTTCTTTCCAGTTTCTAACTCCCATTTTTGTTCCTCATAAAGCTTTGTAAATCCAGCATTTTCAAGCATCATAGCCATATTTGTAGTCGCATGAAATGGTGTTGGTGATGCGTCTAAAAAGCCGAGTAAGCCATCATTAAAATCTTGTTTTTTCATTTGTTAATCCTATGGTTAAATTCTGGAACTATCTCTTTTAATTTTGATATTTTATCATTACAAATTAATAATTCTGATATATCTTTATTTAGATTTTTTATATTGTATTTTGTTGGTTTAGCAATTGTTATAGATTTATATTTTGTATCTTTATCTGTTTCATCAATTAATAACTCTTCATAAAGTTTTTCACCTCTACCTAGGCCAGTTATTTTTATTTTTATATTATTTTTACCACTTAATTTTATCATCTTCTGTGCTAAATCAAGTATTTTAATAGGTTTACCCATATCTAATATGAATATCTCTCCACCTTTACCTAAACTACCAGCTTGAAGAACTAGTTCACAAGCTTCTGGGATCAACATAAAGTATCTTGTAATATCTTTATGGGTAACAGTTAAATCTTTATTTTGAGCTATTAATGAATTGAATTTAGGTATTACACTTCCACTACTACCTAAAACATTTCCAAATCTAACAGAAACAATTTCAGTATTGGAGTTTTTATTTTCTAAAGATATATTTTGTGCATAAAGCTCACATATTCTTTTTGTAACTCCCATTATATTGCTTGGTCTAACAGCTTTATCTGTGGATGTTAAAATAACTTTTTGTACATCATATTCATAAGCTATATCTATAATATTTTTTGTTCCAATAATATTATTTTTAATAGTCTCATCTATATTTGTCTCACAAAGTAAAACATGTTTATATGCAGCAGCATGAATTACAATATCAGGCTTATATTTTTGAAATGTTTTTCGTATAGAAGTTTTGTCAGTAATGGATTGCATAACTGGAATAACTATATTATTATCTATTTCTTGAAGAATATTATATAAATTATATTCACTATTATCAACTAAGATTATTAATGAAGCATCATACTTTATACATTGTCTAACACACTCACTACCTATACTTCCACCAGCACCAGTTATCAAGATTAACTTATTTTTTATAAAATTTTTAATAGCAGTTTTATCTAAATCTTGTATTTGTCTTGCTAAAAAATCTTCTACTGATACATCTTCTAAAGATTCAAAAACTTTTATAGTTTTTGAATCTTTATTCAAAATAACTCATAATTTTATATCCACCATCTTCAAGATAAACATCTTTAGTCATAAGTTTTAAATCATTTTGCATCATATCATCAACTAATTCTTTAAGTTGATATTCTCTCTTCCATCCAAGTTTTGTTTCTGCTTTTGTTGGATCACCTAAAAGTATATCTACTTCTGTTGGTCTGAAGTATCTTTTATCAACTTCTATAACTTCTGAACCTATTTCTAACTGATAATCAGGGTTTGAACAAGATTTTACATAACCTTTTTCATCAACACCCTCACCTTTAAACTCAAGTTCTATACCACAATAATTAAAACTCATTTTTACAAATTCTCTAACTGTTGTAGTTTTTCCTGTTGCAATAACCCAATCTTCAGGTTCATCTGCTTGAAGTATCATCCACATCATCTTTACATAATCTTTTGCATGACCCCAATCTCTTTTAGCATCTAAGTTACCAAGATATAATTTATCTTGAAGTTTTAGCGCTATTTTAGAAGCTGCACGAGTAATTTTTCTAGTTACAAATGTTTCACCTCTTACAGGTGATTCATGATTAAAAAGTATCCCATTACAAGCAAACATACCATAAGCTTCCCTATAATTCACAGTTATCCAGTATGCATACATTTTTGCTACAGCGTATGGACTTCTAGGATAAAATGGTGTATTTTCAGTTTGTGGTGTTTCTTGTACTTTTCCATAAAGTTCAGAAGTTGAAGCTTGGTAGATTTTTGTTTTTTTAGTTAATCCTAAAAGTTTCACAGCTTCAAGAATTCTAAGAGTTCCAGTGCCATCAGCATTTGCAACATACTCAGGTGTTTCAAAACTAACAGCTACATGACTCATAGCTGCAAGATTATAAATCTCATCAGGTTGTACTTCTTGGATGATGCGAGTTAAACTCATACTATCTGTCATATCTCCATAATGAAGAGTTAAATTAACACCTTCAACATGTGGGTCATGATATAAATGGTCTATTCTATCTGTATTAAAAAGTGAACTTCTTCTTTTTATACCATGTACAACATAACCTTTTTTAAGCAGAAATTCTGCTAAATAACTTCCATCTTGCCCTGTTATACCTGTTATTAGTGCTACTTTTTGTTTTATCATTATAATTTCTTAGTTTTTAATTATCGCTTTGAAATATATCTCTAGTATAGATTTTATCAGCTACATCAGAGATATTATCTTCAATTCTATTTGCCACAATTATATCTGAAATAGATTTAAATTTATCCAAATCTTTTATAACTTTTGAGTTATAAAATTCATCTTCATTCATACATGGTTCATATATAACTACCTCTATACCTTTTGCTTTGATTCTTTTCATAATCCCTTGAATAGCTGAACTTCTGAAGTTATCTGAACCTGATTTCATAGTAAGTCTATAAATTCCAACTACAGATGGATTTTTAGCTAAGATACTATTTGCTATAAAATCTTTCCTTGTAGTATTTGCTTTTACAATTGCTTCTATAAGATTTGATGGTATATTTTCATAATTTGCTAAAAGTTGTTTAGTATCTTTTGGTAAACAATAACCACCATATCCAAATGACGGATTATTATAATGTGTTCCTATTCTAGGATCTAATCCTACACCATCAATAATCTCTTTTGAATCAAGACCTAAACTTTGTGCATAACTATCTAGCTCATTAAAATATGCTACTCTCATCGCAAGATAAGTATTTGAAAAAAGCTTTATAGCCTCTGCTTCAGTAGAATCTGTAAATAAAACATCAATATTCTCTTTTTTTGCACCATTTTTTAATAAGTTAGCAAATTTTTCTGCTCTATCAGACTTTTCACCAACTATTATTCTACTTGGATATAAATTATCGAATAAGGCTTTTCCCTCTCTTAAAAATTCTGGGGAAAATATAATGTTTGTAGTATTAAAAGTTTCATTCAATTTTTTTGTATAACCAACTGGTACTGTTGATTTAATAACCATTGTTACAGTTGGATTTATTTTTAGTACATCAGCTACTACATATTCTATAGATTTAGTATTAAAATAATTTGTCTCTGCATCATAATCTGTTGGTGTAGAAATTATTACAAAATCTGCATTTTCATAAGCTTCTTTTTTATCTAAAGTTGCTCTAAAATTTAAATCATCTCTTTTTAAATATTCTTCAATCTCTTTGTCTTCGATTGGAGATATTTTTTTATTTAACATTTCTACTTTTTCAGGAATAATATCTAATGCAACTACCTCATTATTTTGAGATAATAACACACCATTTGATAAACCAACATATCCTGTACCTGCTATAGCTATTTTCATTTTATGACCACCTTATTATTGTAACTTTTATTATTATAAACTGTTTCATCTTAATAAAACATTTTTTTATTGATATTTAAAAAAATCTAAATACCAATCTACAAATTTATTTATACCCTCTTGTAATGGTGTATTTGGTTTATATTTTAAATTTTCCACCAAATCACTTACATCTGCATAAGTAAAGATAACATCACCAGCTTGAAGGGGTAACATATTTTTTTTGATAGTTGTTGATAATTTATTTTCAATTGCTGTTATAAAATCCATGAGTTTTACAGGATTGTTATTTCCTATATTATAGATTTTATATGGTGCCGAAGAACTTGATACCTTTCCATCTTTTTGAGTCCACATATCATCTTTTTTTGCTGGATTATCTATAACTCTAATAACTCCCTCAACTATATCATCTATATAAGTAAAATCCCTTAACATATCACCATTATTAAAGACATCTATACTTTTATTTTCTAATGCAGCTTTTACAAATAAAAATAATGCCATATCAGGTCTACCCCATGGTCCATATACTGTGAAAAATCTAAGACCAGTTGTATTGATGCCATATAAATGACTATATGTATGTGCCATTAATTCATTTGATTTTTTACTTGCAGCATAAAGAGATACAGGATGATCTACATTATGTTCAGTTGAAAATGGCATCATCTCATTTAGCCCATAAACAGATGAACTTGAAGCATAAGATAAATTTTTTACATTGTTATGCCTACAACATTCTAAAATATTTATAAATCCAATAATATTACTATCTATATAAGCATCAGGATTTGTTATAGAATATCTAACACCTGCTTGAGCAGCAAGGTTACAAACAGCATCAAACTTTTCATCTTTAAAAAGTTTATTCATAGCTTCTTTATCTTCTAAATTTAATTTAATAAATTTATAATTTGTATTTATAGATGATGTTAATAACTTATTGTACGATATATTCTTACCATCTTCAATACTATCTATAATTCCACTTCTTTTAAGTCGGCCATATTTTACATTTTGATCATAATAATCATTTATGTTATCTAAACCAATTACTTCATCACCTCTTTGAATAAGTTTTATTGCTAATGCTGCACCTATAAAACCAGCTGTACCTGTAACTAATATTTTCATATATTCCTCCAAATAATTTTAACTATCATCTAATTCACCATAACCTTTAAGTTTATTTTTTTGAGTAAGCATTTGAAGACTTTTAGAAACATCATTTGTTGTCATATGATAATGTTTATGTAATTTATCTAATGAATCATCAATCTTTTGAGTTAAAATATCAGTAACTGAATCTATCTGTTCTTTCATAGCTAAAATATTTTTAGCTTCAGCATCTTTTAGCTCTTCAAGAATAATACTAAGTTCTCTTTTTGTTGCTTCATAATCTAATTTTATTAATTCTACATGACGAATCAACTCTTTCATAATTAAGTAAGTATCATATAGTTTATCACTTTGAACTTCCAATGTTTCCATTTTTTCAGATGATAAAACCATTTGTTTTACTATTATTTCACTTTGATCCTTAATACTTGTTAGTCTTGTTTCACTCTCATATAAAGATGTATTCATACCTTCTGTATGAGATTTTAAAGAGATGATTTGATGTTCAAATGATTTCATTAAGTCTGATAATTGAACTAAAATATGTTCTTTTATAGATTTAGCAATTAAATCTGGCATCTCCTTTATACTATCAAGCTTATCTTTAACATCAGAAATTTTTTCATCTATATCACATTTATTTAATAATGATTTTTCTATCATGATTTTTATTTTTTTAAAATGTTCCTGATCTTCAATTCTTAATGTTTCTATGTGTCTATGAACTATCCCATCAAGTGCTGGTAATTGAATTTTTGTAAAATTATCAAATTGATCTGTTATATCTTTATACCACTTTTCCATAGCTTCAAATTTTTCCAAAAATTTGATTTGATTTGATTGAATAAGTTCAAGAGATTTTATATCTTCATTAAATTTATTTCTAATCTCTTTTTGTGCTATTAAATCTTCCTCTTGTTTTGATAGCATCTCTTTCTCTAATTCAGTAGTAAAAAGTTTTAATTCTGATATTTGAGCTATTAAATCATGTGTAGATTCAAGTTGTAATATTGAATTTTGAACACTTTGTGTTTGATGTAAAATATTCATAACTATATATAAAAATAATGATATAACTAAAGGAAAAAAAGATTCACGAAGAAGTAAGATTAAATCTTTTGTTTCTGGATATGTTATAAAGTGAATTATGGAACTTATAATTCCTATCGCTATAACAAGTGGTGAATAATTTATTTTATTTTCTTGTCTAAAAATAAGTATATGTCTTACAAAAAGTAATCCCATAAATAAAAAAGCTAATAACATATATCCATTGAACATTTAAATTTCCTAATAATTTTTTTTATTTTTTAGTGAGTTTTATCTCAATTCTACTATTTAAAGCTATATCTTTTTCCAAAGTACCAAAAGATATAGGTTCTTTATCACCCATACCTGTATATCTTAGTCTTGATTTTTCTATCCCTCTTTTGATTAAATCAAGAGTTATATATTTTGCTCTCATCTCTGAAATCCATTGATTCTCATACTCTTTACCAATATTACTAGTATGACCTATAACTTCAACATTATAATCTGGATTTTTATTTAAGAAATTTACAAATTTACTCATTTGAGAATCACTGTCTTTTGAAAGTTTAAAATCATTTTCTTTAAAATTAATATCTAATTTATAAGACTCATAATCTGTATCATTTTCTAAAATATCATCTATAATAATTTTTGCATCTGAATTTTCTGAACTAATATCTACTAAGATCACTTCAACTCTACGATTTAATGCTAATTCTTTAGGTGTATTCCCAAATGCTATTGGTTCACTATCCCCAACACCTTCATAAGACAATCTAATCTCATTTACTCCATTTTTTATAAATTCTAACATAATATATTTTGCTCGTTGTTTTGATAATAATTGCATCTCTTCATTATTACCCTCTTTATTTGCATGACCTACTAAAATAACATCATAATTATCATTAGATATTAAAAAATCTGTAAATTTTTTAATATTTTTCTGTGATATATTTGAAACTTTATAATTACCTTTTTTATAAAAAATAGTTAATAATTCTTCATCAAATTGCTCAAATTCATCATCTTTTTGGATATTATTATATCCAATTTCTTCATCTTCATATAAATTTATTATACATCCATTTACAGCTACTTCTTTATTTGACTCAGTATTTGGACATTCATCTTCTGAATCAACCACCCCATCATTATCACTATCATTTTCACAACCATTAGCAGATACATTTACATTACTATTTGTAGAGGGACACTTATCTAAAGAATCTGTAACTCCATCATTATCAGTATCAAAAACTATTAATTTACAACCAGAATACAAAACTTTTGAATTTTTTAAAGAATTATCACATAGATCTAAATCATCACTGATATTGTCATCATCTATGTCAAAATCTATCTCTCTAATATCTAAAGCCTCTTTAGCATCTTCATCATTTGATACTAAATTGACTTTTGATACATAATCATCTGAACTACCAACGATGGTTGTAATTAAGATTCCCATAGCATCTAAAATACGATATTTTGCAAAAAGCTTATCATACTCCGTTTTGATAATTTGTTCCCTAGAATTTATAACATCATTCTGTGAAGTTAAAAGATCTAATAATGTTCTACGACCTAAATTATATTCTTCTTTATACAAAACCATTGTCTCTTCAGCATAAGAACTATATTCTTTTAAATCTTTTAGTTGATTTATAGTCATCTCATAAAAAGTCCATGCAAGATCTAAATCTTCAACTACTTGTCTTTTAATATCTTTTTTTAAATCTATCTCTTGATTTATTTTAGAGATATTTTTTTGTATTTTCGCACTATCTGAAGTACCTCTAAATAAATTATAGGTTAAAATAAGTCTAGCCTTAAATCTATCATCAGTTGTACTAAAACCATTATTACTTGGAAAAGAATCATTATATGTTTGAGAAACTTCAAAATCTAATTTTGGATAATAGCCTTTATAGTTTTGCTTATACAATGCTTCGGCACTTTTAATATTATACTGTCCTACTAAAAGAGACGGGTTATTTTTTATCGCAAAAATAGCAGCATCATCTATCGTTGATGGCATAACTATATGAAAATCAGGTTTTTTCATTTCAGTTATATTTGGCATTCTTCCTAATATCCGTCTATAATTGTATTGAGCTTCTAAAGCACTATTGTTAGCAACTGTTAATTTTGATCTAGCTAAGGATAGTGAACTGTGGATTTTTTTCACTTCGGAATCTGTTGTAAGTCCTGAATCTGACAACTCTTTTACTTTAGAATATATAGATTCATTTATTTGAACATTTTGTCTTGCTGTTTCTAACAAAGCTTTTGTTCTTAAAACTTTTATATATGCTTCTGACATAGTAAAAGCTATTTCATTTGCTTTTTCAATATATTTGTATGCTGCTACTAATGATTTTGATTTTTGATAATCAACTTGATGCATAGTAGAAAAGCCATTAAAAAGATTTTGTGTAAATGTTAAAGAACTTTCATAACTTTCATATTGAGATTTATCGACATCATTATGTAAAAATTTCTGATTATCATCACCTGCTCTGTTATAAGAAGCAACTAAACGAAGATCTAAAGTTGGATAGTATTCTGATTTTGCTATATTAAGATCTTGTTGTGTAGCCCTGAAATTTTTTAATCTTTCTTGAATAATAGGATTTGTAGTTAAGACTTCTTGTATATTTTCATATAATGCATCCGAAAATAATATAGATGTAAAAATATAGTTTAATGTTAAAAAAACAATAAAATATTTTTTAATCATCTACATATTTCCCTTTTTTACTTGTATTATATCAAATAATACTTATACTTTTTTAGTCTGTACCTTTTTGAGCCTCTTTTATATCTTCTATAATCTCTTTACATTCTTCTTCTTCTATCTCACCAGTTTGAATGTCTTCTAAGATATCTTTTAAATCATTTTTAAATTCACGAAGTTCTTCTATCTCTTCTTTTTGCTCATCATTAGCATCTTTTTCACTTGCAATTTGCTCAAAAATCTCATCTAATCTATCCTCAATATCAGGAATAACCTCTTTTATAAGTAACTCTTCTAGTTGAATTGAATATGACATATCTTACCTTTTATATATTTTATGTAATAATACAATAAATTAAATTAAAAGAGAAAATTATGAATTTTTATGCAGTGATTATAGGTAGTGAAATTTTAAATAATACAAGAAAAGATAAACATTTTGATTTTATAAGAGATGAGTTAGCAAAATATGGACATGAACTTTTTGCATCATTTATTATAAAAGATGATGTGGAACTGATAAAGCAAACTTATGAACTTGTAAAAAGAGATAAAAAAAGCATCTTATTTTCTTTTGGTGGTATTGGTTCAACTCCAGATGACCTTACTCGTGCTATTTCAGCTGATGTTTTTACATCAGAACCATTAGAAACAAATCAAAAATTTAAACAAGATATTATAGATAGATTTGGTGATGATGCTTACCCACATAGAGTACATATGGCAGATATACCTGTAAAATCAAAGCTTATTCAAAATCCTGTAAATAATATGTCTGCTTTTTACTTAGAAAATAGATTCTTTTTTGTTCCAGGATTTCCGTCTATGGCTCATCCTATGCTAAAAAATATTATCAAAGAAAAATTTAGTAAATCTAAAAAAAAATATAAACTGGCATTAATAGCTCAAACAAGTGAAAATACACTTATTGGTTTAATGAAAGAACTACCAAATGATATAGAATTATCTTCATTACCAATGATAAACAATAACATAGCATCTGTTGAACTATCTCTTAGAGGGTATGATGAGAAGTTATTATTAAAAAATTTCAAAAAATTTCAAAATGAACTTATTAAACAAAATATAAAATTTACCAATCTATAACCTTATTTTTTGTATAATCGCGAAACTTTTTAAAACGGAAACTATATGAACTACTATAATGCTATAAAACCTTTACTATTTAAACTTCAACCTGAAACTGCTCACCATGTAGCTGAATGTGTTTTAAGGATGACAAATGCTTGTCCTGCACCTTTTAGATTTTTTAAAAAATCTCATTTTATAAAAGATGATGTTTTAAAACAAGAGCTTTTTAACCGTACTTTTCATAACCCTATTGGTTTAGGGGCAGGATTTGACAAAAATGCTACTATGATAGAAGGTATGAGAGTTCTTGGATTTGGTTATACAGAGATAGGAACAGTAACTCCTAGACCTCAAGATGGTAACCCAAAACCTAGAATGTTTCGCCATATAGAGGAAGAAACTATACAAAATGCTATGGGTTTTAATAATAACGGTATGTACTATGTTGAAGAAAGATTAGAAGATAAATACCCTTTTGTAACACCAATAGGTGTAAATATAGGTAAAAATAAACTAACTCCTGAAAATGAAGCTATAAACGACTACACAAGACTTATAAAAGCATTTAAAGATTTGGGTGATTATCTTGTTATAAATATCTCTTCACCAAATACTCCGGGTCTAAGAGACTTACAAAATGAAGAGTTTATAACTAAACTTTTTAAAGAGGTAAAAGAGATTACAGATAAACCTATATTACTAAAAATAGCACCAGATATGACACCAGAAGGTGCAGTAGCATTGACCACTCTTGCAGTTGAAAAAGGTGCTGATGGCATCATAGCTACTAA
>Ga0256827_10002323_pt1 | contig 12284 bp, 13 predicted proteins | sample CV84metaG_FD_185977 | JGI IMG/M metagenome (GOLD analysis project Ga0256827, IMG submission 185977) | Hydrothermal vent microbial communities from East Pacific Rise, Pacific Ocean - CV84 | ecosystem: Environmental > Aquatic > Marine > Hydrothermal vents | place: Pacific Ocean: East Pacific Rise... | reverse complement strand
CTAATAACTGTCCTTGGCAATCTATACCATACCATCCATTAGCAATAACAGTAGCACCAGGTTTTATTTCTAATTGCACTCCGTTTTCAATATAAACATCGGAGTTTAAAAAAATTGTATCTGCCCAAATTGTATTTGTGCTAATTGTGTCAGGAGCAATAATACTTTGACTGTTTGCAAACATTGTTGCAAAGATTAATGTTAAGATTGTAATTTGTTTTTTCATTAGATATTGTGTATTTGTTATGACAAATATACAAAATTATCTGACAAACAAAAACAAAATTACTCAACCCTCTCATAAGCCCCAAGGTCTGGAGCTAAATCAGAAGTACGGTTTTCTTGGTTTAAATCATTAATTAGTGATGGCAAATAAGGGTAATTATTAACAATTTGTATATTGCCTAAATCTTTTGCTTCAGAAAGAGTATCAAGTTGGAAATCGTATTCGCTTACACTAACAAATTTTGGGTTTTTCGATTTCCAAACATTATCGTAATATGTGTTATCGGAGAAATCCATATCTGCATTAGCTCTTACAATAGAATACTCAAACTTATAGTTGAAACTTGCTCCGCTTTCGTTGCTTAAACTGAGCTCGTTTTCTTTGTCGCCATAAATAATGCAGTTACCAAAATATGCATTTGTTAAATCGGATACATACATTGTTCCATCATTAATTATATTGTTAGATATTATCACCGATGGTTCTGTGCGATTTGCATAGTTCCAATAGTTTGCAACAGTGCAATGATAAAACTCGTAATCGCCACCCATTAGTAAAGCTACGGCATAAAAACCAACATCAGAAATAACACAGTTAGAGGCAATTACTTTAGAACCAAGTGTGTATAATCCTGCATAATTCATATGCTGTATTTTTGTATTTGATATTTGCAAATCGGGTTTATCGGCAATAGCTGCGTCAAGATTTCCACCAACTTGTACACCAATAATTCCACCACTTATTTCGGCATAATCAATTTTATTATTTTTACTACCTTCTATAAAAACCATTCTGCCCCATTGTCCGGGAACATCGTCGTAAGCATGGTCTAAACGGTCGCCTTTTATAATTACGGGATTGTCTTTTGTGCCGTTAATTTGCAATGTGCCAAGAATATACATATTGGAGTTTTTGTGCAGATAAATCTGAACTCCTTCGTTAATTATGAGAGTTTTTAAACTATCAACAAGCATTGAGTTGTAGATAAGATACGGCTTATCGTTTGTCCAAGTGGTATCACCAATTATTGCATTCATTGTGCGGCCATCAATATAATGTGCATTTTGCCCCCAGGAGCGTAAATCAATATCTTGCGAATTATTATTGAATGTAAAAATTACAGAATCTTCAACAACAAAAGGAGTGTTTGAGTTATCGGGGTCAACCGTAACTTCAACAAAAATATACATGCTGTCCTTTGCTTCAATTTCTATATCGTTTGCCGATGATGCCTCAATTCCATTAATGTTTAAACGATAATTAGAACTACTTCCCATTCCCAGACGGATATTGTCAATTAGAATTGTATTGTCGTTTGGATTGTAGATTTTAAACTGTTTGGTTTGCGAGCCAATATTTGTAAAAACCGTATCGAAAAATAATGTATCAACAGAATACTCAAGTTTTGCACCTGAACTAGTTTCGTAAGTATCTTTTTTGCACGAGGCAAAAACTATTATTGATAATATTATTATTGTTAAGAATTTTTTCACTCTTCAAAAGTAATTTTATATCAACAATAACACAAATATTCTTGTTTTATTTTATGATTGGCTATAAATTATAAATCTGAGGATTATAATTTTCGAGATATTCTCCAATTTTTGCAACAAACATACCACCAAGTGCACCATCAACAACTCTGTGGTCGTACGAAAGCGATAAAATCATTTTATGGCGAATGCCTATGCTGTCACCGTTTTCTGTTTCGATAACTGCAACTTGTTTTTTTATTGCTCCGATACCCAAAATTGCAACTTGAGGTTGGTTAATTATTGGAGTACCGAAAATATTATTAAAAGTTCCGAAATTTGTAATAGTAAAAGTTCCTTCTTGAATTTCTTCGGGCAATAGATTATTTTCTCTGCCACGTTTTGCCAAATCGTTTACTGTTTTTGCCAAGCCACTTAAACTAAGTTTATCAGCATTTTTTATTACTGGTACAATTAAATTTCCATCGGGTAGGGCAGTAGCCATTCCAATATTTATATTTCTTTTTTTTATGATATTATCTCCATCAATAGAAACATTTATCATAGGGAAATCTTTTAGAGCTTTTGCAACAACTTCTATAAAAATAGGAGTATATGTTAGTTTTTCGCCCTCGTTTTTTAAGAAACTTGCTTTCACTTTTTCTCGCCAAGTAACAATATTTGTCATATCAACCTCAACAAAAGAGCTTACGTGTGCCGATGTTCTAATAGAATTAATCATGTGGTCTGCAATTAGTTTGCGAACTCTATCCATTTTAATTATCTCGTGTTTGCTATTCTGTTCTTGTGGCTTTGGTATCTCAATTTTTATAGGCTTTTCTTCTGCAACAGGTTTTGGCTTTTCTTTAGTAGGTTCTGTTTTATTATCTAAATATTTTAAAATATCACGTTTCGTTAAACGTCCGTCTTCGCCTGTTCCTGTAATTGTATCAAGCTCATCAATAGAAATATTTTCTTGTTTTGCTATATTGCGAACCAATGGCGAAATAAATTTTCCCGATTTTGTTTTGTTACCAAAATCATCGGCATTTGCATTTTCGCTTAATTCAATAGATGGAATTTCTCCTTCAACAATATCAGTTGTAGTATCTATTGTTTTTTCAATCTTAACTTCAATTTTATGTTCTTCTTTAGTTTCTACATCTTCTTTTCCATCAGATAAATACAAAATGGTTTCACCAACTTTTACTATATTTTCTTCGTTAAAAAGAATATCACCAATAATGCCATCTTGTGGTGCAGTAATCTCAGAATCTACTTTGTCGGTTGCAATTTCAATAATTACGTCATCTTCTTTAACTTCATCACCTTTTTTAACAAATAATTTTGTTATTGTTGCCTCTATAACTCCCTCGCCCATAGCAGGAAGGATAATATCTATTTTTGCCATTATGCTATTTTTATTCAATCTAAATAATATACAAATATAGTGTAATTTAGTTTAAAATCAAGCATTAGTAAATATAAAAAGTATTAAACTTAACATTAACTTAACAAATGCTTAATGTATAGATTATATTAAATAGAAATAATAAAGATATTTTTGTTTCGATATTATTATAGTAATTTTAAATTAATAAAATGGTAAGAAATTTATTTTTAGTAGTTTTTGTATTAAGCACGGTTTTATCTTTTTCGCAAGAAAATCACGAAGGAGAATTTGAACCTCATGGATCGCCGATAATACAGATTTTTGCAAATTATCACACAAATTTTGGTAATATTGTTCGACCACAAATTGCAAGAGCATATTTTGGTTATAAATATCAAGTAGATGAAAAATACTCTATTAAAGTAGTTTACGATGTTGCTGATCCGGGCGATTGGGTAAAATTGAAACATACAGGATATTTAAAAAATGCTTATGTTCATTACAAACACGATAAACTTGAATGGTATGCTGGAATGATTGCTACAACACAGTTTAAGGTGCAAGAAAAATTCTGGGGATATAGATATATCGATAAATCTTATCAAGATAAATATCATATGAATGCTAGCGCTGATATTGGAGCCAGTATTAAATATAAATTAATGGATAATTTAAGTGTTGATGCTATTGTTCAGAATGGCGAGGGATATAAATATATACAAATGGATCAAACGGTTCGTGGAGGTTTGGGTATTACTTATGACCCAATTGAATCTTTAAGATTGCGAGTTTATTATGATAACAGTACAAAACCAAATGTTCAATTGCAAAGTTTTGCAGGTTTTGTAGGTTATAAATTTAAGGATAAATTATCAGTAGCAGTAGAATATAACAAACAACTTAATCATCTTTTAGAAGAAGGAAAAGATTTAGATGGTGCTTCTTTCTACACAACTTATTTTGTAAACAATAAATTTCAAGTATTTGGTAGATTTGATTATTTGGAGTCTAGTAAAATAGAAACAAGCCCATTGCCTTGGAACTATAATGATGATGGATATTATTTTATTGCGGGTGTGCAAATGCAACTGGCAAAAGGGATAAGCGTTTCTGCAAATTACAGAGGTTTTCAATCAGAAAATTATGATAACGAACTTGAAAACATGATGTATATTAACTTTGAATATAAGTTAAAACATTAGTTTTAGTATCAAGCAAAAAAAATCCGAAACACAAGTTTCGGATTTTTTTATTATATAATAAATATTAATTATTGTAATACAAAAATTAATCCACCAGAAAAATCTCCTTGAATTATTACAGCAGTAGAATTTAAAGATAAACCTGAGCTAACTCCTCCTGTTCCAACACCAACATATGCACCAACACCATTAAAATAAAGAGGCATATACATATTTCCGCTAAGTCTTATACCCACTTTGTCAGTAAAGAAATATTTAATACCCAATCCCATTCCAATGCTAAAACGCCAAGTATCAGAGATGCTGTTATCTAAAGAATTAAAATAACCTGCTCCAAGTTTAAAAGTACCAAACCCAAAAACATTTTGACTTCCTAAAGGAACTTGGTGAACACCACCAATTAAAAAATAGTTAGAATTTATATCAAAATCCTGACTTGGATAACCTGGCATATAACTGTATGGACGCCAATAGGCAGATGATTTACTTCCAACATAAGAAAGCTCAACAAATGAACCTTCATCAACTTCAAAAGCAAAATTAATTCCAAAATCAGCATTATCATTTAGTTTTAAAGAACCTTCATAGAAATTTACTTTTCCACCGAAAAAATAACCTGCTGTTGGTGAAATCTCTAATTGAGAAAAGCCTACACTGCTTATAAATAACATACTTGCAACAAGTATAAGTTTTATATTTTTCAAAATCATAATATATTAGATTAATTGTTTATAAATATTGAAAGCAAAGATAAAATAATTTTCAAATAATTTCTATCTTTGGCGTTCTAAATAAGAAAGTAAATGAAATTTGGAGTATTGATTTTCCCGGGATCGAATTGCGATCATGATATGATTTATGTTCTACGTAACATCTTAAAACAAGAAGTAGTAGAGCTTTGGCACAAAGATAGTGACTTGCAAAATGTTGATGCAGTAGCAATACCAGGAGGTTTCTCTTTTGGTGATTATTTGCGTTCGGGTGCAATAGCTCAGTTTTCTCCTATAATGGAAAAAGTTATTGAATTTGCTAATAATGGTGGTTTCGTTTTTGGTGTTTGCAATGGTTTTCAGATTTTAACCGAAACAGGTTTGTTGCCGGGAGCATTGCTACATAACGATAATCAAAAATTTATTTGTAAAAATATTTATCTAAAACCAGATAATAATAATACAAATTTTACTTCATTGCTAAATAAAAACAGAGCATATAAAATTCCTATCGCTCATGGCGAAGGAAAATATTTTGCCGATGAAGAAACTCTTGCCCAGATGCGTCAAAACGACCAAATTCTTTTCCGCTATTGCGATAAAGACGGTAATGTAAATAATGATGCAAACCCAAATGGCTCAGTAGAAAATATTGCAGGAGTTTGTAATAAAACAAAAAATGTTTATGGTATGATGCCTCATCCTGAGCGTGCTTCTGATGAAAATATCGGAAATACTGATGGTAGAGATATTATGGAATCTATGATTAAAACATTGATGGCTCAATTGAATAAGTAGATTATTCAAATCAACTAAATGAGTTTTATTGTTATAATATTAATTGCCATTGGATTATCAATGGATTCTTTTGCTGTGTCTATTTCTAATGGTTTAACAATCAAAAATTTAAAATTAAAACAAACTATTTTAATTGCTACTTCTTTAGCTGTGTTTCAGGCATTAATGCCTTTGCTTGGTTGGTATTTAGGTAGCAATATCGAGCAATATATTAAAGAAATTGACCATTGGGTAGCTTTCTCACTTTTATCTTTTATTGGAATAAAAATGATTTATGAAAGTAGAATGGAACAGGGTGATGAGGAGGAAAATTCTATTAGTTTTAAAACAATAATAATTCAATCTATTGCAACAAGTATTGATGCTTTTGCTGTGGGGATTAGCTTTGCTGTTTTGGTTTCTGATATTGTTTTGCCAATAATTATTATAGGAATTACAACCTTTGTTTTTTCTTTTGTAGGTTTGAAAATCGGGAAAATATTAGGAAGTAAACTAGGTAACAGTGTGGAACTTATTGGTGGGGTAATTCTAATTGGGATTGGGGTTAAGATATTGATTGAACACTTGCTCTTCTAAAAAACCTTCAAGGTTTCTAAAACCTTGAAGGTATAATGTATTTTTAAAAGATAATTAATCACCAAGCAAACCACCAAAAACGCTAGAAGAACCTTTAGACGCATTTCCCCCTTTTGGAGCAAGAGCTTGTATCATCTTCTTAATTGGCATAGATTGTAACCAAATTTTACCTGTACCTTTTAGTGTTGAAAGGAAAATTCCTTCGCCGCCAAAAATCATAGATTTTAAACCACCAGCACGTTCAATACTAAAATCAATACTATCTTCAAAAGCTACTACACAACCTGTATCAACTCTAAGAGTTTCGTTGTTTAGGTCTCGTTCTATTAAAGTACCACCAGCATGTATAAATGCCATTCCATCACCTTCGAGTTTTTGAAGAATAAAACCTTCTCCACCAAAAAATCCTGCACCAAGTTTTTTATTAAAGTGCATAGAAATTTTTGTTCCCATTGCTGCACATAAAAAACCATCTTTTTGAACAATTAATCTGCCACCAATTTCGGGTAAATTAATTGGCACAATTGTTCCTGGATATGGTGCCGAAAAAGCAACATGGCTTTTGCCTGTTCCACGGTGAGTGAAATGAGTTAAAAATAACGATTCTCCTGTAATCATTCTGCTACCTGCCGACATTAATTTACCCATAAATCCTTGGTCAGGATTTGAGCCATCGCCCATTTTTGTTTCAAACTGAATGCCATCGCGCATATATAGCATTGCTCCTGCCTCGGCTATAACTGTTTCGCTTGGGTCTATTTCAATTTCTACTAATTGAATATCGTGACCTATAATTTTATAATCTACTTCGTGTGAATTCATATTTAAAGAGTTTAAAGTTTGTAAAGTTAAAGTTCATAAAGTGAAAAAAGCTTGTAGAGAATACTTCTACAAACTTTTTACTTAAAATTATTAATTATTATTTACCAGGGAAAGAAGGTTTTCTTTTTTCTAAGAAAGCACCTGTTCCTTCTTTAAAATCCTCAGTTCCAAAACATTGTCCGAATTCTTTTGCTTCGGTTTTAAAACCATCAACACCTTCGGTAAAATAAGCATTTACGCAACGTATTGTTGCAGCAACTGCTGTTGGTGCCATAAAGTTAATTTTGTTCATTAACTCTTCTGCTTTTGGCATTAATTCTTCTGGTGTTGTTACATGATTTACTAAACCTAAAATAAGAGCAGCATCTGCTTTAATCATATCGCCTGTAATTAGCATTTCCATTGCTTTACCTTTGCCAATTAACTGGATTAAGCGTTGAGTTCCTGCATAACCAGGAGTTACTCCTAAACCAACTTCCGGCTGACCAAAACGTGCATTGTTTGATGCAATTCGTAAATGACAGGCCATTGCAAGTTCTAAACCACCACCAAGTGCAAATCCGTTAATAGCAGCAATTACAGGTTTTGGAGAATCTTCAATAATTTTAAAAATTCTTTGTCCGTTTGTGCTTAGTTCTTCGCCTTGTGCAGGAGTGAAATCTGCAAATTCTTTAATATCGGCACCTGCAATAAACGATTTTTCGCCAGAACCGGTAATAATTACTCCTTTTATATCAAAGTTATTGTAAACTTCTTTCATTGCAGCTTCAATATCTTCAAATGTTTTTTTGTTTAGTGCATTTAAAAATTGAGGTCTGTTAATTGTTATTTTAGCAATTTTGCCTTCAATCTCGAATAAAATATTTTCAAATTCCATACTATATTTTTTTGTTATTAATTTTTGCTACAAATTAATTGTTTATTGCAAGTCTGCAAAATATTTTTTTGATTTTTAACTAACAGATTTATTTGAGTGTTTTTGTAGTTTTAATTTCTTTATTGTATCCTTTTATTTAAATAAGTTGTGTCAATTCCTTTTTCAATGAATTTTAACATAATACTATCTAAATCAAAAAAACCAAAATCATTTTTTAACGTATTAAGTTTATCAATGTCATTAAGTTTATTATTATTGATAATTGGTATTCCTTTTGTTATAAATTCTTTAGATGTTCTTTTTGTTCCCATAATAGATTTTAATGCTTCTTTATTTATTGAAAAAACACACCCCCCATTACGTAATATTTCCGAGATAGTTTTTAATTCAAAATACTTAGTTTTTTTAAACTGTTCTTTTAGTTCTTTTTTTGATTTTTGATTTTGATTCTCAATATAAAAATGTTCCCAAGCAATTATTATTGGTTTTGAATAGTTCTCTACTTTAACTTCTATATATGGTTCAGTTTGTATGCAGTTTATATTAGGCAATCCACAATAATACTCAGTAAATAAATTTCTTGCTTCTTCTATACCGTATTTATTAACATAATATGTAACTACATCAGCAAAAAAGAAATTTTCTGTTTTAGGATTTTTGTAACTCATAGTTTCCTCTTGATTTAAACTATCAGGTGGATATCCAGGAAATTTATCAACAATAACTCTTTTAGGTGGATTAATTGGCTTTTTTATTGATTTTAATATCTGCTTGTTTATTAATAATTTATCATCTATAATTTTAACCACATAAGGAGGTTCAATATATTTGCCATCAATAAAAACAAAACCTGAGTTTATTGGTTTAGATTTTTGGGCTTTACTAATATTAACAAGTGTAAAACTTAATATTATTAGGAGTATGTATTTAGTGTTTTTCATTTAGTTATTTAATTTGCGATTAATAAAATATCATTTTAGTCAAAACTTATTTTTTTGTTAATTATTGTAATACATATTAATGTTTGTTTTGGTAAAAGTAATAAACTTATTTGGAATTGCCCATTTATGTATTACTGCTTTGTATAAAGTATTAATTGTAAGTTCCAAATAATTTGTTTAACCGTTTCAACGGTTTATTTGTTTATGATATTCACTTTTTATTACTAGCTCATTATTCTTTTTTTGTCCACAGATTATTGAGATTTATGGGATTGTTTTGGTTGTTATTATTTTAATCGGTTTAATCTTTAAAATCTGTGGTTATTATATGTTTGTAACTAGTTATTAATAAGCCGATAAGGGATTAAGTAATTAAGCAATTAAATAAATTCAAATCTGTTATACACATATGGGATAATTCAAACTTATTTTAGAAATACTTTGTAATCTTTTTTCATAAGAAAATTTCATTTTACAAATAAGAAATTTTTCTTACCTTTATACCAATTGTTTTTTTGATTTTTTAAATGAATAATTTGTAATAATAATGAGTGAAATACAAAGCAATATTGTTTATAGTAAGCAAGTTCTGGAGTTTGTAACTGTTGCAACCGAGTATTGTAATTTTATTGAATCTGTAGAAAAATTTACAAAAAAAGACTTTATTGTAAAAATGCATAAACTTTTGTCTTATGTATATCAAAAAGCAGTTTTATTACCCGAGTTAGAATTAATTTACGATGCAAACCAAAAGTTTGTAACTGCGTTCGATTGGAACAGAGCAAAGGATAGCATTAATGCAAAATTGGTTTCGCAAGATGAGTTTGTAAGCGTAGAGAATATAGTAGAATATCAAGAAGATACCGATGCAGAATATACTTTGTCGGAACTAATGGCAGATATTTATCAAGAACTGATGGATGCAATTAGTATTTATCAGATAGGAAATGAAGAGTCTATGAACGATGCAATTTATGAGGTGAAGCTAAGCTTTGAACAATTTTACGGAGTTAAAATATTAGCATTGCTTCAAGCATTTCATAAAATGATATATGGCGATGTAGATTTATCTGATGAGGAAATGTCTGATGCCAAAGACCCAAAAGTTGATGATGATAATTGGGTAAACAAACAATGGGAGTAGGTGAAATTATAATGGATAAAGAAATAAAAAAATCGATATCGAAAGATGAAATAAAGGAATTTGAACAACTTAAGTTTGAAGGGCCTATCTTTTGTATAAATTCTGATGAAGATTTAATAAAGTATTTACCCAAAATTAAGAAAATAAAAGTTTTAGGTTTCGATACCGAAACAAAACCCAATTTTGTAAAAGGCGAAGCAAATCAAAACAAGGTTTCCTTGTTACAGTTAGCTTCTAGCGAAGAGGTTTTTTTGGTTCGTTTGCCAAATATTACTAAGAAAAAAGAATTGTTTCAAATTCTTGGTAACAAAAGAATTAAGAAAATTGGACTTGCAATTCGAGACGATTTAAAAGCATTAAGAAAGCTTAAAGATTTTACGCCAAACAATTTTGTAGATTTGCAAGAATATGTCGACCAATTTGGTATAGAAGATAAAAGTTTAAGGAAAATAACTGCAATAGTTCTAAGTATGCGTTTATCTAAAGCACAACGCTTGTCGAACTGGGAAAACGAACAGTTGCAGGATAGTCAAAAAGTTTATGCAGCAACAGATGCATGGGTTTGTGTTGAGATATATAATACACTGAAAGAATTAAAAAATAAGATTAAAAAATAAAAATATGAGAAATTTATTAATAGTATTGGTAGCACTAACAATTGTGTCTTGTAATTCGTTGAAAAAATCTAATGATGAGAAAAAAGACGAGGTGAAAACTGCAGAAAATACCACTGCTGAAATAAAAGCTGTTGATATGAATGAGATTAAAGGTAAAACATGGTATTGGGTACAAACCATTTATAATAACGACACAAAAGTAACTCCTAAAGAAAAAAGCTCGTTTGTTATTTTTAATGATGAAGGTAAATTAGCTATAAATGGCGATTGTAATAAAGGTTCATCATCTTATACTGTTAATGAAAAAACAATTGAAATAAAACCAATACTTTCAACAAAGATGTATTGTGGCGATGAATCTAAAGAAAATGAGTTCTTTAAAAATCTTATGGCAGCTACAGTTATCTTTACAAAAGATGGCAAACTTTATATTGATTTAAAAGCTGATAGTGGAACAATGGAATTTGTTTCTGAGTAGCTTTACAATTCGGAAATATTAAACAACAATTTAGCAACTATTTTTCACAATTGAGAAAACATTTATTTCTATTGCGAATAGACATTAGTATATTTGAATAAAAATTTTAATTATGAAAACACTTTATACTTTAATAATAGTAATTGCAATATCTATTTCAACATTTGCACAAAACGAATCAAAAACTTCAAATGTATATTCTGGTGGTGGAATGGGCTATTTTACTTTTGGAGCAGCACAGTTCGATTTTAAAAATTTAAACAAAGAACTTTGGTTGAATGGATATCCTGAGTTAAAAGAAAATTTTATTTCTTTTGGTGGTGGTGGCCATTTTCAAATAAAAAGATTTATTATTGGAGGCGAAGGTCAAGGTTTTTTGGCAAGTAAAACTTCAAACGAAAAATATTCTACCTACGGAACAGGTGGGTATGGTTTTTTTAATTTTGGAATGGCAATTTATCAGAAAAAGAGATTTAGCTCTTATGCTTTATTAGGATTAGGTGGTGGTGGCTATAGCCTTGATATTTCAGAAAACGGAGAAGCTGATTTTAATAATATTATGGCAGAGGATTTTAAACAAATACATTTAACAGTCGGTGGGTTTTTAATGAACTTCTCACTTGGAACAGATTTTTTTATTTTAGGTAATGCTTCTGATGATGGAGTGGGAGGTATTTCAGTAGGTTTAAGAATAGGATACACTTTAGATGTAGCTAATTCTTGGTCAACCGAAAATCAAGCAATTAGCAATATGCCTACATCACATATGTCAGGTCCATTTGTTAAAATATTAATTGGTGGTGGTGGTTTTGGTAGCTAATGCTATTTCTTTTTAACTTTTTCAAATATAATAGTTGATTGTTTATCGAACTCGGTTAATCTTATTTCACCTTTATAATTTTGGCAAATTATAAGATTTCCGTTTTCGTCGAACATGTAAATACCAAATAGAGTTTTATCTTCTTTTTCTTTATCATCAAAATCTACAATAAAGTCTAATGTTTTAGGGGTTTTACTTGTGTCAATTT
>Ga0256827_10002322_pt1 | contig 12287 bp, 13 predicted proteins | sample CV84metaG_FD_185977 | JGI IMG/M metagenome (GOLD analysis project Ga0256827, IMG submission 185977) | Hydrothermal vent microbial communities from East Pacific Rise, Pacific Ocean - CV84 | ecosystem: Environmental > Aquatic > Marine > Hydrothermal vents | place: Pacific Ocean: East Pacific Rise... | reverse complement strand
AGAACAGAGATGCAAAGACTAAAAAACCTTTTGCTCCGACCATTAATCTTTTTTGCAATAAAAAGAAGTAGATAAAAAAACTTACTGGTAGGAAGATGAATATAAACTCATAGCTATTGAAAAGCAAAAAAAATCTCCTAATAAACTATTTTGTACTAAATCATATAATACTTTGATTATACCATTTTATTTATAAAAGCAAGAAAATAAATGCTATTAAACTATATGTTCAATAGTGTCAACATTACCACCAATCCTAGAACCATCATAAAGATTAACATAAAATTTTTCACTAAAACCTAACTCTTTCATTTTATTAACTGTCTCATCTATATTATAGTTGACTCTTTTTAATGTGACCTCTCCACTATTCTCATCAAAAATAGAATATGAGGCACTACTTATTCCATCTCTAGGTTGACCAACTGAACCAGAGTTTATAAAAAATTTACCATTTTTAAGATCTATATATTTTTGTACATGTGTATGTCCACAGAAGAAAAACTTTTCATTAAATCTTTCAAAGTATGATGCTTTAATTTTATATAGATACTCATCTTCAGGATTATCCCAACCACCATGTACAAAACTAGCATTACCTATTATTAATGAGGGTATACTCTTTTTGAGCCACTCTCTATTTTCATCAGTAATTACACTCTTTTGGTAAGTAAGACAGAGGTTTGCACTTGTTGAACGAGGACAGTCTGTATTATCTATAATGTATCTATCATGATTTCCAATAAGATTAATAACACCATAGGAGTTTAGTAACTCTATAACTTCATTTATAAAGGGGTAGTAACCAGAGACATCCCCTAAAGAGATAATTTTAGTAACTCTATATGGCTTCATATCTTCCAAAACACTCTTTAGAGCTGGAAGATTACCATGGATATCAGAGAGTATCGCTATCAAAATAAGCATCTCCAATATAACGCATTATTGTTCCATACTTTTGTGTTGTTACTTCTGGTTTAATCTCTTTTATATAGTAGTCTACACACATTTGAGCTTCATTAACACCAAATAGCTCACGCATTGATGTTGAAGATGATACTCTAGCATTTATCTCAAGGAGTAAGTACTTACCATCAAGTTCAATAAACTGTAAATTTGTAGGACCCTCAAAGTTACACTTTTGACAAATTTTTGTCATAGTATTTAGTAGAGTTTCATCTACTTTTACATTAAGTGCCTTTTTTGTAGCACCCTCTTGACTTAACTCGCGTCTAAGACATGTAGGGTTTATAAAAGTTCCATCTCCTAAACCAAAAAGAGAACATGTATACTCTCTATCTTTAATATTTAGCTTCTGTTGAGCCATACATCCACTACCAAACCGTTCAATGTAAAAATCATAATCTTTTTGTTCTGCAATAACAGCAACTCCCTTAGAGGCATAAGATATATCTTGTTTAAGAATAAAAGGCAAACCTAACTTCTCTACAGCTTCTTCATAGAGCTTGTCACTGTAGTCAATATGAGGTATGAGATCAGCTACACCTTCAAGAAATTTATATGTTAACTTTTTATCATCAAAAGTCTTATAGAGACTCTTATTGTTTAGTGAATACTTAGCTGAGTGATCTAACTGCTCAAAACCCTCTATAAGTGCTTTTAAATCTTGTTCTATTCCTGGTATGAGTAGATCAACCTTTTCTGTAGCAACAATATTGTTAATAAAGCCTATAAACTCATCTGAGTCTGCACGAACACCTTGTATAAACTTATCACACCATTTCTGTCCTACAGCATCATGAAAAATATCTATGCCTATAATTCTACAATTATATTTAGATTTTTTAAGACTATTTATGAGACCATATCCAATAATAGCCCCCACTCCTGTTATAAGTATGGTAATAGGTTTATTTGTCATAGTTTAGTATCCTTTTCATTCCTTCTATTAGAGGAATTGATAAAATTTTATCACTCTTGTATGTATCATTGGTTGGTATGTGAACTGATGGAATATCTGGCTTGTCAGTAAAGTAAGAGATATTAGGCTTTTTATTTAAAATATCAAAAAGCATATAAGCTATCTCTGAGATAGTATGGTTTTTTTGCTCTACCACACTCCAAGTACCTATTTTATTCTCTTCTAGTACTTCATTTACAACTCTACAGAGGTACTCTATGTGTATGTAGTTTCTAAGTGGATTAGTTTTCCCAAAAAGATTTATTTTAGACTCTTTGTTTATGGCATCTATAAAATAATAGAGCATAGCTTGACCCTTCTGTGCCACTCTTGCATCATCATAAACTTGTGCTAACTTTAAAATAGTAAGCTCAATACCATTCTCTCTACAGTACTCTTTAGCTAACTCTTCAGAAACTTTTTTTGTTTTACCATAACTGTTAAAGTATCCATTATCCTCTTCATCAATTGCAAAAATTGTAGATAGAAGTATAACTCTTTTAACTCCACTCTCTTTTGCATATCTACATATGTTTAATGTTCCTACAACATTGTTTTGAAAAGCTAACTCATAGTCATTAGTTGCTACTGCTGCTGCGTGGATAATTGTATCTATATTTTCCTCTAGCTTCATTAGTGTCTCAAAGTTAGTAATGTCATAACCATCTGCCCTAGATAGTCCAATAGTCTCATAGCTACTACTTAGAGTTTTTTCAAGATAACTACCAATAAAGCCTCTATTGCCTGTAATTAATACTTTCACTATCTACTACTCATAATACTCTATAATGGTATCTATAACACTATTTATCTCTTCATGCTTAATTCCATAATATAAAGGTAATCGTATAAGTCTCTCACTATCAATAGTAGTATATGTATCTTTACCAGAAAAAGTACCAAACTTCATACCAGCAGGTGCAGAGTGAAGAGGTACATAGTGGAACACTGCATGTATACCATGTGATTTTAAATGATCTATTAAATTTGTTCTCTCATTAAGATCTTTTACTTTTATGAAAAACATATGTGCATTGTGTAGACAATCTTTAGGTACTACAGGAAGTTCAATAAGACCTTTTTTACTCAATCTACTTAAACCCTTATAGTAGAGCTTCCAGTGACTTACTCTCTCATCATTAATCTCATCTGCAATATCTAGTTGTCCCCAGAGATAAGCAGCACTTAAATCATTCATTAGGTAACTACTTCCTATATCTACCCAAGAGTACTTATCTACCATGCCTCTAAAAAATTGACTACGATTTGTACCCTTTTCTCTAATAATTTCTGCTTTAGTAATGTACTCTTCATCATTTATAATAAGTAGTCCACCCTCACCACCACTAGTATAGTTTTTAGTTTCATGGAAACTAAAAGTTCCAAAGTGACCTATAGTCCCTAGTGCTTTTCCTTTATAACTACTCATCATGCCTTGAGCTGCATCTTCTATGACAAAAAGGTTATGTCTATTTGCTATCTCCATTATGGTATCCATCTCACATGCAACACCTGCATAGTGTACAGGAACAATAGCCTTTGTTTTTTCTGTAATAGCAGCCTCTATAAGTTTCTCATCAATATTCATAGTATCTGGTCTTACATCTACAAAGACAATTTTTGCACCTCTTAGTGCATAAGCATTGGCTGTAGATACAAAGGTATAACTAGGCATAATCACTTCATCACCAGGTTCTATGCCTATTAACATAGCTGTCATCTCAAGAGCGTGAGTACATGAAGTTGTTAAGAGAACCTTCTTACACTCTAGTCTATTTTCAAACCAACGATGGCAGCGACCTGTAAACTCTCCATCACCAGAGATCTTAAGGCTTTTCATAGATTGGATTAGATACTTCTCTTCATTACCTGTAAATGGTGGTCTATTAAAAATTATCATTATATACTCCTACTAGTTACAACTATTCCTGCTACAATTAAGAGCAACCCTATGATTTTATTCCAAGTTATAGCCTCATCAAAAAGCATAACCGATAGTAAAAAAACTAAAACAAAAGCACTACTCATAAATGGATATGCATAAGATATATCAAACTTAGTCATAGCTGCCATCCAAAAAAATGATGCTATAAAAGCTGAGAAAAATCCACTAAATACCCAAGGGTCAAATAGAACTTTAATAAGAAAAATTATTTTATCACCTGTTCCTTCAGGTAGGGATCCCATGCCATTCATACGCCACTTGAGAACTATCTGTCCATATACTGTAAAAAATATTGTTCCAAAAATATAGAAATATCCCAAAATTTACCCTTTTATTTAAATTATTGTGATGCTAAAATAATACCTGCATCAATATGTTTACGAACTTCTTTAGCAGGACTACCCACATACATTGTGTGACTGTCTGTATTTTTCAATAGAAGACTACCTGCTCCTAAAAGAGTCTCACTCCCAACTTCCAATAGTTCAGCAATAGTTGCATTAAATCCTATAAGAGAGCTATGCCCTACTTTTGAGTAGCCTCCTACTAATGATCCAGAAGCCAATATTGTATGAGCTTCAACTATTGCATTGTGACAAACTATTGCACCAGAGTTTACAAAACAGTTCTCTTTAACTATGCTATATGGCTCTAAAATAGAACCAGCCAACACAAGACAGTTTTGTCCTACTTCACAACTAGAGTCTACTATAGCTTGTGTACTAATGTAACTAGCTATTGGAAAAGAGAGATTTTTCACTTTCTCATATAGTCTCTTATGAGTACGAACACTTTTATAACCAATAGCTGCAAAAATATAATGCTCTTGAGTAGAAAACAGCTCTTTTACATCTTCAAAATCTACTACAGGAGTAGAGCCAATTTTATCTCTTGACCTATACTCTCTATCGGCACAGAAAGCTACTACTATGTAGTTGCTATCTGTTTTAAAATAGTGTGCTATCATCTCTGCATAGCTACTATCTCCATATATTATTAACTTCTTTTTTTTACTACTCATAATTTATGTTATATAATCTCATCAATAACATATAGTGGTCTATTTTTAGTCTCATCAAAAATTTTACCAATATAGAGACCTATAAGACCCAAATTTGCAAAAAGCAATCCACCTATAAAATAGATAGAGACCATTACACTAGTCCACCCTGGTACAGTCTCATCAGTCATAAAATATTTTATAATAATATAAAATGCATAGAGTGCAGAGAAAAATGCTAAACCAAACCCAAAGTTAATTGACATTCTAAGAAGTTTGTTAGATTGAGATACTATGTTATCCATAGCTAATTGAATTAAGCGTTTAAAGTTGTATGAACTAGTCCCTATCTCTCTTTGTGCATGTTCTATTTCAATATATGTTCGTTTAAAGCCTAGCCATATTACAAAAAATGTATAAGGGTGATGTTGCTCTTTTAACTCTTTGAGTCCCTCAACTACTTTTCGAGATATAATACTAAAGTTACCTATTGTTGGATCTGTTTTTGAGTCAGACAAATAGTCATAAACAGCAATAAATGCTCTTGAAGCCCATCTTTTTTTTCTACTGTCTTGTCTTCCTATTCTCTGTCCAAATACAGCATCATATCCCTCTTGAGCTTTATTGTAGAGTTTAACAATATCTTCTGGTCTATCTTGCAGATCACAATCCATAACAACTACCCAATCACCTTGAGCATTATGTAGTCCTGCAGCTATTGCTTTATGTTGTCCAAAATTTCTAGCTAAATTAATACCTTTAACTCTATCATCTCTACTAACTAACTCTTTAATGGTATCCCAAGCATTATCTGGGCTACTATCATTTACTAAAATAATCTCATAATCATCAGTTAAAGTTTTTAATGTTTTACTAAGTCGTTCATATAGATTTGTTAAACTTTTTTGACACCCATAAACGGGTGATACTACTGAAATTAAGGGCATATAGTTAGTTATCCTCTGCTTTTAAACTTTTTTACTTGACTTAAATTATATCATTTACTTTATTTTAATAGCCTTGTTGTAGTCTAAAAGAGAATTAGTAAACTATAGAAGTTCTTGTATTAAACTATCAACATAAGGTACAGAGAGTCCTTGTGGTGCAATATCTTGAGCTAAATCCCCATTACGAGTATAAACTGTAAGATATGGAACAGCTTCACGATCATAGCCTGTTAAACTTTTAAGAAATGAAAACATACTTCCTGAGTTCTCTTTTGCTACAGTATCATACTGCATACCATAAGTATTGGCATATTCACGAAGAGCATTGCTATTTAAATCTCCATAAGCTTCAATAGTAATAACATATACATCATTAGGATACTTATTTTGTAAGATATTATATCCAGGGATTGAATCCTTACAATGAGGACAACTATCTCCATAGATCTCAAGTAAAACTATTTTATTTTCATGACCTGAAAAGATTAACCCATTAGCTGTTCTACTAACTCTTATAACTTCTCCATCAGTAGTTATAATAGTTGTTGTCTCTAAAACTTGTCCTACTCCTGTACTAGGCTTAGTTTTCGGTGGGGATGATTTTAATCGACTATTTGCATTATCATTTCCACATCCAGATAGTAAAAAAACTCCTGCTAAAAAAAAGCTTGTTAGTAATTTATTATATTTCATTTTCTTATCCTTTTTCATTTTTATAGTAAAGATTATACTATAGTATATTAAATAATAATCTATATAGTTAAACTTTGATTAATATCTATAAACATTGTTCTACTATCTACAGGTACAGCAAAGAGATATTTGTAAGTTCCTTTTTCCAGCTCTCTTAAGTCTATCATCTTTGCAGAGAATCCAGAAGAGTCTAAGTTACTACTTTTAAAAGCTGTAGACACATCTACTCTTGTATCTTTTTGAAGCTCTACTTTATAAAACTTTTCACCATTTTTAAGTACTAAGTGAACACTTTTAAAACTTCTACCATTTTTACTATTAAAGATCCACCCTCTAAGTAGTAGTTTACCATCTATTATTTGCCATTGATCTATGTGGTACTGAACATCAGTAAAGTATTGCTCTGAATCATTACTATATACTACTGGTTTCTGTTGAAAAACATCAACATAACTAAATAGTGTCAATTTACTACTAAAATATAGATTTTGTATAGTTAGAATAATAAGTAATATTAAAAGTGATTTTGACACTACCTCTTTTTTAACCACTATAGCAGATATGACCCCTACAATTATATATATGCTAGGGAAGAGGTATCTACCTTGTGCCTGATAGTCATAAAAGGTTGAATATAGAAGCATAAAGCCAAAATTGGTAGCTATTAACATAACAAAAAATAGAAAAATCTTTATATCTATATTTCTATAGACAAAAAAGATAATTAAAATAGCTACTATTAATACAGAGATATACTCATAACTATTTAAACCAAGACTCATCCAGCCCCAATTTGCATATAAACTAATTCCCGTCTCATATAGAAAATCAATAAGTGAAATATCTGCCCACTCCCTAGAGAGTATTGGTAAGTTACCAGTTGAAAACTTTGCTATTGACTTTGCATTGGTAAATACACCTAAAATATCTCCATCATTTGCCAAGTAACTTGTAATAAACCACCATGAGGCTGGAATTAGTGCTATTAAAACAGCATATAGTAGTATTTTTTTATCATAACCATACAGTACTTTACGCTTATACACTATAGCCCATATTAGAGTTATAAATGCTATTGCCCATAAGTGTTGTCTAGCAGTAACAGCTAACCCTGCAAAAAAGAAGAGTATAAAGAGATTTTTTACTCTATCTTCTCCTGTTACAAACATACCAACACCCATACCTAGTAAAATGGCAGATATAACCGTACCAATATCTGAGTTAACATAAGAGAAAATAAAAAGTGTTTGAGGAAGAAGAGCTGCCAATAGTATAAACCCTGCTATGGCATTTTTTCTATATGCAAAAATAGTCAATAACAAATAGACCACTAGTAGTAGAAATGCACCTACTCTATGGTACCCAAAGAGTTTAAAGCTTAAACCATGTAACCAGTAAACTATGGAACCACCTGCACTATATGAGACACCATAGGCATTTCTTACTACCTCTAAAGAGTCCCAATCTGGCCAAGCTAGATGTTTAGAGATATAATCAGCCATAGATAGGTGCATAATTTCATCTGGACCACCAAATGGAAATGAGTATGGTATATTCCATATAAGAACTTGTCCTAATACTAAATATATAACTATAGCAGCTATAAATATAGCATTAATATAGACTCTACTACTTTTAGAAAAATGGTTTAAACTACTCATTATCTATTAATATCCATACTTAGACAAGTACCACTCTATAGTCTTTACAATCCCTGTATCAAAATTCTCATCTGCTTTCCAACCTAAGTTATCTTCTAGTTTAGTAGCATCTATTGCATAGCGTCTATCGTGTCCTGCTCTATCTTCTACAAAAGTAATTAGCTCTTTATATGAGTTTTTACTAGGTACTTTTTCATCTAATATAGAACAGATACTATCTACTATTTGTAGATTTGTTCTCTCATTTCTTCCACCTATATTGTAGACATTTGACTCTTTACCTGTATGATAAACCAAATCAATCCCTTTACAGTGGTCAAGTACATAAAGCCAATCTCTTATGTTTTTACCATCACCGTAAATAGGTATGCTCTCACCAGCTAACGCTTTACGAATAATAGTAGGAATAAGCTTCTCATCATGTTGTTTTGGTCCATAGTTATTTGAACAGTTTGTTATAACTGTATTCATACCATAAGTCTCTTGATAAGATCTTACTATCATATCTGATGATGCTTTAGATGCAGAGTATGGAGAGTTTGGAGCGTAAGGTGTCTCTTCTGTAAATAGATCTGTCTCATTAAGTGTACCGTAGACCTCATCTGTAGAGATATGGTGAAAACGACAAGCCTCATAACCATCTTTATAGTTAAAAGGTTTACTCATCCATTTTTTATAGGCAACATCTAAAAGAGTAAATGTCCCATTTACATTTGTCTCTATGAATACCCCCGGATTTTTTATGGAGTTATCTACATGGCTCTCTGCTGCAAAGTGGATAACCCCTTGAATGTTATACTCATCAAATATAAACTCTACTAAATCACGATTACAAATATCACCCTTTATAAACTTGTAGTTAGAGTTAGCCTCTACCTCTTTTAAGTTCTCTAAATCCCCTGCATAAGTCAATAGATCTAAGTTGACAATAAAATAATCTTTATACTTCTCTAAAAAATATGGAACAAAATTTGAACCTATAAAACCAGCACACCCAGTAACCAATATACTCTTTTTTGACATCTTATACTCTCCTATACTAAAAGAGTGATTATATCAAAAATTCTTTAGGGTAAAGGAGATTAAGTTTTTAGATGAAAAATAAAAAGATAAAATAGTATTTTTCATATATTACCAACTCTATATAATATACATAAGATATAATACTACTAAACATTTATAAAGAACTATTCAATTATGATATTACTATTTTTATACGCATTTTTTATCTCACTATTTACACTCTTTATAGTGATTCATCTATCACATAAACACAGTTTTTTCATAGACTGTAGCATTCAAGAGAAACCTCAGAAGTTTCATACAGTCTGCGTACCTCGTGCTGGTGGCATAGGTATTATGACAGCCTCTATACTTATAGTCTCTACACTATTTGGAATTAAGCTTCTACCATCATTTATATTGGCTTTTATTAGTGGTATATTTGAAGATTTTCACAATTCACTAAGCCCTAAACTTAGACTAACTCTACAAGTTATAGCAGCCACATCAGCTGTATGGCTTACAAACTCTGTTGTAACATACCTTGGACTAGGGGTATACTTACCATATTGGTTAGGAGTAATATTTAGCATATTTGCCATAGTCGGGATGATAAATGCCATAAATATAATAGATGGGTTTAATGGCTTAGCTTCTGGTGTTGTTCTACTCATATTAGCATCATTTGCCATAGTAACTAACCAACACCATAACTTAGAGCTGCTTCATATTATCACCGTTGTATCTGGAGCAACATTTGGATTTTTTATTTTAGTTTTTCCTAAAGGTAAAATTTTTCTAGGTGATGGTGGGGCTTATCTACTGGGACTTATAGTTGCACTCATTGGCATCTTTTTAGCAGGTCGGTACGATAGCATTAGCCCATGGTATGTACTTGCAGTTTTTATATACCCTGCTTGGGAAGTTATCTTTTCTATTATAAGAAAACTCTATATGGGCATCTCTCCTATGATGGCAGACAACTACCATATGCATATGTTAATACATAGACAAATAACAAATAACAATCCACTTACAGCACTTGTTATGTTAATTGCTATTTCTCCGTTTATAGCTACTGCTACTATGTTTGCAAATAGTTCAAAATACAATATACTTATATCTTTAGTATTTATTATCCTCTATGTAGTACTATATTTATATCTATTTAAAAAAGACACTACTAAAAAGTGCGTTATATAAAACTATCTATATTTAAAAAAACCATAATAGGCGTAGTGAGTAAAGTAGTAGATACTCTTAAACAGAGATAGTTTTTCAATCTCTCTATATATCTTCCATTGCCATGAGATAGCTTTTAGTTTATTGCTAGAGAGACTTTTATTGACTACTCTATACTTAGCTAAAGGTTCACTTAAACCCTCTGCATAGTCCATGTTTTTAAGTATATCTAACTTCCACACATAATCTTCATGACCAATAGACTTAAAGTAAAATTTTCCTAATCTTTTAGCGTTATATATAGTAGTAAGTGTTCCAATACTACTACTTTTTAACATGTCACTATAGTTAATAAGACTATTTTTTATATTATATAACCCTATTGTCTTACTATCTTCACCTATAGTAGAGTATGAACAAAAACTCATAAGAACATCTCTACTCTGCATAAGAGACACCTGTTTCTCTAGCTTAGATGGTAGCCATACATCATCACTATCTAGTAGTGCTATGTAGTCACCTTTTGCCTCTTCAATAGCTCTATTTCTAGCTACTGCTACACCTCTATTTTTAGCTTGTACTATAAGCTTTATTCGACTATCTCTCTTTACATATCTCTCAATAATATCTAAACTACCATCGTATGAGCAATCATCAACTACTATCAACTCCCAGTTTTTATAGGTTTGGGAGAGTACAGACTCTATGCACTCAGCTATGAACTTAGCTGTATTATATGATGGTGTTACAATAGAAACTAAAGGTATACTTCTCATACTCACCTCTCAAATGATGCTTTTTTAGAAAATATAGTCTCAAGATAGTTACTCAACAACACCCTACTCTCTTGAAACTCTTCATCTGATATACTACTCATCTGATCATTAAAACATACAAAATTTATATCTTTAGTACTCTTTAGATAGTCAATAGTTTCCATAAGATACTTCAGATTAGATATTTTAGCTACAAATCCATCATTATGTTTATATGGTACAAAGTTACCATTTATCAGATGCCAATATCTATATAGATATTGAGTAAGGTCACTACTACTTCTAAATCTATTGTGAGAACAAGCTATCATTTCATCTCTATATTTACTATATACACTCTCTATAGTCTCTTTAGTATATGGCTGAGGATGATGCCAATGAGTTAACCAAAACAGCTCTCTATAGAAATTCTTATATATAAAGTTAGCTATTTTACATCTTGTAGAGTAGCTACTACTATAGAGCATCTCCTTACTCAAGTGGAGTGAGTTAAAACTACTATTGATAAGCCTTAGATTATTATTTAGTGAATCAACCCAAGTATCACTACCCTTGATTTTACTAAAAAGTTCTCCCCTAGGAATCCACCCATGACAGAAAAAATCTACTACTTTACCATCTTTAAAGAATCTCTCTTTATCTACTGGCTTTACTATAATTGTATCATCATTTAAATATATGAACTTATCTGCTAACCCTTTAATGTTGACTAGATTCATCTCTATAGCACTTGAGTTAAATACAGGTAATGCACTCTTATCTATAAAAAGTTCATCATGTCTAACTAATTCTACTTTAGGGTTATATAGATCTAACCATGCAGGAGTATGTCCTGTTGTTATAAGATAAATTTTATTATACCAAGGAGCATTTTTTTCTATGCTTCTAAGTACATACTTAAGAGTATTCATATCTCTAAATCGTGTTTGTGTATGATTATCTTCATCATTCACATTCTCATACTTAAATTTACTCTCTATCCATTTAGGATCACTTGCATCTACCCAAGGTAGTACAAAGTCTATTTTCTGACTTATCACTCAAAGTCTCTTTTTAATGCTTCTATTATGGTAAAAGCATTTAATATATCCTCTTTAGGTATAGAGAGAAAATTTGTAAGAGATTTTTTTAGCTTTGTTGTAGATATATCTTTTGTTCTT
>Ga0256827_10002321_pt1 | contig 12292 bp, 10 predicted proteins | sample CV84metaG_FD_185977 | JGI IMG/M metagenome (GOLD analysis project Ga0256827, IMG submission 185977) | Hydrothermal vent microbial communities from East Pacific Rise, Pacific Ocean - CV84 | ecosystem: Environmental > Aquatic > Marine > Hydrothermal vents | place: Pacific Ocean: East Pacific Rise... | reverse complement strand
CCATACTTATATTGAGAGTCTACTTCTAGAAAGTAAGTCTATTGGGGCGATAAGCCTGACACAAGTACTTACAGAAATACTTATTCTTCTTCATAGTTACGAAGAAAAATTATTGGAAAACTACATTATACTCTATCGCGATGAATGGATAAAAACAAAACGAAATATTGAGCTTTATCTTAAAAGTGTAAATTCATATTAGTATCTAGACTAACTTCATACCTTTATAATACTCCACCACCCTATTATCCACATTCACTACCCTACGTAAATACTGTGTCAAATCACCCTTGTTAAAGTCTAACTTCAAATTTTTAGGGTTTATGGCTCGTGAGATGGCCACATAAAACTGGCTAGGGGCAAAGATATTGTCTACGTTACAGACAAGGTTGTCTATGCTCATGCCTTGTGACTTGTGTATGGTGACTGCATAGGCAAGTTTGAGAGGGAACTGTGAGAGTGTAGCTAGACTTATGGTTTCTATGGTGCCATCGTCTTTTACCATCATATCTACGAGGTCAAACTCATGGCGTTCTACACGGACATACTCTTCTGATTTTTCGACTATGAGGTGATCATCTTCTATCTTTCGCAGTATGCCTCTCTCTCCATTTACAAACTTTCCCCATTTGTTTACGGTAAAGAGTATGGGTACACCTTCTTTAAGCGTAAGTTGTTCACTTATAGGAAGCATATTTTTCCATGTAGCTAACTTCTTTTCATGTACATTTCCAAACATCTCCACATTAGCAAAGAGTATGGTCTCTTCTGTGGCTAGTTCATTGATTTTAGCTCTGTTGGTTTGTTCTACTTCTAGGTTACGTCCGTAGAGATAGGTAGGCTCTTTTTCCATCTGTTCGTTGTTCCAAAGTCTTGTCATATAGGCTATGACCTCTTCATCACACTCTCCCTTGCGTACTTTAGAAAGTATATGAGTAAACTCTGCATCAGTGGTACGTTTCATCTCTGTGAGTTCTATGACCATGAGGTCAAACCTCTCCCAAGCCATAGACTCAAAGGCATAAAGTTTATTGCCAAAGACATCTTGTCTGTTATTTTGTTTGACTACAGGTGGAAGCTGGAAGAAGTCTCCTACAAAGAGTACCTTACCTATGTAGCCGTAGTTGTTGAGTCTGTAGGCTATCATGTCTAGTAAGTCAGTACTCACCATGCTTATCTCGTCAATGATAATGAGGTCTGTGGCTTTAAGTATCTTCTTTAAGTCCATCAAACGTTTTTTGGCACGTTTATCACTCTGATTGAGTTCATCAAAGTTAGAAGCGATACCAAAAACAAAAAAGCTGTGTACCGTAAATCCACCTATGTTTACTGCAGACACCCCCGTAGAGCCTAAAGAGACTACCTGCTTCGCACGGTTACGAAAGTCTTTTATCACTTCATTAGTAATGTAGCTCTTTCCTACTCCTGCACCACCTGTGAGAAAAACATTCGAGTGTTTGAGTGCTTCTAGTACCTCTGTTTTATCTGCCAAAACCAGCCTTGGCGCCAGTTTCTTTAGTAAAACCAGCCTTGTCTATGTGCCCTTTTTGACATCTGCTTCGTGAGACTTTTCCATTTTTAAGTAGCTCTTGTAACTTATCTGAACCCGTACCCAAGTGCAACCACAGTTCGGTAATGAGTCCACCCTTACACTTCAACTCTACACGTTTACCTACACCCACACCAAAACTCGTGTCAAAGAGGTGTCTTACTTGTTTGAGTGTGACAGATTTGCCTATGTTTCTCATAAAAAATGCACCTACTTTAGAGTAGTTTACTTGACTCACTAAACTCACTGCATCTATGTAATACTGCTCTGCATCAGTACCATAACATGTACCATGCTTAAACCACTCATGCTTATGTAGGTTAGATGAAAAACCTGGCATTACATCTTTTAGAGCATTTTTAGTAGTAGCACTTAGTCCAAGCTCTGGAAGTCTGTTCCACTGTTTGTGCTTGTCCATACCTACATATTTTTTACTCACACCACAGTACATTTTAGATTTGGGTTGAGGCCAAAGACCATGAAGTACAAAATGTTTTGCACTATAGTCTTTTAACCCTGGAAATAACTTTTGTTTACACTCTTTTTTGTACCTATGTGTTTCACAAAAAGCATTATGCCAAGAGAGTGTAAGAAGGTTCTGTCTTGAAGTATTTGTTTTTCCATATTTTTTAGTATGTTTCGTGTTGGCCATGTTTATGGCTGCTTTACTAAGTTCATCTTCTATATTAATAACTTTAGGTCTAGCTCTACTCACATCATCTTTGTTGGTATGTTTTTTTGCTTTTGAGAAACAACTATCATCTACCCATCGTTGTGCTGGTTGTTCATCTTTAATGAGGACTAGGTTTTGTCCTTTATGGTGTTTTAGTACGGTGTACTTTCTTGTTCTATCTAACACAACATGATGGGTATTTTGTGTGTGTTTCATGTTGTTAAAAGCTTCACATTCATGTGTAGGGTTTGCTTCAAACCGTGCAAACATCAAAGAAGATAATAAGATAAATATAACTAGTGCTTTCAATGGAATTCCTTAAAAAATATCTGCTATTATACTCTATGATATTTAATAACCTTGACGAACTTCCAAAAGCATTTGGTACAAAGCGAAAAAAGCCCTGTACTCACTCACATAGACGCTCTAATATGATGCTAAACCCACTACAGCTTAAACACCTTAACCGTATAGATGCGAGTGAGGCAGATATGATAACACTAAATCTTGAAGATGCCATCGCACCCTCTCGCAAAAAAGAAGCCTTGCACAACATTGCACTCTTTCTCTCCCATATGGAGAACTCAAATAGCTTTATTATCGTACGCACCAATCCTTTAGATGCAGGTGGTGCAGAAGAGATAGCATTCTTAAATGACTTTTCCTTTGATGCCATACGCATGGCTAAAATAAAAAACCAAACACACATTGCCCAAGCACTCACCTTACTCTCCAAAGATAAAGAGCTACACATCTCCCTAGAGACCAAAGAAGCCTTTTTTAGCCTAAGTACGCTACGCATAGATGAGCGTCTAACTACAGCCAATTTAGGTATTTTAGACCTACTCACTTCTCTTGGTTTACCTCAATCATTGGTACAAAAAGAAAACCCTAGCATTAATTACATCCTCTCAAAGTTTTTAGTTGATGCCAAAACTGCGGGTATCCATCCCATTGGTTTTATGTTTCAAGAGTACAATGACACTGAAACATTTAAAGCATGGTGTGAACATGAAAAAATGTTAGGCTTTGCATCTAAAGCCTGTATGGGACCAAAACAAGTTGCCATAGCCAATGAAGTATTTAGTATTAATAAATATGAAATTGAACGTGCAAAACATATTAAGGCTATATTTGAAGCCCATAAAGCCAAAGACATCAATGGCTTTATGGATGATAAATACGGATTTATAGATGAGCCAATCTACCGAGATAGTCTACTCATACTAAATAATATATAAGGAAATACCTTGAAACTTATTAAACTATTTTTACTCCTGTCGATGCTCACATTAAGTTTACATGCAAATGATGATAGACCTCCTGTAAATTATAACTTCTTAGCAAAAAAAGAAGTGAGATCATTTATTAATATGATGGTAAACAAGTACCATTTTAAACGAAGCTATGTCACGGCTGTATTGAAGTCAGCAAAACTAGACAGAGATACCTTAGCACGATATACAGGAAGATTTAAAAAGAATACTACTGTTGGGACATGGGAACGCTTTAAACTCCATGTGGTTAACCCAAAGACTTTTGCAGAAGCCAGAGCCTTTAAAAAGAAATACTATAAGACGCTAAGACGTGCAGAGAAAATCTACAAAGTAGACATGAACTATATTGTTGGATTTTTAGGCGTAGAGAGTCATTTTGGAAATTATACGGGAGACTATAATATCTTAGATGCCCTTGCCACCCTAGCCTTTCATCCTAACCGTATGAAAAAACTCTTTAAATCTGAAATGAAACATCTCTTTTTATTTGCCAGAGAGAAACACTATAATATTACAAAGTTAGAGGGTTCCTTTGCAGGAGCTATGGGTTGTGTACAGCAGCTCCCTTCCATAGCACGTAAGTTTAACCATGATTTTGATGGGGATGGTACAAGTGTATGGGACATAGAAGACTGCATAGGAAGCATCGCTAAGTTTATGCATAAAAATGGTTGGCGTAATGGTAGGGTCGTTGCCGTACCTACAAACTTTAAAGATAAACGCTTTAAAAGGCTCAAAACAAGCCATAGACGTACCATCTCAACAAAGAGTATACATCGTGCGGGTATTAAGCCTTTAAAGCCCTTTAATGAGCCTAAAGCTTACCTTCTTAAACTCAGAAATAAAACCCATGATGATATTTGGATGGCAGGAAGAAACTTTAGGGTACTCACTCGCTATAACAATGCCACAACTTATGGTATGGCAATACATCTCATAGCCCAAGAAGTTAAGTAGCTATGTCGTGTAGTGAGCAACAAATTTATTTTTTGGTAAAGCCTCACTAAAATAGTAACCTTGAAAAATATCACAACCATTATCGACTAGGAACTCAAATTGTTCTTTTGTTTCCACTCCTTCTGCAACCACTTTAATGTTAAAAAGTTTTGCTATAGAAAGAATAGCAGGTACCATCGTTTGGTCTGCATCCTTTTCAAGAAGATGTGCAATAAATGATCTATCTATTTTTAACTCATCAATAGGTATTTCTCTTAAGTTACTCAAAGAAGAATACCCTGTACCAAAGTCGTCCATTGAAAAGGATATGCCTAGATTTTTTAAGTTATTCATAGTTGAAACAACCCTTTTAACATCTTCAGCAACGATACTTTCTGTTACTTCAAAATAGAGTTTGTTTCTCATACTTTGTGTCAAGTATTGGCTACTCAACTGTTCAACACTCTGTAGAAATGAAGTAGCAAGAAGTTGCCGTACACTAATATTAATTGAAAAATGTTCTAATATTAGCCCTTTTCTCTCCCATTCATATAGTGTTTTAAACGCCTCTTCAAGAATATAATACCCTAGCTCAATAATGAGTCCTGTTTTTTCCGCAATTGAAATAAATAATTCTGGAGATATAAATGTCTTTGTTTCACTATCTTTCCATCGCACCAACACCTCACAGCCTATCATTTTTTTCTCTGTATTAAATAGTGGTTGATAATAAAGATTGATTTTTCTCTCTTTCATAGCAAAATAAAGTTTTTGTTCAATATCATGATGTAATGCGACTCGTTTAGCAAGTGTATCATTAAATAAAATGACACCATCACGTCCTTCTGCTTTTGCTTCATACATCGCGATATCTGCTTCTTTAACAAACTGATGACTACCAAATTTTGAATATTGTATTTGTTTAATACCTATACTTGCACTTAAATACAATCGATGTTGATGTATATGGTAAGGTTGCTTTAATATGCCTACTAAAGCTTCTGCAACAGCATAGGCATCTTCAGAAGAATATTCACTTTCCATATGTTCGACACTTACCAAAGTAAATTCGTCTCCACCCAAGCGAGCTACTACATGAGTTTCTTCTGAAAAGTGTTCTATCCGATCTGCCACTTCCATAAGTACTTTATCACCAATATCATGTCCTAGAGAATCATTAATTGTTTTAAAATGATCTAAGTCAATCAATAAAAGATACGCAGTTTTTTTAGATTTTTTCAACCGAACAATAAGATCATCCATATAATCTAAAAAATACCGACGATTATATAAACCTGTTAACATATCATGTTTAGCCCTATAATCATTTTTTTGTATCAAATGATACGTATTGTATGAAGCATAGAGTAATACACCTAAAAATATAAAAGAAAATGAGGACAATATATAGCCATACCATGTATTGAGCAGTGTAAAATAAATAGCTAAGGGTAACAGCAAAATAAGTAACACAGGAACAAATAGTTTTTTATCTGTTACCAATAATGCAGAAGCAACTACAGCAGCACCCAGTTGTGTAAAAATAGCAATATAATGTAGATTACTTTCTACTTCGTTTGCATACAGTACAAAAATAAGTGTCCAAAGTGAAAAAATAATATAAAAAAATATTTTAACTTTATCATACCAAATAGATAACTCAGCTGGCAGCATTATCTTCATATGGTATTGTTTATAAAGCTTCCACCCAAAAATAGAATCAATAACCAATAAGACATACCAAACCAATGCTGGAATGTAACTGCTATACAACCAGCCAAATACTATATAAACAATCCCTGGTATGAGAGATAGAGCTACTATTAATAAAATTTGGTTCGTAAAAGAATGATAATACTTTTGTTCTTTCATATAACTAGTTTACGATTATTTTCTTTTTTTATAGTTAACTCTGCATTTACCTTTTTAATTTTATGTCTAAAAAGATGAATTTCAAAATCTTCTTCTTTCATCGGTTTAGCAAAATAAAATCCTTGGAAAATCTTACAGTTATGCTCTAACAACATTCTAAATTGTTCTCCTGTTTCAACACCTTCTGCTACAACTTGAAGATTGAAAATTTTTGCCAATGAAAAAATAGTCGTTATCATCATTTCATCAGAATCACTTTCTCCTAAATGCATTACAAAAGCACGGTCAATTTTTAATTCATCTATTGGTAATTCTCTTAAATAGCTTAAAGAAGAATATCCTGTTCCAAAATCATCCATTGAAAAACGTATATCCAATTTTTTCAATTGATTAATTATTTTAATAACCTTATTAATATCCTCAGCTAAAAATGTCTCAGTTATTTCAAATATAATTTTTTTTCGTGTACTACTATTTAGATATGTTTTACATAGATGTTCCACATGATACGCAAAGGATTCATTTAATAACTGCCTAACACTAATATTGATTGAAAACTGTTCTAGAAGAATGCCTTTATCTTCCCACTTTTGTAATGTTTTGAAAGATTCTTCAAGAATAAAATTTCCTAATTCAATAATTATGCCTGTTTTTTCGGCAATTCCTATAAACTCCATTGGAGAAATCAAACCCAAGTCTGGATTATACCACCTTGCAAGTACTTCACACCCTACTATATTTTCTCGATCATCCACTTGTGCTTGATAATGTAATTCAATTTCATTATGTTTTAAAGCAAAATAGAGTTTTCTTTCAATTTCGAGATTATTATCCACTTGCTGTGCTAATATATTGTTAAAATTTACAATACCATCACGTCCTTCTGCTTTAGCTTCATACATGGCGATATCAGCTTCTTTGATCACTTGACTCGTTTTTCTTGTTGTTCTATCAATAAACTTGACACCAATACTTGCAGAAATATGTAGATGATTATAATCAACGGTATATGTCTCTTTTAAAATTTGTCCCAATACTTTAGAAAATGTTTCTGCCTCAATTATACATGCATCCATATTGTCAAATTCATAACTTACAATCATAAATTCATCTCCACCAATACGGGCAATGAGATGTGACTTTTCACAATAAGATTTAATACGACTCGCAACTTCTGTTAATAAACTATCACCAACATCATGACCCAATGAATCATTTATCGTTTTAAAGTGATCTAAATCTATGAGTAACAAATAAGCAAATTTATTTGAATCTTTAAAAGCATAAAGCATTTGCTCCAAGTAATCTATAAAATAACGACGATTAAATAATCCCGTCAATGAATCATGCTGAGCTTGATAATATATTTGTTGTATCAGTTGATTACTATTATTTGAAGAATACAGTAATAACCCTAGAAAAATAATTGCATATATTGATGAAAAATACCCATAAGCCTCTTGTATACTCATAAAATAAATCACAAGAGGATACATCAAAATTAATAAAATTGGAACAAATAGTTTTTTATCTGAAAACAAAAAAGTAGCAGCAATGACAGATGCACCTATTTGTGTAAAAATAACAACTAAATGTAGATTATTCTCTGTTACCCCTGAGTATAAAATAAATAATACTGTCCATAAACCAAAGATGACATAAATAAAAAGTCTAACCCTTTGGTACCAACTTTCTAACTGGTTAATATCTATATTATTGTATCTAAACTCTCGATAAAGACTCCATCCCCACATTGATACAAAAATAATAAAACCATACCAAATAATTGCTGGTTTAACTACATCATATACAAAGCAAAGTATGGTGAATCCTAGTCCTGTTACTAAGGACCAACCCACTAATAATAATATTTGTTTTTGTAAATAATCATAAAATTTTTCTTCATTCATGCATTCATTATAAAATAAATATGTCACAAAAATGTCAAAACTTTATTTCACTAGGTATAATATGTAAAGAATAAAGGTTTTTAATGAAGATAAGAGTCTATTACGAGGATACAGATGCTGGTGGTATTACTTACCATACGCGCTATATTAATTTTTGTGAAAGAGCACGTTCTGAAATATTTTTTGAGCGTAACATGATGCCTACATTAGGAGAAAATAGCGGATTTGTTGTAAGAAATTTAAATGCCTCTTATCTTGCAATATCCTCACTTGGTGATATGCTAACGGTAGAATCAAAAACGAAAACGCTAAAAAACTCTTCTATTACTTTATTACAGGAAATATATAAAGAAGAAGTAAAAGTATTTTCAATGGAGATTGTTTTAGTCTATATTGACAAGGGAAAACCTTGTCGCATACCTGAAGTATTTAGAAATATATTTATGAACTAGATACTCTAGTTCATGAAAAAATTATTATTCATAGCGTAAAGTAAACCTAAACCAAACCCTGAACCTGTCATATATCCTGCTCCAAATAAAAATGATGAAACAAATTTAATAAAAGGTTGATATCTCCATTTTACAAGAAGAATAATAAGTGAACCAATAGCTGAAGGAAATAACATATAGGCAACTATAGATGCTATAGTAAGTGGTGTAGGTATTATATATGTACCAACAACAAAAGCCAAAATAGCTACTAAAACAACAAAGATTAACATATACTTTATAGTACTAAATTGTCTACTACACTCTTCAAGTTTCAATTCCTCCGAAAACATATCTTTCATATCCGAAAAATTCGCATTTTTAAGAGATTTCTCTTCACATACTAGAAAAATAGAAAATCCAACAAAATACCCAATTGCAATTGCAATCATTAACATACCCATAATCAATCCTTTAATATAATTTGTTATACAAGTAATTGTAACCTAAAATGATTTAATATTAGTTTTAATTATATATTTAATTTAAATATTTTTATATAGTTTATAGCTCTTACTATAATGATTAAGGTAGTTATTTTGTAGTATTGATTTCGTCTAGTATGTCTTCGGGGAGTTCTTTCTTCGCAAGATCTGCTTTTTTACAAAAAAGTTCTGCTCTATGTTCATAAGAGGCTAAAGTAGTTGCAGCTAAAAAATCTGCTCTCATTGTCTTTTTATAATCTTTCATTTTTTGTTTGAACAACTTACAAAGTCTTTCATTTTCAAGATATTCAGCTTTATCTGAGGCAGCAGTCTCATTAAAAAAACCTGCAAAAGAAAATGTAATAAAGAGTATGATTAAAGTAATTTGTTTCATCGTTCATCCTTTTGCAATATTATAGTAAAAGAGGCTTAAATTGATGATGTTAATAAAAGAATAAAAAACTGAACACTTACAAAGCGTAAGTGTTCATACCTAAAGTATGATTACCCAATCATCGCTTCAAGGTTCTCCTTAGAAACTTTGTTGAAATTAAGATACTTATAAATTTCATCAGTCATCTCTGGTTTGATTTTATTTTGTACGATTTCAAGATACTCTGCCGCTGTTGGTAATGCACCTTTAAGCGCAACCACAGCCGCTAGTTCTGCAGAACCAAGGTATACTTGACTTCCTTTTCCAAGTCTGTTGTCAAAGTTTCTTGTAGATGTAGAGAATACCCATGCATCTTGTGCCACTGCTGCTTGGTTACCCATACAGAGTGAACATCCAGGTATTTCTGTTCTAGCTCCTGCCATACCAAATACTGAATAGTATCCCTCTTCTTGAAGTGTTTTCTCATCCATTTTAGTTGGAGGACAAATCCATAGTTTAGAGTTTACTGCACCTTCACCTCTAAGCACTTCTGCGTGTGCACGAAAAAGTCCAATGTTCGTCATACAAGAACCAACAAATACTTCATCAATCTCTAGTCTAAGTCCTGCTTCACGTATCTCAGTTAATGTTTTAACATCATCTGGATCGTTAGGACATGCTAAGATGGGCTCTTTGATTGCACTCATGTCAATCTCAATAACCGCAGCATACTCTGCATCAGCATCAGCTTTCAGTAGCTCAGGGTTCGCTATCCATGCTTTCATTTTGTCAGCACGTCTTTGTAATGTTGCTTTGTCTTCATACCCTTGAGCAATCAGCTCTTCAATAAGTACGATGTTAGACTCTAGATACTCAATGATAGGCTCTTTGTCAAGGTATACTGTACACGCTGCTGCTGAACGCTCTGCAGATGCATCAGAAAGCTCAAACGCTTGCTCACATTTAAGTTGCTCAAGACCTTCTATTTCTAGTACACGTCCAGAGAAGATGTTTTTCTTACCTGCTTTAGCCACAGTCAAAAGACCATCTTTAATCGCTTGATGAGGGATAGCATTGACCATATCACGTAGTGTGATACCTGGTTGCATTTCACCTTTAAATCTAACAAGAACAGACTCAGGCATAGTAAGAGGCATCATACCCGTAACACCTGCAAAGGCAACAAGACCAGAACCCGCGGGGAATGAGATACCAATAGGGAATCTTGTATGTGAATCTCCACCCGTACCTACAGTATCTGGAAGACACATACGGTTCAACCATGAGTGGATAACACCATCACCTGGTCTAAGGATAAACCCTTTTCTTTCTGTCCAGAATTTTGGAAGTGTATGCTGTAAGTCAATATCTGCAGGTTTTGGGTACGCTGCAGTATGACAGAACGACTGAAGTACAAAGTCAGAACCAAAGCTAAGTGCTGCAAGATCTTTAATCTCATCTCTTGTCATTGGTCCTGTTGTATCTTGTGAACCTACTGTTGCACATACTGGTTCACAGTATACACCTGGTTTCACACCTTCGATACCACATGCTTTACCTACCATTTTTTGTGCAAGTGTAAAGCCTTTACCATTATCAGCTGGTATCGTTGGAGTCATGAAGATATCTCCAGCATCCATACCAAGAGCTTCTCTAGCTTTAGCAGTCAACCCTTTACCAATAATAAGTGGTACACGACCCCCTGCTCTCATTTCATCTGGAAGTGTGTTTGGCTCGATGCTAAACTCAGAAACCACTTTACCATTTTTTTCTATAACACCATCAAAAGGCTTCACAGTAATCACATCACCAGTCTCCAAATCACCTACTGGTGCTTGAATAGGAATACATCCTGAATCTTCTGCTGTGTTAAAGAAAATAGGAGCAATGATGTCACCAAGAACGATACCACCTGTTCTTTTACCAGGAATATAAGGAATGTCTACACCCATGTGCCATTGCACTGAGTTGATACCTGATTTTCTAGAAGACCCAGTACCTACAACATCACCAACATAGGCAAGTGGGTGTCCTTGTTCTTTGAGTTTTTTCATAGTGTCTAATGGGTTATCCATTCTGTTTACTAAGAAAGAGTTCGCATGAAGAGGAATATCTGCTCTAGTAAATGCTTCAGATGCTGGAGATAAGTCATCAGTGTTTGTCTCACCAGGAATTTTATACACAGTAACAGTAATCTCTTTTTCCATTTCTGGTTTGTTATAGAACCATTCAGCATTTGCCCAAGACTCTACAATCTCTTTTGCCAAGGCATTACCCTCATCCATCAGTGTTTTCACATCGTTAAATGAATCATATACAAGAAGTGTATTTTTCAGTTGTGTTGCTGCAGACTCTGCTACTGCTTTGTCAGATGACTTAAGTGCATCTACAAGAGGTGCAACATTAAATCCACCTAACATTGTTCCTAAAAGAAAAGTTGCTTTTACAGAATCAATGTCTGTACATGTTGTATTACCTTGAATGATGTCATTTAAAAATGCTGCTTTAATGTATGCTGCATCATCTACACCCGCAGGTACTTTATTTTCAAACATATCCATTGCGTAGTCTTTGTCTACGATTGGTGATGCTTTGAGTAATTCTACTAGCTCTGCTGTCTGCTCTGCTGTCAATGCAAGTGGTGGTACACCTAACTCAGCACGCGCTGCTGTGTGCGCTTTATATTCTTCTAATAAGGCCATAATGGTCTCCTGTTTATAGTTAGTTTTGTAGGTTGATATTAGCAGAAAATTGGTTTGAAGTACTTGCTATAAGGTGAAGGTATG
>Ga0256827_10002320_pt1 | contig 12292 bp, 12 predicted proteins | sample CV84metaG_FD_185977 | JGI IMG/M metagenome (GOLD analysis project Ga0256827, IMG submission 185977) | Hydrothermal vent microbial communities from East Pacific Rise, Pacific Ocean - CV84 | ecosystem: Environmental > Aquatic > Marine > Hydrothermal vents | place: Pacific Ocean: East Pacific Rise... | reverse complement strand
TCACACCTATGCAAAAATATGAAAAACTTTTGGAAAAACAATTAGTTTGCTTATAATTCTTTTAAATTTTATAGAATTTACAAAATTTTTTCTACACAACCATACACTTTAGTACATATTATAGTATTTTATTTCAAAAGTAAAAACTTTTATTGACTTTTTAAAGAAATGTCTTTTTATTAAAGATATGCTTTTTTATTTTTTACTAATAACTCCTCACTCTCTATTGTATTTGTCTAAAAATGCAATAGTGGTGTGGTGACCTTGTGGATTTTGTTTCCACTCATCATAATATTCACAGAAATCTTCTAAATTGAATTTTTCTGAAGTTTTAGTTTTTCAATTTAGGTGATTTTGTAAAAGCTGTAAACTAGCTTTTTTTCATTCTATATTTTCTATAATTAAACTTTCTCAAGAATTTAATTTTATCTCTACTGAGAAATCTTGTAGAGAATTTAAACTAGCTATTTTTTCTTTAAAATTCATTTTTTTTAATTAATATTTAAAAAATCAGATACAAATCATTCTTCTTCTAATATCTCAATAACTCACCTTAAAAGTTTATTATCTACAAAACTAATTGTATAAATTCTTCATCATTTTTTTATTGGATGTATAATATTTTTATCTTTTAATTTTGTCATTATACGAGATTTTTGTACAGAACTTTTTATTCATAATTTAGATAATTCCTCTGATTTTATAAGCATATCATCTTTTAAAATAATATATTTAAGAATATCATATTCTTTTTGAGTAAGAATATTCCTATCTAATGAATAACTAATAGCTGGAATCAAAATGTTTTTCTCTACATATTTTTTATTTAATAAAGAATCAATTTTTTCTACTTCATTTTTTAATCCTAATAAAAAATATTCTGACCATTTTAACAATCATTTATTATCTAAAGAATCAGCAATTCACAACATTTTATAATATTTATTTCTATCTGTATAAAAAACTGATGATGGATTTATTATCCTAGATTCTTTTTTAGCAAATCAAAGTTTTATTAAAAAAGTATAATTTAATAACCTTCACATTCTACCATTTCAATTATCAAAAGGATGAATAAAAGCAAAACGATGATGAGCAATAGCAATCATTAATAATTGATATTGTTCAAAATGATTCTTATTAATAAAATTTATAAATTCTTCAAAATAATCAAATAATATACTTGAATCTGGTGGGATATGACTAGATTTATTAATTTTCACATTATGTTTTCTTAAATCTCATGGATTATTAGATCCTTCTCATTTTGGTGGTACAGTTAAATTTTCTGTAATTATTTTATGTAATTCTGAAATATAAGCTCTATTAATTATAGTTTCAGAGGTAGTATTATTTTCAATAAATTTAATAGCATTTTCAATATTTTCAATTTCAATATCTCATTCTTTTTTATCAATAGTTTGTTTCTTTCATTTTCTTTCAATAACCTTATCTATATATTCCGCTAATGTTGTATTATTTCATTCAATTCTTGCAGAACCAAGAGTCTCAAGCATTTGAAATATATTTTTCAACTGAAAAAATATATGAGGAGGAATTTCTCAATATATTTCTTTACTTCTCAATTTTTCTAAATCCAAAATTATATTTGCTAATTTACTTCACCAAGAAGGATCTGGAATTCTTATATTTATATTATCTAAAGCCATATTTTAAATTTATTAATATACATTTACTTATAATATCTTTTTTATTACTTATCATTAATATAAATATTTTATCTATTTTAAAGAAAAAATCAACTTTTTATTTATTTTATTACTTATCATATTTAAATTATATTAATTAACAAAAATAGTATATAGAAAGGATATTAATAACTAATTTCAACTCTAGATAAAACATCTTTTAATTTAGCAATTTTTGCTTCATCAAAAGCATCATAACAAGCTGAATATCTAATAAATTGTTCTCCTTTTTGTCCTGAAAAAGGAACTCATACAATTCAAAGTTTTGTGATTATTTCTTTATTATATTCTTCTGAAGAAACTACTTCTTTTCAATCAAGAATTTTTGGACAATCAAACATCATAAAAAATCCTGCATCTATTGGACAAGCTAATTTTAAACCAAAGTCTGTAAAAACTTTTGTTAAAATTTCTAATCTTTTTTTATACATTTCTTGTTTTTCTTTAGCATCAAGTTTTGCCTGATTTCATTCTAAATATTTTTCCATACCTGAAACTAATGGACCAAATGGACCAGAATCAGCATTTCATTTAACTTTAGCTAGTTCAGATATAAAATCAGAACTTCAAACAGCAACTCCTAATCTCCAACCACACATTGAAAATGTTTTTGAACCTGAAAATAATTCCATCCATTCTAATTCTGGATAATCTACAGCTACTTCAGTCAAAGTTACATGACTATTATGAGTTAAAGCTGTATATGCTCCATCATTTACTAATCTAATTTTATTTTTAATACAATGTTCTATTGTTTCAACCCACTCTTCTCTTGTAGCTCCAACTGGACAAGGATTACCTGGTTTTACAGTTAAAATCATTCTTGGTTTAGCTCAGATGGGCATATTAGAAACTTTTAATGCAAAATTTTCTTCAGCAAACATTGGCCAAACAAAAGATTTTTCTCCTAAATATCAAGCCCAAGTTTGAATTACATCATAATTTGGAGCATTTACCATAAAACCATCATTATCAATTTCTACATCATCTCTATTTACTCCACAAGCAATAGGCAATAAACCTAACATTGGTTTTTCTCAAGGTAAAAGTTGAGTAGATAAATTAGGATATTTATCAATATTAATACCAGTGTTTAATTCTACAAAATTTTGGTTTAATTTATTTTTAGAATTATTTTCTTGATAAGTGTAGCATAAACATCACTCAAAACTTCTTCTGCAACTAATTTTTTCAGAGTTTCTGGTGGTGTTGTATCAGGTTCTCCTGAACCAATATTAATCAAATTTTCTTCACCATTTTTTTCTTTATAATCTGCAACTAACATAGCAATTTTTTGGAATAAATTTACTCCACCTTCTCCTAAATATTTCATATTTTTTATTATTATTAATTAAATTTTGTAACTTTCTTTAAAACTTCATTCCAATGGAATTATACTTTCAATATTTTTTATTTCATTTGTGTCAATTTCTGCAAAATGAAATATTTCTTCTTTAGTTTCTTTGATATCCTCTGAATATGGATTAGAAACTATAGCATTTCAAGCATAAGAATTATTCATATCTTTTCAAATATTATCTACTCAAACCATAAAAAATTGATTTTCAGAACTTCTTCATTTAGATAAACTACCAAAAATTTCTGGTTTATTTCTTCAATCAACCCAAGCATATGGAGTAATTACACATTCTACTCACTCATATTTATAAGTTTCATATAATCTTGGATATCTAATATCAAAACAAATTGATAACCCACATTTAACTCATTCAAAATCAAATATTTCTAGTTTATCTCAAGCAGAATAAATATCTGGTTCAATTGATTGAGTAAATAAATGATTTTTTCTATATTTAGCTAAAATTTCTCAATTTTTATCTATAACAATAGTTGAATTATAAGGTTTATCATTTCATTTTTTTTCTATAAAACCAAACATAATTGCAACTTCATACTTTTTAGCTAATTCTTTAACTTTTTCAATACTTTCTCAAAATTCAGTTTCAGCTAATTTTAAAGAATCTTCATCTAAAATATAACCTGTTAAACTTAATTCTGGAAAAACTATTAACTGAGTTTTTGAATTTAATTCTAGTGCCCTTTTTATTAGCTCTTCCTTTTTTTCTATATTTTTCTGCTTATCTTTCCAAAAAGCATTAAAATTTATTAAACATATATTTATCATTTTTTATGATTAAAATTAATATGGAATTAACATTAATATCTCTTTTGCCCTGCGGACATTTACTCTTTTACAAAGAGCAAAGTGTTATAATTTTTCTGAAAAAATAGTACAGTGCAGCCTCTTGCTCTTTGTAAAAGAGTAAGAATTCAAGAAAGAGATATTATTTGTTTTCCTTTCCCTTAATACAAACTTCTAAAATTTCTACAGCATTTAAAGCTGCTCATCTTAATAGTTGGTCTCAACTTATAAATAGTTCTATTCATTTATTTCAGAAAACTAAATTTTTTCTTATTCTACCAACTTCTACATTGTTTTTTCAACTTGCATAAAGTGGCATTGGATATTTATTTTCTAATATATTATCTACTAAATCAACTCAAATAGATTCCTCCAGAATTTTTTTAATATCTTTTATATCTACATCTTTTTCTGTTTCTAAAACTATAGATTCACTATGAGCTCTAAAAGTTGGAATTCTTACTGCTGTACAACTTATATCAATATTTTTATCTCAAAATATTTTTTGTGTTTCCCAAACAACTTTCATCTCTTCTTTTGTATATCAATTTTCTTGAAATTTATCAATATGAGGAATTACATTAAATGCAATATTATCAACAAAATTTTCTATAATTGGTTCTTCTCAGCTAAAATATTTTTTTGTATTTTCTGATAATTCAGCCATTGCCTTTGCTCATCATCAGCTTGTGGCTTGATAAGTAGACATTATTATTTTTTTAATTCAATATTTTTTATAAATTGGATGCAAAACTACAGAAGCAATTGCTGTTGTACAATTTGGATTTGCTATAATCTTAGCATCTAAAATTTTATTTCAATTAATTTGAGAAACAACTAATGGAATTTCATCATCATTTCTAAAATAAGATGAATTATCAATAACTATTGCTCAAGATTTTACAGCAACTGGAGCAAATTCTTTTGAAATATCTCATCAAGCAGAAAATAAAGCATAATCTATATTTTCAAAAAAATTATTATCTACTTCTTTTATTTCAATTTTTCATAAATAAGTTTCAACTATTTTACCAGCACTTCTAGTACTTCAACCAAGCCTTAATTTTCAAATTGGTATTTGTAATTCTTCCAAACATTTTATCATTTCTACTCATACAGCTCAAGTAGCACCAACTATTCCTATATTATATTTTCTCATATTATTTTATAAATTCATTATGTAATAAATTAATTGCTTTATTTAAATGTTTTTCTTCTACTCAAAATATCATTGCTCTTTGTAATCTTCATTGACTAACAATTTTTAAGTTAATCTTGTTTTCTGATAAAATTGTTATTGCTTTAGCCATCAATCAAATATAATTTCTCATATGCTCACCTACACAAAAAATTAATGCTCTATCTTTTTTATATTCAACAAATTCAGAAGTAGAACTATCTAATAAATGAAATTCTTTTTTGATTTTATTAGTCATTTCTTCTAATTTTTTTTCACATTTTCAAGTTCAATCAATTGTAAAACTAACTTCTGTTTCACTTGAGCTAACTATATCTACTGAAAAATAATCTTTTACAATATAAAATAATCTTGATAATATGGATTTTTCAAACATCTTACCTGAACTTATAGAAAAAAAGATTACATTTTTTCTTCATCAAATAAAAGTTATTCAACTACATTTTTTATCTTTTTCTCTATTTGAATTTACTATCCAAGAACCTGATTCTCAAGAAAATGGATCAAATAAATGAATTTTAATTCAAGCTTCTTGAACTTCTGATCTCAAAGTTTGAGGATGTAATAATTTTGCCTGTGCTCAACTATCACCTGTAATTTCTCTAGCAGTTAAATAATTTAATTTTTTTATTATTTGTGCATCTTTTGGATTATCTAAAATTCTAGGATCAGCACTCATTAATCATTTAACTGATTTTTGTATTTCAATAACTACTTGATAACCTTTTCTAGCTAATCAAACAGCAGAAATTGCAGCTGTGGCATCTGAATATCATCTTCCAATTCTTTCTTCAATTCATTCTGGAAAACTTCAAATATAACCTGATAATACTGAAATATTTCATCATTTTAATTTATCAACAATTATATCTGACAATTTTATTGTTAATATATCAAAAACATCTTTTCTAGATTTATTTTTTAAATCTTTATTTGAAATAATATTTCATAAATCAATACTTTTTGAACAAATTCAATTTGTAGACATACTATCAATTACTCCTGATATAATCTTAGCTGATACTTTTTCTCAAAAACCAATTATAGAAAAAGCTTCTCAATTTTCTAATTTTATTGAATAATCATTATTTTTTAATGGAATTAATTTTTTATCTTTTTTTAAAATAAATTTATTAATATTTTGCTTAAAATCTGAAAATAAATCTTCAACAATTTTTATCAATTTATCTTTAGAGCAAAGCATTTCACATTTAAGTAAATTTAGATGAAATTTTTTAATATTATCAACAATATCAAAAACAATTTTTTCTTCTATTATTTTATATCAAAGCTCTTTTCAAAGATTAATTAATTGATCAGTTGTATTAAAATCAGGACTTCTCATAGCAGAAACTATAATTGCTTGATTTTTTCAATTTAAATAATCATTATAAATATTATGTGCACTATTATGAAGTTGTGCAGCATTTTCTCAACCTAATTTTTTAACTATAAAATCCATAAAATTATAATATTAGATTACTATATTATATATAGTATAGAAAAAAACAAAAAAAATACTAATTTAATTTAGTATTTTCTAGTATTTAACATAACATTTTTTATTTTGTCATCAAATTGCCTTAAAGCTAGAGTCATTACAATCAAAATCTCAATTTTTTTCTTTTATATCAAATTCTTTCAGATTATTAATATATATTATACTTCAGCTTTTAGATAAATTTAAACTATCTCATTCTACTCATAATAATTCCCAACCACCACCTTCAGTAGTCATTTCACATTCTACTTCATCATAAACTCAATCAGCATCTGGGTCAACTTTATAAATTCAATCATTACTTCATCATTTTATTTGTTTTATTCTATTGCAACTTGCTTTTGTATTTGTTATAGCTAATTCAGTTCAACTTCAAACTATGATTTCATCATTTGAAATTATAGCTTTATAAATATCTGTTCCAACATCATTTAAATCTAATGATGTAATTGCTATTGGTAATTTTTGAACAGGATTATTTAAAACATCTGTTAATATTCATAATTTTTTTCATTTAACAAATGGATATTTATCTGAATAATCTGTTGCAATAACTTTTTCAAATATAGCAATTTTATCTTTATTAGGTTCTTCTAATAAAGTTAAAATTTGGAAATATTTTTTATTTTTTGTTATATAATATGAAAAATACTCTTTATATTTTGGGTCAAGTCAACTTTCTGTATACCCTATTGAATTTAAGATATTTTTTCATAAGTCTCATTGATACCCTATTATAGTTCAATTAGATGTTATCTCAATTTTCTTATCTGGAAGTGGTAAAAATTTATCAATTCTAAATACTTCTAGTGCTTCACTTATTTTTTTAACTTGTGAAATTCTATTTACATCTCTAGAACCTCCTAAAAGTGAAGAATAACTAACAAAACCTATTGTTGTTAAAATTGATAAAATTGTGATTACTACTATTAATTCTACCAATGTAAAAGCTTTCTTATTTTTCATATTTTCTTAAATTAATTATTAATGTTTTAAGTTTATTGTTTTTAAAAAAAAATGCAAAAAGTTAACTATATTTTCTAAACCAAGTTAATTGTCTTTTTGCATAATTTCTAGAATGTTGCTTTATTTTATCTTTCATTTCATTATAGTCATAAATTCAATCTAGATAATCAAAATATTCAGTATATCCAATTGACTTTAATCAGAAAGACTTTTTAGAATATCATTTTTTTATTAATCATTTTATTTCCTCATCTAAACCTTGTTTAAACATTAAATCTACTCTATAATTTATTCTATTATATAATTCTTCCCTATTTCAATCATAAGGAGTTAAAAATAAAACATCATATTTTAATTCTTTTTTTACAGGATTTTCATATTTTGATTTTCAAGAAAGTATAATTACTTCTAATGCTCTCACAACATATTGAACATTATTTTTATGAACTTTTTCATAATTTTTTGGATCTAACTTTTTTAATTTATCATAAATAAAATCTACTCAAAAATCTTTAGCTTCCTTTTCTAATTTTCTTCTTAAATCATTATCTCAAATAACTTTAGGAATTTGAAAATCATAAATAAGTGAATCAATATATAATCCTGTTCAACCTGCTAGTATTGGAATTTTATTTTCTGAATATAATTTTTCCATAATCTCTTCAGACACCTTTTTATATTCTCAAACAGAATATTGTTCATCTAAATCACAAATATCTATCATATGATGAACTATTCCATTCATTTCTTCCTTAGAAATTTTTGCTGTTCAAATATCTGATTCTCTAAAAATTTGTCTTGAATCAGTAGAAATAATATCAGTTTTTAATTTTTTAGCAATATCAATACTCATAGAAGTTTTTCCAGAAGCTGTTGGACCATAAATAACAACCAGCTTTTTTTTATCTGATTTTTTTTCTATAAAAGACTGTAATTTATCCTTGTAATTCATTTAATATTTATTAATTCTTTATTTCTAGTAATTTTAATTTTTATTTTAAATAAAGCAAATATTAAAAAGCATAAAAAAAGTCAAAAAAAAATTTGCAAATAATTTGGTTTTGAATATAGTATCTCTGCTTTCAAAAGAAGCACTAAAAATAAAGCCAATTTAGCTCAGTGGTAGAGCATTCGCCTTGTAAGCGAACGGTCATCGGTTCAACTCCGATAATTGGCTCCATTTTTTATTAAAAACAATTACTGGGCAGATTCCAGAGTGGCCAAATGGAAGGGACTGTAACTCCCTTAGCTTCGCTTTCGCGGGTTCGAATCCCCCTCTGCCCACCATATCAAAATTAAAAAAGCCTTTATTCCAAACTGGGGTGAAGGCTTTATGCTCAAATGGTGGAATTGGTAGACACGTCGGTCTTAGAAGCCGATGCCTTCGGGCGTGAGAGTTCAAGTCTCTCTTTGAGCACCAAATTTATATTAAATTTTTGATTCGTATTTAGCGGACAAGTAAAAAAATACAATAAAATGAAAAAAGATTTACACCCAATTACTCAAAAAGTAAAATTTATCTGTTCATGTGGAGCAGAATTTGCAGTAGGTTCAAGTATTAAAGATGAAGAAGTAAGAATGGAAGTATGTTCTAAATGTCATCCTTTCTATACTGGAGAAAAAAGAATTCTTAAAACTGGTGCAGTTGATAAATTCTACGCTAGACAAAAGAAAATGGAAGAAATGGCTAAAGCTAAATAATCCATTTTATAAAAAAAGAAACAATTTAAATTGTTTCTTTTTTTTGTGTGATATTTTTATTTTATAAAATTATTAATTCCACTAATTAGTCATTTTTTACTAGCCTCTAAAATATCAGTATCCTTTCAAATTCAAATAAACTCTTTTCAGTCAATTTCAATTATAAAATAACTAATAGCATCACTATCTCTTCATTCTCATATTGATTTTTGTTCATAAAATTTAATTCTAAATTCTATATCTAATTTGTCAGAAATATATTTTGAAAATTTTTCAATGATTCAATTTCATTCAAAATTATTTTCATCAAAATCGGAATAATCAAATTTTCAAATATTATTAATAAAAGAATCTTCAAAAATTTTAACTATTTCTTCATCTTCTAATATTCATTTTTTTTCATCTGTTACTTTTTGAATTTTATTTCAAATAAAAGGTTGAATCTCTTTTGGCATTTCATATCAGTTTTGTTGAAGAACATAAGCAACTCATCATTTTCATGATTGTGAATTTATTGGAATATATTTAAGAAAAAATAATCAAATATCTTTTGGATCAAAAGGTAAATATGCATTTATCCATTTTCAAGTTTTACCTTTACAATAATCAAAACATTTTTTTATTGCATCTTGATGAGAGCCACTAAAAGCTAAATTAACAAACTTTCAAATATATGGATATCTATCTGGAATAGGCATATTTGTCAATTCTGAAATTCTTTTTGAAATTTCTCACCATTCAGAAAAATCTAATTGAGGAGAAACTCATTGCGTAGCCATATTTAGTGCAACTATATCAATTGCAGTATTTCAAGTTCTTTCTCAATTTCACAATAAAACTCATTCAACTCTATCTGCTCAAGCTTTTATTGCTAACTCAGTTGCTGCAATTCAAGTTCATCTATCATTATGTGTATACACACTAATAATTACATTCACTTTTTCATTAACTGTTCTTTTATCTCTTATTTCTCTACACATATATTCAATTTCATCAGCATAAACATCTGGAGTTGAATTTTCAATTGTTGCAGGTAAATTAATTATAACTGGGTTTTCTTTAAAATCTCACCATTCATCTAAAACAGAATTTGAAATTTCTTTTGCAAATTCAAGTTCTGTTCAAGTAAAACTTTCTGGAGAATATTCAAAAAATAAATTCCCTTCAAAGTCATAAAAACTTTCTTTTATATTTTTTACTCAATTAACAGCTAGTTCTGTAATTTCTTCTTTATTTTTTTTAAAAACAATTTTTCTTTGAACTTCTGAAGTTGAATTATATAAATGAACAATTACATTTTTTGCTCATTTCAAAGACTCTTTAGTTTTTTCAATAAGTTCTTTTCTAGCAGGAACTAATACTCCTATTTTAACATCATCAGGAATATGATTTCATTCAATTAATAATCTTGTAAAATCATAATCCTCTTGAGAAGCTGAAGGAAATCATATTTCAATTTCCTTAAATCAAATATTTACTAAAATATTAAAATACTCTAATTTTTGTTCAACATTCATTGGTGTTTCAAGTGATTGATTTCAATCTCTTAAATCTACAGCTGCCCAAATAGGAGCTTTATCTATTTTTTTATCTGGCCAAGTTCTATCTTTTAAACTAAAAGATGAATTCACAGGTTTATCATATTTTCTTTCTGACAATTTGTTAAAAATATCAATTCAATCTTGTATTTCTTCTGCTGATTTTTGTTGTATTATATTTATCATATTATTTTATTTAAAATTTAAACTATAAAAAAACTCTTACTATTTTGCAGTAAGAGTTTTTGTTTTTTAAATTTAAATAAAATTTATTTTACAAAAAATCTCTTACTGCTTCAGTAAAAGTAATAAATTTAATAATAATGTATTATTAGAAAAATTCATTTTTTTGTCTTTTTTATTTTTTAAGATACTTTTATATTATTTTTTTTAAAGGTTTTGTCAAAAGATTATTATTTTTTACAGCTCTAAACCTTTTGCATCTCTATACCCTATTTCAAAAAATTCATCTATTTTATTAAAATGCATAACATCTAATTCTCAAAAATCTGGTCTAATAAAATTTATATTTTTATCTAGACTTTTTAAACTATTATTTTCATTAACACTCATCATTAAAACAACTGACCTTTTTATAATTTCATAATTATTTTTCCAAAAACCTGTTTTTATATTTATTCCTAAAAACTTTCTTTCTTTAACTATTTTTCAAGTATTTATTTTTAAAGCAGATATAGCTAAAATATTTTTTCATTCTAATGTTTCTATTGGTAAATTCATCATAATTCATCAATCAACATAATGATTTCCATCTATTTCTTTTGGAGTAAAAATTCAAGGCAAACTTACACTTGCTCTGATTGCATCAACTATTTTTCAACTTGTAAAAATTTTACTTTCGGCTGTTTCAACATTTGTAGCAACTATTTTTAATGGAGTTTTTGTTTCTTCTATTTTTTTATCTCAAAAAACTTCTTCTAATAATTTTTCAACTTTATTTCATTTTAATAACCCCGTTTTAAAGTCAAAATCTGCTAATTTCAAAAAATTTACACTTTTTGCAAAATCTTTAATTTCTTCACTGCTTTTTCAAATAGCTATAAAAGCACCCACCAAAGCTCACATTGAAGTTCCGGAAATTTCTTCAATTTCTATATTTTTTTCTTCCAAATATTTTAAAACTCAAATATGAGCAAATCCTCTTGCTGCTCATCATCATAAAGCTAAACTGTATTTTTTCATAAATATTTATTATTTTTAAATTAAATAAATTATATTATAATAATCAAAAAAAGCTAGAATAAATCTAACTTTTATTTTACAACTAAATTAACAATTTTTCCAGGAACATAAATTTCTTTTACAAGATTTTTTCCTTCTAACCACTTAGCTACATCAGAATTATTTCTAGCTTTTTCTAAAACACTATCTTTTGATTCATCTTTTTCTATTTCAATAGTTCATCTAACTTTTCAAAGAACTTGAACAGCTATTTTTATAGTATTTTCAATAAGCATAGATTCATCAACTTCTGGCCATTTTGCAAAAAATATT
>Ga0256827_10002319_pt1 | contig 12293 bp, 9 predicted proteins | sample CV84metaG_FD_185977 | JGI IMG/M metagenome (GOLD analysis project Ga0256827, IMG submission 185977) | Hydrothermal vent microbial communities from East Pacific Rise, Pacific Ocean - CV84 | ecosystem: Environmental > Aquatic > Marine > Hydrothermal vents | place: Pacific Ocean: East Pacific Rise... | reverse complement strand
TGACCGGTTCATCCTCAAGCTCAAGTTCGACAATCTCCTCCTCGGTGAGATCAATAACTTCGTCAGCACCTAAATCATCCCCGTCCTCAACAGCAGCGACAGCATCACTCCCTTCTTCTAGCGGTGACGCAAAATTGACTACATCTGCCGTTGCAGCAACCGGATCATCCTCTAACTCATCCACCAGTTCCAATAACTCTTCGTCCTGATCACTGGAATCAGCAAAAACGGTTTCTTCATCAGCAGGTATTGCTGCAGGAGAAGCCTCTTCGTCCGCGCTAAATACCGAGAAATCAGTCGTTTCAGCTACTTCATCTGATGCATCGGCGACCACTTCCAGTTCATCAGAAGTTTCATTTGATGTCCCGCTCTCAGAGGCATCCATGGCAGCTTCTGTACCGCTGTCATCCCCTGCTGATGGATCCATCACCTCCTCCACAAACGAAACGTCTTCAACAGAACTCTCTTCTGCTACCCCACCCTGAACCTGCAAATCTTCTTCTGCAAAAGAGACCGTATCCCAGATATCATCTGCACTCTCGTCATCCACTTTGTCCGCCGATGAAGTCAGATCGTCCATGGCATCAAGACCAAGGATTTCTTCACTGACCACGGTTTCAACTTCGGGTTCAGCTGTTTCAGCCGAGAGCCCCAACGACACTTCCTGTTCCTCAGAGATTTCGGGAGCAGATAGCCGGATCGGATCAGCCTCCAGCAATTGAGAAACCTTATCAAGAAGAGCTTGGGACTCAAACGGTTTTGTTAGCCACCCATCAGCGCCAACTTCAGTAGCTTTTTCTTCATCAAACTGGTCGAAAGCTCCAGGCAACAACAACACTGAGGTTCCAGATAAAGCCGGCTCGCTTTTGATCGATCGGCACAGCTCAAAGCCATCCATCCCGGGCATTGAAACATCAGCAATCACTAGATCCGGTATCTCCTCCAATGCTTTCGCAAAAGCACGGTCCCCGTCATCGGTGATCTCAAGTTGATATTCCTCTGTCGAGAGGATAATGCCGACGACCTTCTGAATCGTAATACTATCATCGGCCAACAATAACTTTTTCTTCATTTGTGCCTCCTCGCAACACCAGTAGCTACCGGTAGCGCCAAAAAACCAAGGTCATTATTATGGTGGAACATAATCTTCATTAACTCTAGCATGACAAAAAACAACCTAAATCCGCTAGAACTCCTTGATTTTCCAAGGAAAGTGGCTCAAAAGCTAACATAGAGATTAGAAACTGTCAAGCTTTTATCAATATTTTCCAATAAGTCTTCACACATCAAATTCTCTTCCATGGCTGTGGCAAAAAATGTTCCCGATAGAGAGACAGGGCAAAACGGTCCGTCATTCCGGCAATGAAGTCTGCTACAGATACCTCCAGAGAATCACCGGCAAAACGTTGCCCACCACACTTTAATAGAATATTTTCATTATTACAAAAGAGAAAGAACAACTCATTGAGGAGGTGTGATGCTTTCTCAAATTCTACCCGAACCGATTCAATCTGATAAACGTGTTCATACAGCCAACTCCTTAATGCCCGGATGGCCTCATCCATCTCTGCGGAAAGACAAATTTGGTGATAATCGGCCGCCATAGTTTCTTTGATCAAATCGCGAACCATCCGATCGATACGGCAGGAGTGACGCAGACCAACGACAGTAGAGATCTCTTTGGGGATATCATCTGCACTAATAACATTACCCCGGATTGCATCATCAAGATCGTGACTGACATAGGCAATAATATCCGCCAGGCGGACCACCTGACCTTCCAAAGTTTGAGCACACGATTGCTTGTCCGGGGTCAAAAGCCCCCCTTTCCCCTTAGAATGTTTCAAAATACCGTCCCGCACTTCATGAGTGAGATTCAGACCTCTCCCCCCCTTCTCCAAAACATCAACTACCCGCAGACTTTGCAAGACGTGATGAAACCCACCAGGAAGCAGTTCATTTAACACCCGCTCACCAACATGACCAAACGGGGTATGGCCGAGATCATGCCCTAAAGAAATAGCCTCGGTTAGATCTTCATTAAGGTGTAGTGCTCGAGAAACAGTTCTGGCAACCTGGGAAACCTCAAGAGTATGAGTCAAGCGGGTACGATAGTGATCCCCCTCCGGAGAAAGAAATACCTGAGTCTTATACTTTAATCTTCTGAATGCTTTACTGTGTAAAATACGATCACGATCGTGCTGAAAAACTGTCCGAATACTACATAATTCTGAAGGATGTCTCCGCCCTTGACTGGCCGAACTGAAACAAGCATGAGGAGAAAGAGATTTAACTTCAATATCCTCTAAAGACTTTCTTATATTCATATAGTCAACCTACTTTATAAAAAGTGATTTCCAAATGGACTCTCTTAATTAACCAACCTATTATTACAACAATAAAACAACTAATACAAATAATACAATCTATTTCACCTGTTAATATATTTTGATCTTGCCTTTTACTTAACTTTATGTTCTGTATAGCAATCTATCTAAATAAATATAAAGGAGATATTAGTGTATGGGAAACATCATGGAAATGGCTGCTGATATTATTGCAGCACACGCATCAACAACCCCGATGACAAAAGAAGAATTGATTGCTGAATTGACCGAGGTTTATTCTGCTTTATCTGCCCTTGAAAAGGGTGTCACCTTGGAAACCGAGGAAACAACTGAAGAGACCCCTGCCGTCAGCAGAAAAAAAGCTTTTGGCAAAGACAAAATCTACTGCATGATCTGTGGCAAAGGATTTAAAACCCTCTCCAGGCATCTAAAAACAGCTCATGGCATGAGTGCTGCCGAGTATCGGAAACAATTTGATATCCCTCGCACCCAGCCACTGGCTGCAAAAAATTATTCGGAAAGTCGGCGACAAATGGCAATAGACCGTGATCTCGCCGGAAACCTGGCCAAAGCAAGGGCGGCACGGGCAAAAAAATAGACCCATCCCCAATCCAGAACAAAAGAGGCGGCCTTTACAGGCCGCCTCTTTTGTTAAACAGTATCAACTACTCCAAACTGAACGGAATGACCGCTATCTCACTCCCTTCAGCATCAAGAACAACAACCCTCCATTGCCCGGCCCACTGGGGCAAAAATCGCTTAGATGAATACGTTCGCCAATCGGCAGACTTGACCGGGAGTGTGACTCTTGCCAACTCATTATTTTGATAATACCAAACGTGGGTAACTTCAGTCTCTCCCTCAGCGCCTAAAATCCGGGTAAAACAATACAATTTGCCAAAGTCAGCACGGTAGGTTTCAATCTTATCAACCGGTGCCTGATCCTTAATTGCCGAGGTAATCACTCCATCAACAACCTGCAACTCCGCCGCCTGAGCATAAGAGATACTCCAGGCAACGAGAACCAACATCAATATCAATAGTTTGTTCAAGGGCATACCCCCTTATCTTTGAGTATTCAGTTCAGACAGAAAACTTTTACCATGAGTCAAAGTTATTCTGAAATTATCGGCAACTGTTGCACCAACATCGGCAAAAGAGTCTCTGGTCCCCAATTCGGTCGGAATAGCGATTGCCGGAGAAAAGCCCAGCAACGGGACATACTCACGACTGTGGTCGGTCCCCGAAGTAGTCGGATCGCAACCGTGATCAGCAGTTATAATCAGTAAATCCTCGGAATCTATTTGCTGTAACAATTGCGGTAGCCAGCTATCAAATTGCTGTAACGCTGTAGCAAAACCGGCGGCATCCAAACGATGTCCGTACATCATATCAAAATCCACCAGATTGGTCATGATCAATCCTTGACTCATCCCATTGAGTACCTGCAAAGTCTGCTTCATACCCTCAAGGTTACTGGTCGTCTTGTGGGAAAAGGTGAGTCCCTTTCCGGCAAAGAGGTCTTTAATCTTACCAATTCCACAGGTCACAATCCCCTGTTGCTGCAACAGGTCAAGTAAAGTTTTTTCGACTGGCTTGCGGGGAAAATCGCGACGACCTGCAGTTCTATAGAAATCAGCAGCCCCCGCCCCTTTAAACGGCCGGGCAATAACCCGACAAATATTATAAGGAAAAAGCACCTTTTTGATTTTTCGGCAGAGAGAATAGAGATTTTCAGGGGTAATAATATCTTCGTGGGCAGCAATCTGCAAGACAGAATCGCTGCTGGTATAAATAATCGGCCGACCGGTGCGGAGATGTTCTTCACCTAGATCACCAAGGATATCGGTTCCGCTTGCCGCAATGTTGCCCAATGGATCAACCCCGGTTGCATTACGAATAGTGGCAATAATCTCCTCGGGAAAACCCTGAGGGAACACAGAAAACGGGTAATCCAGGACAACTCCGGTCAGCTCCCAATGTCCGGTGACAGAATCTTTTCCCGGACTCCGTTCAGCCATCTTTCCCCAGCAACCGGTCGGGGCAACGACCTTTGCAACACCTTTGAGCGGAACGATATGTCCAAGCCCCAGTGCTTCTAAATGGGGTAACGACAACCCACCGACACTCTCTGCAACATGTTGCAGAGTTGCCGCATCCTGATCACCATACTCTCCGGCATCAGGAAGGGCACCAACCCCGACACCATCAAGAACCACCAGAATGATTCGCTTAAATACCATTTAATCTGTCCACCGGGTCAAAAATCAAGTCCGATAATCTGCATTGATTTTAACATAATCGTAGCTAAGATCAGATGTGTAGTAGCTTGACTCAGAATCCCCTGCATGAAGATTGATTGTGACGACAAACTCATCCAGTTGCAATACTTTGGTCGCTTCCGCTTCCTGTTCAGCCCCCAAAGCCAACCCGTTGACCGCCACGGGAACCTGGTTAAAACTGATATCTATCCGATTTTGGTCAATATCAATCCCTGAGTAACCAACTGCGGCGATAATCCGCCCCCAGTTCGCATCCTCTCCAAAAAATGCGGTTTTAACCAGAGATGATGTTGCAACAGAGCGAGCAGCAGTCCGAGCGGACACCTCATTGTCTGCACCGACAACCTTGATTTGAACCAGTTTGGTTGCCCCTTCTCCATCCCGTACAATCATCTTTGCCAGATCGAGAAGAACCCGATCCAGATGTTGACAAAAAATTTCAGCTTCACGGGTATCAGGTTTAATCAGCGGAGACCGGGCTGCACCATTAGCCAGCAGGAGAACCATATCGTTTGTAGATGTGTCACCATCCACGCTAATTGAATTGAAGCTTTTCTGCACTGCTCCCGGTAATGCCGACGTGAGGAGTTCCGGGGTGATTCGAGCATCAGTGAGGACAAAACCGAGCATCGTTGCCATATTGGGATGGATCATCCCGGCCCCCTTTGCCAAACCGAGAATCTTATACTCCTGTTGTCCCGACTCCTGCGCCGTTGCAATTTTTGAAAAAGCATCGGTGGTCATCATTGCCTCAGCAACAGAAGCAAATTGGGTCACAGACAAACTCTCCGTTAACTTTGGAATACCAGCATAAAAAGGTTCCAGCGGCAGAGGTTCACCAATCACTCCGGTGGATGCAACTGCAAGCAAATCTTCCGGAAGCTGTAACTGTTCGGAGAGACATTGGAGGATTGCCTCAGCACCCTGCAATCCTGCCGCCCCGGTACAGGCATTGGCATTTCCGCTATTCACTAAAATCGCCTGACACGTTCCGGCTGCGATCCGTGGTTTGGTTAACAGCAGCGGTGCGGCAATCACCTTATTTTGGGTAAAAACACCGGCACAGTCAGCAGGAGAATCGGAAACAATCAAACCTAAGTCAAGCTTACCAGACTTTCGAATGCCACTGGCGATTGCCGAAAAGCGGAAACCGGCGGGGATATTTTCATTCATCATATTCAACTCTATAAGATAGTATAAGTGTGTTCTGTCGGCAGCATTAGACCGAAGCAGGTTCCCTCTTCATCGAGCTCTTCAAGAAAGATATCCCCCTTCATTCGATCCACAACAACTTTAACCAATGCCAATCCAATCCCGACGCCATGGGGTTTTTCCGTATCCATATCGCCCAGCTGCGTATAGGAATCAAAGATTGTTTCGTGAGCCCCAAGCGGAATCGTCTGTCCCTGATTAAAAACCTGTAAATAGATATATTCCAACTTCTCAAAAATTTTCACTTCTGCTTTAATCCGGACCAACCCCCCGTCACAATTGAACTTAACGGCATTATCAATCAACGCGTTAAAAGCCATACCGAATTTTTCCGGATCACCATAGATCTCCGGTAAATCGTCCTGAATATCAATTTCTGTCCGCAGCTTCCGTTCCGCCATTTTTGAACTGTGATATTGCAGAGAATCGGCGATTGACCAAGGGACACCAAAAGACTTCCAACGCCAGATTTCACGCTCTGATTCAATAGAGAACAACCGCAACATGCCGGTAATCAATTTTTCCAGCCGTTTTCCCTCCTCCTGAACCTGAACCAGATTGTCTTTGATCTCCTCCTCAGAAAGCTTATTAAAAAAGGAGAGGGAGAGATCAAGGTAACCCATAATTGAGGTCAGCGGGGTCTTCAGCTCATGGGAGAGATTGCAGACCAGCCGGGTTCTGGCACGATTCACCCGCACCAGATCTTCGTTGGTATGTTCAAGCTCCAATGCCTGTTGCCGCAGGCTGTTTATCAGTTCAAAGTTCTCCATCGCCAGAGAGACCTGATTGGCAATAGCCACCAACAAATTCTGGTCTTCCAGATCAAAAGGAGATCCGGAAGTCTTGTTGTTGACGTTAATAACTCCAACCATTTTATCACGGACATAGATCGGCACAGAGAGTAACGACCGGTTTTTATAGCGATCTCCGCCATACAAACTTTTGAAACGGTTATCCCGATCAATATTAGGAACCAGAACCGGTTCTCCCGTAGCGAGTACGTGGCCGGAAATCCCCTCCCCGGAAGCGACCCTGACAGAGCTAACGATCTCTACAGGGAGTCCGTAAGCCGAGGCAATGTGTAGCAACCCATCGTCATTCAGTAACATTAACGAAGCAACTTCAACACCAGCAGTCCGGACAATCGAATCGAGGATTTGATCAAACAGCTGTTGCAGATCATTCCTGGCATTGGCTGTCTCACCCACCTTGCGCAGTAAAATCAGATCTGCCATCCGGCGCTGTGCTTCAAGGCGGGCCTGATTCTGATGTTTGGCATAAAAATATGCCCCAATCCCCTGCCGGGCAACCTGTACAACCTCATCCGGCAAGAAAGGTTTAACCAGATAATCGAGAGCACGTTCACGCAAAACCTGACGAGCAATATTAAAATCCTGCTCTCCGGACATCATAACCACCTGAATCTCCGGGGTGTGTTGCTTAATCATCTGCAGCACGTCAACACCACTGATATCAGGGAGGGCAATACCACAAAAAACCAGGGCAATATTCTCTTGATCCAGGATTCTGGTCACACCAAGACCCGCCCCCGAGTGTAATACCGGGTAATCAAGGTCCGTCAGAATATCTCTAAGCTGATCCAAGATAAGCGGGGTACCATCAATCAATAGAATTGCCGGGTTTCCCGGTGATTGTCCCATCATCAACTCATCTCAACTTTACTTCCCGCAACATTTTTTATATTTTTTCCCACTGCCACAGGGGCAGGGATCATTTCGGCCAACCTTATCCTCTTCACGAACCGTCGGCTTATTGGCCTGAGTCTCCTCATCGGTTCGATTCATTGAGATCTTCTGCCGTCGCTGCTTGGCTTCCATTTGCTCGACATCTTCCTCGCGGGCCAACTGAATCCGGAAAATTTTCTGTAGCACTTCACCACGCACCCGCTCCATCATCTCGATAAATAGAGCGTAAGCTTCACGCTTGTACTCTTCCTTGGGATCTTTTTGCCCGTAACCACGCAGACCGATCCCCTCCTTAAGATGATCAACAGAGAGGAGGTGATCTTTCCATTGCGAATCAATGGTCTGTAACAACAAGATCCGCATCAGGTGCGCCATAATCGGTGGTGTGAATTCCTCCTCCTTCTCTGCCAGCCGCTGACCCGCCTGTTTTTTCAACAGCCCTTCCAAATCCTCACGACGAACACCGGCCGTATCTATTGCAGACAGGTCAGGGAGGAAATTAAACTGGGTGAAGAAATCTTCGGCCAGACGATCCCAGTCCCACTCGGCAGAGGGGACCTTCTCGGGGCAGAATGAGCCGACCATATCGGCAACCGTATCAGCAATAATTCCCTGGAAGGTTTCCTGCAATTGCTCCCCGGCGAGAACTTCCCGACGCTGGGTGTAGATGACATCCCGCTGCCGGTTCATAACATCGTCATACTCGATGAGATGTTTACGGATATCAAAGTTGTGGGCCTCAACCTTTTTCTGGGCATTTTCAATCGCCCGGCTGATCATCCCGTGTTCAATCGGTTCACCATCCGGAATCTTCATCTTATCCATTATATAGGCGACCTTCTGCGAACCGAAAATCCGCAGCAGATCGTCTTCGAGACTCAGATAAAAATGGCTTTTCCCCGGATCACCCTGACGTCCGGAACGACCACGCAACTGATTGTCAATCCGCCGCGATTCATGCCGCTCTGTCCCCAGGATATAGAGGCCACCCGCATCCAGAACATCTTGACGCTCCTTTTTGCAACGCTCTTCATATTCCGGAAGAAGTTCCTTGAAACAGGCATCAGGATCCTCCGCATGAGCAGCATCGGCCTGAGCCATCATCTCCGGATTGCCACCAAGGACAATGTCAGTTCCCCGCCCTGCCATATTAGTTGCAATGGTAACAGCACCCTTGCTCCCTGCCTGAGCGACAATATAGGCCTCACGCTCATGCTGTTTAGCGTTGAGAACATTGTGGGGTACTCCCCGTTTTTTCAAAAGGGCCGAAAGAACTTCCGATTTGTCGATGGTAATTGTCCCGACCAGAACCGGCTGCCCATTCTTATGACACTCAATAATATCTTCGACGACGGCCAGAAATTTCTCTTTTTCCGTTTTGTAGATGACATCGGCCATATCCTTCCGCTGCATCGGCCGGTTGGTCGGGATAACCACTGTATCCAGCTGATAGATTTCATTAAACTCGGCAGCTTCGGTCTCTGCAGTACCGGTCATCCCGGCAAGCTTTTCATACATCCGGAAATAGTTCTGGAAAGTAATTGTCGCCAGAGTCTGGTTTTCACTGGCAATTTTGACCCGTTCCTTGGCCTCAATGGCCTGATGCAAACCATCACTCCAACGCCGACCCGGCATCAAACGGCCGGTAAATTCATCGACGATCTGCACCTCACCATCCTGCACCACATAGTCAACATCCCGCTGAAACAGGGCATGGGCCTTAAGAGCCTGGTTCACATGGTGTAGCAGTTCAATATTTTTTGATTCGTAGAGATTATCAACATTAAGCAACTGCTCAACCCGGGTCACCCCCTCTTCGGTCAAAGTGGCAGATTTAGCTTTTTCATCAACTGTATATTCACCGGTAAAGTGCTTGACCGCCTGACCAATTTTGCCATCCCGCTCTTCAGTCATCTCCCCTTTTTTCAAACGGGGGATAATCTGGTCAACAGTATAATAGAGTTCACTGGAATCCTCACTGGGACCGGAGATAATCAGCGGAGTTCTCGCCTCATCAATAAGGATTGAGTCAACCTCATCAACAATTGCGTAGTGCAGATCACGCTGGACATAATCGTCCAGATCAAATTTCATGTTATCCCGCAGATAATCAAAACCAAACTCATTATTGGTTCCATAAGTAATATCGGCAGCGTAAGCAGCCTTACGCTGTTTATCCGTCAACCCATGGACAACACAATCAACCGTCAGCCCTAAAAAGGTATAAAGTTGTCCCATCCAGTTGGCATCCCGTTTTGCCAGATAGTCGTTGACCGTAACAACATGGACACCCTTGCCGGTTAACGCATTGAGATAGATCGGCAGGGTCGCCATCAGGGTTTTCCCCTCCCCGGTCTTCATCTCAGCAATCTTTCCAGCATTTAAAACCATACCGCCAATCAACTGAACATCAAAAGGACGCAAACCTAAGACCCGGACACTGGCCTCTCTCACCGTGGCAAAAGCTTCCGGGAGGAGTTGCTCCAGAGTTTCACCGGAACTCAATCGCTGCCTGAATTCACCAGTTTTAGCTTTTAACTCATCATCACTCAGTGCTGAGAACTCTGTTTCAAGAGAATTTATCTGTTCAACCAGGGGGGCCAGTTTTTTCAGATCACGATCATTTTTGCTGCCAATAATTTTTTTAACCAATTTGCTTATCATTGCGGAATCATACTCCAGAAAACCCGGTTATTTTTTCGACCAGGGTAAATTTGGGAAAAGTAAATAGAGAAAAACCATATGTTCAGTATCCGACAGTCGTCGGTCGGCATAGTAGCACAGGAAAAGAACCACTCACAAGCATTTATGAAGTGATAAAACAGTGCAATTATCAGAAGTTGCGGACAATCTAGAAAGGAAAATAAGCCGGGGGCCAAGGCTTCCCACCGGAAGAATCATCGGGGAAAAATTAGAGCGTTTTTCTCGGATCAATAGGAACTCCTTTCAATCGCAGTTCATAGTGCAGATGTGATCCGGTTGAACGACCGGTATTACCGACTTTAGCAATAACATCACCCCGCTTGATTTTCTGTCCGGCCTTGACCAGAATTTTTGAATTGTGACCAAAAATAGTACGATAACCATAGCCGTGATCAATAACCACCATCTTTCCATAACCGGAAGAGTAGCCGACCCGGGCAACGACTCCATCTGCTGTTGCAACAACCGGTGTCCCGATACTCGCCGCAATATCCAAACCTTCGTGCATCACTCGCTGACCGGTAAAGGGAGATTTGCGCATCCCGAAATAGGAAGTCAGCCACCCCTCTGTCGGCCACCCTTTCGGAATTGCACGAGAAATTGAGATCCTGTCATTAAGAAGGTTCCGAACCACTTCCTGGCTCTGCCGACGCAACTCTAGCGCAATTTGCAGCTTATTGATCCGAGTTTGAACTTGATCAATTGTGGCCGTATGATCGGCATCCGGAAGCCCCCCGATAGCAATCGGAACTCCCGGAGAGAGTCGATCCAGACCTGCCAGTTGCCGCACCCGGGCTTCGGTTTCGGCAAGGGAATCCAGCTGGTGATGCATATCATCCAGATCAACAACCAGATGTTGAATGGCCTGGCGCTGCTGGCTTGCTGAGATTCTTAACTGCTGCAGTTCATTCTGATCTACACTGTTCATAACATAGTGATACGAAAAAAACATCAAGAGACCAACCACCACGGCACAGCAACAGCAGAACAACCTGACCGTCCAGCTTTGGATAGGAAATCGGCTAGATCGACCATCCCCTTCCGGAAGGATTATGATTGAAAAACGTCTGCTCAAAACACTCCCCCAGAGAAAGATACTGAACACTCAGCCCCGGTAACGGAGAGAGAGTCCACCGAAGATTCAATCCACCGAGACAACAAGTCGTGACAAAGATAACTATCCACAACCAATAACATCTATCTAATCCTGCCCCGATACATCTATCGCCAATGCCAATTCGTCGCAGTCTGGAAATTTGACACAATGGATACAATCTTTCCAGATTTTCTGTGGTAATTCTGATTTTTCTATATCGAAAAACCCCAGTGATTTAAAAAAATCGGGTTGATAAGTCAATGCAAACACCCGCTTCAAACCAAGTTGTTCAGCCTCCTGAAGGCACATTTCAACAATTTTACGTCCAATCCCCCGCCCTTGCTGTCCACTTCCCACCGCTAATGACCTGACTTCAGCCAGGTCCTCCCAGCAAATTGCCAGGGCTCCGACCCCGATAACCCGGCCCTCCTCCTCGTAAACATAAAAGTCCCGGATAGAATCGTAGATATTGGCAAGAGAACGACCCAGCAATTGCCCCTCCTGTGCATAATCAAGCAGTAATTTGTGAATTGCCCGTGCGTCAGCTATGCGTGCATGGCGAATCATACTCTCTCCATATCCATCAATGAGTTAAATTGCCGGTCGCAACTACCCTGGAACTTTCGATCAGCTCACGGGCATGGATCAATGTTTTCTCCCCGACATGGGAGCCACCGAGCATTCTTGCCATCTCGGCAATTCTGGTTGCAGAATTTAATAAGTTGAGCTGGGTTGTTGTCCGACCGTGAGCTGACTCCTTGGAAACCCGGTAGTGACGATCGGAAAATGCTGCAACCTGGGGCAAATGGGTGACACACAACACCTGTATAGTTTTCCCCAATCGGCAGATCTTTTCACCAACCGCAGTAGCCGCTTCCCCGCCGATCCCGGCATCAACTTCGTCAAAAATCAGCGTTTCAACCCCATCACCACTTGGAACATTCCG
>Ga0256827_10002318_pt1 | contig 12293 bp, 14 predicted proteins | sample CV84metaG_FD_185977 | JGI IMG/M metagenome (GOLD analysis project Ga0256827, IMG submission 185977) | Hydrothermal vent microbial communities from East Pacific Rise, Pacific Ocean - CV84 | ecosystem: Environmental > Aquatic > Marine > Hydrothermal vents | place: Pacific Ocean: East Pacific Rise... | reverse complement strand
ACAGCTACGACAATGGCATCATAGCGTTTTTCTTCCTCAAAAGGGTTCTTGATAAAGCCATGTTTATAGTGTCTTCTTGGCTCTTGTGGGTTAATCCATGGGTCATAGACATCAACACAACAGCCATACGATTTCAAGGCTTCAATAATATCCACCACTTTCGTATTACGCATATCAGGACAGTTCTCTTTAAAGGTTACCCCCAAGATTAAAACATTGGCGTGTTTCACCCTCTGTTCTTTTTCAATCATCGCTTTAATGGTCTGTTCTGCAATATATTTCCCCATACCATTGTTAATCTGTCTTGCACCCAAAATAAGGTTTGGCTTATAGCCTAACTCCTCTGCTTTATAGGTTAAGTAGTAAGGGTCAACACCAATACAATGCCCCCCTACCAAACCTGGAGTGAGTTTAATAAAGTTCCATTTTGTAGAGGCTGCTTCAATGACTTCATTGGTGTCAATCCCCATTGTGTCAAAGATGAGTGCTAGCTCATTAATGAGTGCAATATTAACATCACGTTGGGTATTCTCAATCACTTTTGATGCTTCAGCCACTTTAATACTCGAAGCACAATGTGTTCCAGCCTCAATCACAGACGCATATAACCCATCTACCCTCTTTGCAATCTCAGGTGTTGAACCAGAAGTCACCTTTAAAATTTTTGTTACACTGTGGGCTTTATCACCTGGGTTGATTCTCTCAGGGGAGTAACCTGCATAGAAATCTTTATTAAACGATAATCCTGAAGCCTCCTCTAATGCTGGAATACAGACCTCTTCTGTCACACCTGGGTAAACCGTTGACTCATAAATGACAATATCACCCTTTTTCAAGATACTTCCTACCATCTTAGAAGAGGAGAGTAGTGGTGTTAAGTCTGGACGATTATGCTCATCAATCGGTGTCGGAACGGTCACAATAAAAATATTACATAAAGCAATCTCTTCAACTAAAGAGGTAAAGTGTAGTTGCGACTGTACCTCTTTTAACTCCTGTGTGCTTAACTCCAACGTTCTATCATACCCCTCTATGAGTTCATCAATACGCTCACGGTTAATATCAAACCCTACAACCTCATACTTCTTTGCAAAAGCGTGTGCGAGAGGGAGTCCAACATACCCCAAACCAATAATGGCTATCTTCTCTTGCTTCATAAAAGCCTTTCTTTCTGGTTTCTTTAGAATATTATATCCTAAAAGGCTTACCTCATAAGGGGTTCATAGTAGATTTACGCGATTATGCTATAATTTTTGAAAATTAACCAATTGTATGGGATATGAATATATGAAGAAACTTATCTTTTCTAGCATCATCACACTCTTCAGCCTCAGTGAGGCAAAAATGGTAGGGGGAATTGCTCTTGTTGTCGAGGGAGAAGCCATTACGACAACAGAGATTCAAGCACTCTCAAAAGCCAAACACATCTCTAAAAAAGAGGCACAAGAGCGTCTTATTTTAGAGCGTTTACAAAAAGCGACACTCCGTGACATCTATGTATCTGAAGAGGAAGTGGATACAAAAATTGCTAAAATTGCACAACAAAACCACCTCTTAGTCCCTCAAATGCAACAGATTTTGAAAAAGAGAGGTACCTCATGGCGTGAGTACAGAAAAACCATCAAAGAGGCACTCAAAAAAGAGAAACTCTTCCAGAGTAAAATTGCACCAACACTAAAAAAACCCTCTCAAGCAGAACTTAAAAAATTCTATCAAAAACACCGTAAATCTTATGTTATCCCTTCACGTATCCGTGTGGTTGAGTATCAGACATCAGACAAAGAGGTACTTGAACGCTTTTTACGTACCCATAAGACACGAGGAATGAAACACCGTACACTTACAAAGAGTACACGCAAAATGAATCCTGCACTCTTAGAGACGTTTCTTCAAACCAAAGTGGGTAACTTTACACCACCACTCAATGCTGGAGACCGTTATATACTCTTTAAGATAAAAAGTAAATCAGGCAAAAGACAACTCTCATTTGAAGAGGCACAAAAAGCACTCATTTCACAATGGCAAGCCAAAGAGCAAAAAGAGGCACTCAAACGATATTTTCAAAAAGTACGCAAAAGTGCTTCGATTGAAACTGTAAGATAAAAGGAATACTATGGGTTTAAAATCAGATAAATGGATACGAGAAAAAGCACTACAAGAGGAGATGATTAGCCCTTTTTGTGAAGGATTAGTCGGTGAAGGGGTAGTCAGTTATGGACTTAGCTCTTATGGGTATGATATTCGTGTGACAGATGAGTTTAAAATCTTTACAAACATCAATGCTGAAGTGGTAGACCCAAAAGATTTTAATGAGAATAATGTGGTTGATTTTAAAGGAGAAGTCTGTATTGTTCCTCCTAACTCTTTTGCATTGGCTCGTACTGTTGAGTATTTTAAAATGCCCAAAGATACCCTTGCTATCTGTCTAGGAAAAAGTACCTATGCACGCTGTGGTATTATTGTCAATGTGACACCATTTGAACCAGGGTTTGAGGGACATATTACCATTGAAATTTCAAACACTACCCCTCTTCCTGCTAAAATCTATGCCAATGAGGGTATTGCACAAGTACTCTTTCTACAAGGAGATGAAGCGTGTGAAACCACCTATGCAGATAGACGTGGAAAGTACCAAAGTCAAACAGGGATTACCCTTCCACGTATCTTAAAAGAGCAGTGCTAAATCACCATATCGACATCTTTATGTTTCTCAAAACAGGCAAAAATACGGTTACGCTCCTCTTCACTCTCTACGGTGCAGTGGGTGTTGTAACTGTGAAATTTTCCATTTTTTGAAACATTTCCTTTCGTACACTCATGTGCCTTCTCTCCCATAACCTCTTTCACACAAGACTCTAACGCCTCTAACTCCCGTCCAATTAACTTATAACTCCACTTTGTAGGGTAGTCAATATCGGGTTTTGTTTTGGTTTCACCGTCAAGTACCATTGGTTTTTTATCGTTTGTAGTCGCCATTTTGTCCTCCTGATTTCTCTTCTAATTGTATCTTCTCTATTACCATCGACTTGTCAATGGCTTTTAACATATCGTAAATGGTTAATAACCCTACACTCACTCCTGTGAGTGCCTCCATCTCTACACCTGTACGCCCTGTCAACTTTGCTGTGACAAAGAGTTGAAAACCAGGAAGTTCTGGTAACTCTTTTATCTCTGTCTTGAGGGATGTTAAGAGTAGAGGGTGACACATAGGAATGAGTGTACTTGTCTGCTTTGCACCTTGAATGGCTGCAATAACTGCTGTTTGTAAGACAGGACCTTTTTTGGTTCTATTTGAAACAACAGCATCATACGCCTCTTGTCCAACGACAATCACACCACTTGCTGTGGCACTTCTTGTCGTGGGTGCCTTCTCTCCAACATCAACCATTTTAGGCTGATGGTTCTCATCTAAATGTGTTAAGTTCATAGACTCTCTTTCTGGTTATTTCAAAATATTTTATCATAAAAGATGACGTAAATAAAGAAGAAGTGACGAAAAAAAAGAAAAAGTGACGCTTTTAATCTCAAAATAATTTATTTTTAACATCAATTCTGTTAGAATTTAACCAAATGAACAAAGGGGAATAATGAATTATGCATACTTAAGACAGATGCCTGAAAACAGTAATATGTCTGAGCAACAGCGTAATATTCTCTCATTTTCATTGGCTCAAAACCTTCATATCGATAAAGAGGTCATCGAGTATTCAAGTAAAAATCACCCTATTGAAGAGCGAAAAAAATTTGAATCCTTTATGCACTCTTTGGAAGAAGAGAGTAGTCTCATCATCGATAGTCTTTCTATTTTGAGTAACCGTGCTGAGGAGTTGATTAAGATTATTACGTGTATGTTAAGTCGTAAAATTAATCTCTATATCGCTAACAGTCACACACTACTCAATCAAGAGACCACTGTCGTCGAGATTTTTCCACTCTTAAACGATTTACGTGAAGCACAAAAGGCAAAATCGAACCAGATTGGACGTCCCAAAGGGAGCCGTTCAAGCTCTAAGTTTGATGCCTATCAACCTCAAATTATTACGCTCTTAAAAGAGGGTGTTAATGTGAGTGCGATTTCACGAAAATTGAATGTGAGTCGGAGTTCTCTAAAAGATTATATTGAGTCAAGAGGGTTAAGAGAATTGGTAGAGGGTTCTTGGGTAGAGGTTAGCCAACCCCAAACACTCTCAGGTGTGGACAATACCATTTTGGTCTGTCCATTTGATAATGATAAACAACAAGAAAGGAGTGTGTAATATGGAAACTGTTACCAACGAAGAAGAGATTGTTGCCCCCAAAAAGGGTAAAAAAAACAAAGCAAAAGAGTACTTAAAGGGGTGGGTACCTTATCGTATTAAACGATACTGGGCATATGTTATTGCCACAACTATGGCACTGGTTATGCCTTGGATTACCATTAATGGAAACCACCTATTTCTTTTAAGTTTTGACCATAAAAAATTGCACTTAGCAGGGATTGCATTTGATATGCAAGAACTCTACTTAATGCCATTTTTATTGATGCTTCTCTTTTTGGGAATCTTTGCTGTAACTGCCTTAGGGGGTAGAGCGTGGTGTGGTTGGGCGTGTCCTCAAACCATTTTCCGTGTGATTTATAGAGATGGTATTGAGACCAAACTCTTAGGGTTAAGAAAACGTATTAAAAACAAACAACAAGAGCCAGACTGGAGTAAACCAGAGAACCAACTCAAACGTCTTGTAGCCATTGCACTCTGGTCCATTTTAGCCTTTATTGCTGCTGCTGACTTCCTTTGGTTCTTTGTTCCACCAGAAGAGTTCTTTACCTATCTACAAAACCCATCAGAACATACAATGCTCATTGGAATTCTTGTAAGTATTGCACTCTTTATTATTGTTGATGTTGTCTTTATTAAAGAGAACTTCTGTATCTACATCTGTCCTTATAGCCGTGTACAATCTGTACTCTATGATGATGAGACCATTATGGCTGTCTATGACCCAATTCGTGGGGGTGAAATCTACCAAGGTCACGGTCACGATAGACATAAAGCATACAATAAGAAAAAAGAGCTTTTAGCAGACAATCCAAACGCTGAATGTACCACGTGTGAGTCGTGTGTAACAGTCTGTCCAACACATATCGATATTAGAAAAGGGTTACAGTTAGAGTGTATTAACTGTCTAGAGTGTGTCGATGCGTGTACAACTGTTATGGGTGCATTAGGAAAACCAAGCCTTGTTCAGTGGTCAAGTGAGAAAGAGACCCTTAGACACGAAGGGAAAACAAACTACTTCAGACCAAAGATTATTGCTTACTTTACTGTACTTGTCATGGTACTCATTGCTCTATTTGCTATGGGAAGTACTAAAGAGCATATGCTTTTAAATGTGAATAAAACAACCAGACTCTATAAAATCTTAGACCACGGTGTGGTTGAGAATGACTACCTCTTCTTATTTGCCAATACCGATAGTAAAAAACACACCTACTACTTTGAGATTGAGGGTGATTTAAAAGATAAAATTGAGATAGTAAGACCTACTGAACCATTCTCTATTGGTGCAGGTAAAAAACGTAAAAAAGTGGTTGTCCTTAGAACCAAAGAACAACTGGTCAATGATACACGAAAAGATACACCTATTCCTGTAACCATTAAAGCTTTTGCTGTGGATGATAAAGAAAAAATTATTGTCACAAGACACACTGTCTTTGTCTATCCAAGAGCCGATTTACTTAAAAAATAAGAAGGAGTTTCTATGTCTAAAAAAGTATTAATTTTAGGTGGTGGATTTGCTGGTGTTGAAGCAGCCATCTACCTTAGAAAACAAGAGATTGAAGTAACCTTAGTTAGTGATAGAGATTACTTCTACATCTACCCTACTTCTATCTGGATTCCAACAGGTGAAGCCACAAGAGAGGACGTCTCTGTCCCTCTTGACCAATTAGCCTTTGCACACGGCTTTGAACTCATTGTAGACCCTGTCACACGCTTTGAAGCAAAAGAGAAAAGAGTGACCCTCCAGAGTGGTCGTATTTTAGATGAGTTTGAATATATTGTTGTAGCACTAGGTCAAGATAAGATTCAACTCAAAGGAATGGAGCATACCCTCTCTATTTGTGGAAAACCAGAAGAGGCAACAGCACTCTATGAAAAACTTGATGCTTTAGTGGCAAAGGGTGAAGGTAAAATTGCTATGGGATTTGGTGGAAACCCAAAAGATAGTTCAGCTGTACGTGGTGGACCAGCCTTTGAAGTTCTCTTTAATGTACACACCTTCCTGAAAAGAAAAGGGGTACGTAAAAACTTTGAATTGACCTTCTTTGCACCTATGGAAAAACCTGGTCAAAAGATGGGTGAAAAAGCGTTAGTGATGATGGATAAGATGTTTGGAATGACCGACATTAAAAAACAAGTTGGTTCAAAGATTACACAATTTGTAGAAGATGGTATTGAGTTTGAAAATGGAACAAAGATAGAGTCTGACCTTACTATGTTCATCTCAGCAGGAACAGGACACAATATTTTAGTTGAATCAGGACTACCTCTTAGTGAAGCTGGATTTGTACAAACCAATGTCTATAATGAGATTGAAGGGTTTGATGGTATTTATGCCATTGGTGACTCTGCTTCACTCATGGGACCAGACTGGAGAGCAAAACAGGGACACGTTGCCGAAGTGATGGCAAAAAATGTAGCCTATAATATCTTTAATAAGATGCAAAAGATTGACTCAAAACGCAGTTATGAAGAGCATCTTAATATTCTCTGTGTGATGGATACAGGAGATGGTGCAGCCTTTGTATATAGAAGTAATAGCAGTGCAAAGATGATTCCAATGCCTATTATTGGACACTGGATGAAAAAAGGTTGGGGACTCTACTGTCGCTACTCAAAACTTGGAAAAATCCCAAGAATACCTGGAATGTGAGAACCGTAACAAAACGTGAATAGTTTCACGTTTTTAGGTTCGAAACCGTAGTGGTGGAGCAAAGCGACCCACGAAGGCTGACACCTTAACAAGTGTCAAAATAGAAAACAATCATAAAAAGGAAAACCATGAATAAAATGAATCTTATGGATAAATACCCCGTCTACTCTCTAAACATTGCAAAAGAACAGACAACCTATACCAGTGTTGATGAGATTATTGCTTACTTTAAAAAAACCATTGAAGCACACCCTGTTGCTGTGGTAATTGGTGAATTTGACCACTATGCACACACATCAAGTCTTGAAGCAGGAACTATTGCACCAGAGATTACCGATGCAAAAAACCTTATCTTCTGTTTTGGAAAAGCCTTACCAAAAGCTGAAATGATGGGAGTAAGACCTCGTTCATTTGGTGTAGCCCAAGTAGGTGATGACTTTGTTGTAAGCTTTATGGAAGCACCAAACCCTGAAGCCAATGAAGCGATGCAAGCGTGGGCAAATGCACTCATAAACAGAGCATAATCCCCCTTTTTGGCATACCTCTTCAAAGGGGGTATGGCCCCCTCCTCTTCTCTCTTTTTCCCCATTTTTTACCCTTTTTGTTCCTTTTTGAAGCACTTTTAAACTTTTTATTCATAAAAAATTACATTTTTCATAAAAAAAAATCAATTAAGAGTAATTTTATCTTATTTAAGTCATAATGCTCCTATCAAACAAAATTAAAGGATATTAAATGGCAACAGTAACATTTAAAAATGACATCGTATGTAACCTTGGTGGTACAGAAGTAAACGTAGGTGATACAGCACCAGTAGTAACAGTAGTAAACTGTGACCCAATGCTTCAAGATGAGCAAGTTGGTGGAGAAGGTAAAGTACAACTCGTTATCGCAGTACCATCACTTGACACAGGTGTATGTGATGCAGAGACAAGAAGATTTAACCAAGAAGCAGCAGCACTTGAGGGTGTTGAAGTAATGACTGTATCTATGGACTTACCATTTGCAGCAGCTAGATGGTGTGGAGCAGCAGGAATTGAAAACCTTAAAGTATGTTCAGACTTCAGAAACAAAGATTTCGCAAACGCTTATGGTGTTCTTTTAGCAGATGGTCCTTTAGCTGGTGTTACAGCAAGAGTGATTTTTGTTATTGGTAAAGATGGAAAAGTAACTTACAAACAAGTTGTTCCAGAAATTACTCAAGAGCCAGATTACGCTGAAGCAATCGAAGCAGCAAAAGCAGCACTATAATCGCCCCCCTTTCCCCTTTTTATCAAGCCTCTCTCCTTTTTCAGGAGGGGGCTTACCTTCTTTTTCTCTTTTTAGACCTTTTTTGCTACAATCTTACCAATAACACCAAAGGATAGACCATTCGTTATACACAAAAACAGATTGATAAATATAACCGTCAAAAATATATTACTGAGTTAGAAAAATTGAGTAAAAACCTCTTTCGTATGTTTCGTAATGAGAGTACCACAGCTGAGAGTTTTCACAAGAAGTTTCTCTCTCTCAAAGAGCAGTTTGACAAAAAAGAGGTGATTCATCTCGATACAGAGTATCACCAACAACTCAAAAGCTATATTGAACGCCTCTTTCGTGAAACGTGTCAAAACAGTGACTTTGACAATGAGAGATTTCAAGAGATAAAACACCCAGAGATGAGTCAACTCAACCGTCTACAAAAACTCAAAAATGGGACATCGTATAAAAAAGAGAAACATAAAGCCAAACATCGACAAGAGGATTGGGGATAACCCTTTTTTCAGAAGGATTCTATTTTTAGCTAGGTTTGATAAAGGTTATATTATGATATGCCCATTAATTGAACATCCTAAGGAGATTTCTATGAAAAAATCTATCCCTCTACTCTCTGTACTCCTGTGTACAATAGGGTTATATGCTGGAGGAAATACTGCCTCTAGACTTCCTGCTGTTGCTACTATTAAAGCCCCTTGTAAAGCCAACTATGTCTATATTGAAAAAGAGCAAAAACGTATGTGGCAAGACCAACCTTATAGCAGTGACGAAGATGGGGCGTATGCACGTGAGCAGTCACTTTTAAAAGTAGGAACACTCGCCCACGCACAAAACTATTGTCGTCAACTCAACTATGCAGGATATACAGATTGGAGGCTTCCAAGCAGTGATGAACTTATGCACGTTCACCGTCGTAAGGGAGAGCAGTTTGTCTACCAACGTGCTGAAGATTTCTGGACAAAAACCCCAACAACAAACCATAAATTCTATGTTGTCTCTCCAGTAGATGCCTACCAATATAAACGTAGCCCAAAACAGAGTAACTATATTCGTTGTGTACGTTGTACCACAGAGAAGTTCTTTAAGAGTGGCTCAAAGATTGTTGAGTAGTCACCACTACACTGCCTAAAATACATCTTAAAAGGCACTTGAGCTGTGGGGATTTCTCTCTCTAGACTAGATAAAAAGAGGCGTTGATGAGAGAATCTTAATCTCCTCCTCTAAAGAGATACCAAAATGTTTTTGAACCCGTACTTTTGCCTCTTTTATGAGGGAGAGTGCCTCTTCAAAACGCCCTCCTCCTCTATTGACCAAGAAGTTAGCGTGTATATCACTCCACATCATTCCCCCCTCTTGTACCCCTTTTAAACCAACAGCTTCAATGAGCCGTCCAGCAGAGTCATTGGGAGGGTTTTTAAAGGTAGACCCTGCACTAGGAAGTGTGGGTTGATTGGCTCTGAGTTGTGCTAAATGCTTCTCTAGGGCATCATCATACCCTCTTTCTATCTTAAAGCGTACAGCTGTCACAACGCCTTGAATATTGGCATAACGGTACCCATAGGCAATCTGCTCTTTGGGTATCCACTGCCCCTCTATCTCCACAGCATCAACAATATTAAAAATCTCATACGCCTTGACTCCTGCATTCATAGCAATGAGTCCACCTAACTTTCCAGGGAGCTTTGCACAAAACTCAAACCCTTTGATGTTATGACGCTTGGCATAGGAGAGAATTTTTCCTGTGGGGGTTGCACCACCTATGTAACAGTACGCCCCTCTCTCTTCAATAAAAGAGAATGCTTTAGAGAGCATCATTAAAGCAGGGGGTGTAGGGGAGAGAAGAAGGTTATTTGCCCCACCAATGAGGTAACGCTCCTTAGGAGGGGTGTCACCCTTTTCAAGCATCAATACCTCCGTAGGTTGCCCTACTTTAATGCTTGAGTAGCGTGAGAAATCAATGGTTTTATAATACATACATTACTCTGCTCTAAGGGCTTCATACTCTCTAGGAATAAGATAATCTTCTGTCTTTAAAGGGGTATCCCATAGACCATTCTCAAATCCTAAACGGTAGAGGGTATCAAGGGCTTTGAGTTGAATCTCACTCAACTCCACAGAGTCATCTGAAGCGTACATATCGAGATATTTTGTTAACATCGCATCAGAGATACGCACAAGCTTTTCTTGCTCAAGTTTATCACACAGTGCCTCTTTTTTCTCATTGGCAACTTTCACCCCATCAATAAGAATATGCTCAATATCAATCGCACGGGTTAAAGGAAGACTCCGTCTTAGTGCCATACCTCCAAGAGGTAGAGGTAACCCCTCTCCAGCAAGTTCTACCCAGATATCCCATAACTCTTTTTCAACCTCTAAACTCTCATCAAAATCTAAAATAGACTCGTGAATGAGTACCCCAGCATCTACTTTACCACTGACAACAGCCTCTTCTATCTCTAAAAAGTCCATATAGATAGGGCGTGCATCAGGGTAGTAGAGGCGAAAGAGCATCGCATTGGTGGTATATTTTCCAGAGAGTGCCACTTTAAAGTTGCGTTTGAGCTTTTTATCTTTACGGCGAATCAATTTAGGACCATACCCCTCTCCAAAACTAACAGCTGTACGAAGGAGGGCATACTCATCTTTAATCAAAGGATACATACCAAAACTAATAGCACTGACATCATACGTCCCTTTGAGTGCCTCAACATTCAAAGTTTCAATATCTAAACCAATGTTTTCAAAGGTGTACCCCTTTGTATCGACCCAACCAAACTTAATGGCATAGTACATAAAGATATCATCGGCATCAGGAGAGTGGGCTAGTTGAATATTTTTTGGCATAAGAACTCGCTTGTTTTAAAGTAGCATATTTTAACATAAGCGTACAAAGAGGAAAATGAGAGAGAAGAAAAAGAGACGTACTGGGTACGCCTCTTTGGTTAAAAGTCGTAGGTGACCCCTACGGTAACAATATTTAAATCTGTATGCATACTACTTGCATCTTTTAAGAGATGTTGTACATCAACCCAAACTCCCCAACCACGCTCTTGATTGGCATACCCATCAAAAGGTCTATCAAAAAGCTCCGTGGTTGTCTCTGAAGTAAAGTCATACTCAAACCCAATACCATACCCCACACTGTTTTCAACATTGTGACTACTGATATTTCCATTGGTATAGTCCACTGTTGTCTTTCCATACCCAATGAGTCCATACATATTCATCTTCTCAGAGAGAGGATATTGTGGTTTAAGATAGAGTCCATAATGCTCTACTTCAGAGAAGACATCTTCTCCAAGGGTCTTAAAGTAACGCCCCTCTAAACCGATATATTGGTTATAATCAGCACCTATACGTAACACCACCCCCTCTTGGTCATCTTTAATATCTGGGTCAGTTGGATAACACGGACAAGGGTCACGCTGAATAAAAGTAGAGACAACCCCTACACCTAAATAGAGTGGATTGGCAAACTGCACCATGGGAATGGGCTTCACTTCAGCCTCCACAGGTGCTACATACTTCCCTCCTGCAAAAGCAGGAAGGGTTGCTAAGAGTGCCAAAGAGAGTGTCTGTTTCATGGTTTTTTTCGATACTACCATCATACTATACCTCTTCTTTTCTCATAAATGCAAAGGCACTAAGTAGTGACATCATCACCATACCAAAGAGTCCCATTACCCCTAAGGCACTCCCTCCACTGGCTTGAATTGGTGCATTATCACACCCACAGTTAATCCCTGCATCAAGGGTTAAATCTAATGTTTTATTGACATTTGGACCAACCTCTACCACTTGAGAGAAACCTTGACTTCCTACTGTGTTTAAGTTAGCATTGGCATCTTCATTACTTAATGGTTCATCAAATACATACCCCTCATACGCTGGTGTATTTGGAATATTAAAGTGTACCTGATAGCGTCCAGCAGGCACATCAAAGTAGTACTCACCCTCTTCATTGGTGACAACCTCAACTGCCCACTGTGTCTTTTGTGTGGTCACATCACTGTGTGAAGCATCTGTCCAGTAGAGTTTCTCTCTGTCACCATTATAGAGTTCAATCAACGCACCAGCAATAGGTACATCCGTTCCATTGGCATCATAGACACCATTATGGT
>Ga0256827_10002317_pt1 | contig 12296 bp, 13 predicted proteins | sample CV84metaG_FD_185977 | JGI IMG/M metagenome (GOLD analysis project Ga0256827, IMG submission 185977) | Hydrothermal vent microbial communities from East Pacific Rise, Pacific Ocean - CV84 | ecosystem: Environmental > Aquatic > Marine > Hydrothermal vents | place: Pacific Ocean: East Pacific Rise... | reverse complement strand
TTCCAAAATGACTATGATGTTGCTCTTGAGGCTGTAAAAATATTTGAGTGGGCTTTATGCTATGTATCCCAAGAGTTACAAAATGATTATGAAATAGTTTATCAAGCACTACAACTAAATCCAGATGCAATAGAATATGCAAGTAATGAATTAAAAATGAAAGATGAATTTATTGAAATTTATATCAATCATTGGGTTGGTAAAAACAAAATGTATAAAACAATAGATGAGTTTATACAAATCCATGAGTTAATAATTGATAAAGAGTTAATTAAAAAAATTGGAGAGATAATATGGCAAAAGTAGTAGTCTTAAGTGGAGCTGGAATAAGTGCAGAATCAGGTATCTCCACATTTAGAGATAGTGATGGTCTTTGGGAAGAGTATGATATAAAAGATATTTGTACTGCAGGATGTTTAGAAACAAATAGAGATATGACCATAGAGTTTTATGATAAAAGAAGACTAGATTTAGAAGATAAGGAGCCAAATAAAGCTCATAAGATATTAGCTGTGTTAAAAGCTAAATACAAAGATGATATAGCAATAATTACTCAAAATGTAGATAATCTTTTTGAAAAAGCTGGAATAGCTCATAATGAGGTTATTCACCTACATGGCTTTCTCACGGAAGTTAAGTGTGAAGAGTGCGGTATTATCTATGATATAGGATATAAAAAAACAGAAGCTAGTTTTAATGGTAAATGCCCTACATGTAAAAGTAAGAAGATAAGACCAAATATAGTTATGTTTGGTGAAGCTGTTCCCATGTATGATAAACTCTATACAGAGATAGAGAACTGTGAACTTTTTATAGTTATAGGTACTAGTGGAAGTGTTGTATCGGTTGATAATATAGCAGTACATGTAAATAAGTCAATCTTAAATAACCTCGAACCTAGCAAAGCAATATTTGATGAACTATATTCAAAAGTGTATTATCAAAAAGCGAGTGAAGCCATTGATGAGATAGCTTGGGATGTGAAAAATACATTAAGTGTAAAGTAGATGTACTTTAATATGTTTTTTTGTTACTGATTTAAGTTATAATCTATCTAAGAAAAAAATGAAATTTAAAAGGGAAAAAATGAAATTTAAACAGATGACGATTGTTTGTAATGATATAGATAAATTGAGAAAAATTTATTTTGACAAATGTGTAAATGCAGAGTATATTGTTAATATTACTGATGAAAAAAAAATATTTGAAATAGCTAAAGAAGAACTTGAAATTATACAAATAAGTGATACTGTAGTCTTATCAGTAAATGAATTATGCTCAGTTGAAGATATGCTAAGAGAACTTAAAATCAATGGTTTAAATGCCATTGTTCTTGAAAATCCAGCTACAACATATGATAAAAAGTATATAGGATTTAAAACATTGGATGAATTGATTAATTTTGTAATTAATGAAAATATAAAGTTTAAGTTTATAGATTCAACAGCAAATGAACTCTCTACTAATTCGAATGAAAAAACATCCAGCTTATATACAAAACTTTATGAAGTATCTGATGATACTAATATATTGCCAGAAGATGTAAAAGAAATGTTTATATTTTAAGAAAGGATCAATATGTTAGTTGAAGAAATAAAAGAAGTGTATGAATCTGTGCAAGAGCATATAAAAAAATTTAGTGATGACATTTCCTTTTCAAGTTGTAAAGATAGCTATTTTCAGTTAAGTTTAAAAGCTACAAAGAAAATACCTATTGGTCATGTGCACTATGAAATAAAAAATTCTAAAGATGGTTATAAATTTGAGATACATTTTGAGGAAATAAATACAACATTCTATAAAAATAACACCGAGTTAGATAGGATAGTTATAAATAATAGTAGTAACTATGAATGGTTTACATGGTGGGCAGGTAAGAAAGAACAATACAATAGTGATAATAAGAGCATTAAGTATACAAAAGAGTTTGAAACTTTAGATGACTTAGTTGCTATTATTAAAAATACATATGATTTATTTAATGATAAAATAGTTGAAATTTATAATAATAACGAACATCAAGTGTATAAAAAGAAGAAGAAAGGCTTATCCATGGAACAAAACTACAAAAGTTTATTAGAATATCAAAAACAAATTATATTACAAGGTCCTCCTGGAACTGGTAAAACAAGAGTTGCTAAACAAATAGCTATTGCAATGTTAAAAGAAGAAGATATAAGTTTAGAAGATGAACCAGATTTTAGAATATTAGAAATTGATTTACAAAAAAGAGTGAACCTAATACAATTCCATCCATCTTATAGTTATGAAGATTTTGTACGAGGGATTGTAGCAAAAACAGAAGATGGAAAAGATGGTATTAAGTATGTAGTAGAAAATAAGATTTTAGCACAAATGGCAAAAGATGCATTTGAAGATAAAGAAAATAAACCATACATCTTAATTGTTGATGAAATAAATAGAGCGAATTTATCTTCTGTTTTAGGTGAACTAATTTATGCTCTTGAGTATAGAGATGAAGCTGTTGAAAGTATGTATGAAATAGAAAATACTGAAGGTAAAAGTAGAGAAATTATTTTACCATCTAATCTTTATATCATTGGAACAATGAATACAGCTGATAGAAGCATAGGAAATATGGATTATGCTATTCGTAGAAGATTTGCTTTTGTAGATGTATTACCAGATAGTGGAGTTGTGTCTAATGGTTCAAAATTTGATGATGTAGAACGTATATTTAATTTTACCGCTGATGATTTTGAAGCGAAAAAAGTACAACTTGGTCATTCATATTTTATTGCTAAAGATATTAAAAAACTAGATGACAAATTAAAGTATCAAATTATTCCACTACTTGAAGAGTATGTTTCAGATGGTGTCTTAAAAGCTGATGCTGCAGACTCTATTAAAAAATTAAAATCTTATATTGATTCAAAAGAGTGATTAATAATGGCACATGAATGCATATTTAATGCAAAGGAACACAAGCCACCTGAACTTGACATAGATAATGATTTATATCCCACTTTTAATGATGATATGCATAAAAATTATCTACAAAATCAAAAAAAAAGAATAAATTATAATTATAAATACCTTGCAATTAGAAAAGAAGATATATATAATGAAGAAACTAATGAATATGAAAATACTAATTTAAAAGCACATTATCATATTGGATATCGCTGGTATCAACAAAATAAGACCTATGTACATGTGTCTCAAAAAGTAGATGCTAATGGTGATAAAGCTGATTATATGCAGATGTTTCTCGCTTGTTTAAAAGATCCAGATGTTTCAAACTCGATTCTTAAATCTAATGATAAACTCTATGAAGTTTTTTTTGATGAGCCGTTTATAGAAGTTGATAATCCTCAAGATGAAATTACTCCTTTTCTCATTTTACATTTTTTGCACTTAGTTAAAAAAATTACAAAAAAAGGCTTGAAAAAAGGTTATGTGAAAATTACAGAAAATTTAACTTCAAAAATTAAAGGTAAAATTCTCATAAATCAAACTATTAAGCAAAACCATTTTAAAAATAGACTTGACAAAACAGTTTGTAATTATCAAGTTTTCACTATTAACTGTATAGAAAATCAGATAATTAAAACAGCATTATCTCAATGTGCAAGACACTTACATGGAATATCAGATAAAAAAGAGAGTATCAAAATGATGCTCAGACAAAATATAGATACATTTAATAGTGTTGAGCAAATAGAAGTGTTTAATAGTGATTTTAGTAGTATTAAACATTCTCCTTTTTATAAAGACTATAAAGAAGCTTTGGAATTATCTAGAATGATTTTTAAGCGCTTTGGCTTTGCATTAAACAACTCAAATACTAAAGATAATGTTAGTAAAATACCACCATACTTTATTGATATGACAAAATTATTTGAAAGATATGTTGAAGTGAAACTGAGAGAGGTTTATAGTGATGCTATTGAAGATGGCAATAAATTAACAAATATAGCCTTTCAAATGAGACCAGATTTTTTATTGAAAAAAGGTCAATTGATTATTGATGCCAAATACAAATATTGGTATGGGAATACTAATGAAAACTCAAAGTATAAAGATGACTACATGCAGTTATCTCTTTACGGTAGGGAAAATAAAATTAGAGAAATTATCGGAATGAATGAAAATGATGATGTAGCAGAGTTGTTATTTATTTATCCAAGGTTGTCCGGTGAAGTAGATAGAAGAATAAGCTTTGAATCACAAAATAGAAAATATTCTAAAAAGTTTACTAATATATCTATTATGCCTATTGATATCCCAAAAAAAGAAGATAAATTAATATGAATATAGGACAATATGTTCAAGCTAAAAAATATGCTGAAGCTATATCATTAATAAAAGAAGTTGATGATGTAATCTTAATTTTAGCACATGCTTATGAGAATGAAGGTTATGAAATAACAGGCGAAACTAGTAAGGTAGCAGAGTTATTAGTAGAACATGCTCAAAAGGATTTTACACCAAGTTTTATTTCACATATTGCTGTAAACATAAGCGAGAATAAAACAAATATAGAAACATATTTTATGAATGCAGAAGAAGCTTCTGATAATAACATAACAAGTGGGGATAATCCATGTATAAGTATTTATGAAAAGTTAATTAATGAACTATATATAGTGTCTATCCAAAAATCAAATACTCAAGATGATGATGAAATTATTAGTGATTATTTAGAGTATGAAGGTTATACTTTAGAAGAATTTAAAGAGGAATATTTGAAAAGTAATTAAAATCAAGACATGAAGCTGTCTAAGCTTCTAGTTATAATTTACAAATAAAAAAGAGGAAGAGTATATGTATAATATTATGATGAAGCTAGAAGATATTGTTGATATTATAATTCCTAAAAAAATAGAAAATCAAGAAAGAGAAGGAAAAGAAGTTTTAGTTATTTCTCAAACTAATTTTGCCACTTCAAGTTATACCACAGAGTGTGGTAAATTAAAAAGTATAAATAATTTGAAAAACTCACTAAAACAATTTGACATACTTATAGGTAAGTATGGTAAGCCAATTTTTAAAATAGCAATTATTGGTGAAATACATGAACCTTTATATGCTCAAACTACACTCTATATACTTAGACAAAAATCTATAGAAGAGATAGAAAATAATTCCATATTTCTTTATATGTATTTAAAGTCAGATAAAGGGCAAAAAGAGTTAAATAACTTGCTAAAAACTAAGGCAGGAACTATTTCTAAAACTGACCTAAAGGAAATACCAATTCCTATGTTTGATAAGATTAAATCCCAAGTCGTTGGACACTTTTATCACGAAGAGAGATTATGTAATGAGATTCAGGAAGTTTCCATAAGAATAAATACACTTCATCAAGTATTTGATGATAAAGTAAAAGGCTTAGATTTAGGTATGTGTAAGATGTGTAATAGTATCCCTGCTACACATTTAAGAGTAGATACTTGGCAACCACTTAAAAGAGGGATACCTATATGTGATATATGTTCTAAGCATATAATGTTTTAATTAAGGATAATGATGAATTCAAATAAAATAAGTATTTTATGTGATGTTTGTGCTGAATACAATGAGGTTATTACATCTACTAAATCTATAGAATGTGAAGTCTGTGGTGCTACTCTTCTTGCAAATAAAGAAAACACTAAAATGTCATTTGAAGAAGAAACTGTTGATTTAGATGACTTGAATGATATTGAGCTAGATGACTTCGATGATATGGAGGATATTGAGGAGTTTAATGAACTCGATAAGTTTGAGGACATTGAAAACATTGATAAGCTTGAGGAAGAATCAATAGATATTGATATTCCCAGCCATAATGAATTTAGTATTAAAGATATTCTCATCTTAGCAAAACAGAGGAATGAATTTAGACTAACTAACTATGATACCAAGTTGTCCTATAGTAGCATTATAAAAAGTATAGAGATAACACCTTTAAATATAAGTAACAGTCTTTATGATTATAAAATAATAGAACCAAAATTATTATTAGCTAGAATGATATACTTTATGAAAAATGTAAGAAAAGATGGTCTTCTTTGTTTAGAAAAAGAACTTGAAGTGGAGCCAAATCCAATTTTAAGACTTGCTATTTCTCATGCTGTAGTAGGTCAAGAACCAGATACAATACTACAGATTATGGAAATTAAACAAGAGTGGTTTAGAAAAAAGTATTTACAATATAGTCTTTCTCAAAAAAAAGCAACTTTCATAGATAGAGTAATGATAGATTTTAACTTTATTATTGATGGAGTGATGCTGTTTCATAGTGGTTATGAAGTAAGAGATTTGTATGAAAATTGTAGAGAATCTAATAATGCTTTTAATATAAAATTTAAAGATTTTGAAGATTATGAAGAATCTAACAAAAATTATCTAAAATATAATGACCCTTATCTTTTACTCGATACTGAAAAAGAAAAAAATACCAAGGAGTTATTACTAATATTTAATAAAAAACGAGATGCATTGCAAGATATAGAAATGTATATTTTAGAAGATGTACATGACTTAGCAAATCGTTTATTGTCATATTCATTCATAGCAAGAAATAATGGGGTTGTTGCTGCTTTATTTAATGCTTCTTTACAAGATCCAAATATTTTAATACGACACATTTTTCAGAAAATACTACTGGGTGATTATGCAAATGATATTAATGAATATATCGATAAGTATAAAGAAAAATCTATCATGAATGCTAAGCAGTATCACAATGATGATTTCATACTACTGTATGAAAGAGAGATGAATATGATTCAATCTCTTTGCCTTGGTATTATCGCAGGTGACTCTTCAGAACTACAAAAGTTTAGGATAGTTGGATTTTATCCAGAAATTACTAATTTTGATTTTTTAGATAAAAAATAAGGAGTATTCATGAGGTTGTCAAAATCACTATATACAAGAGGTCTACAATGTACTAAATCTCTTTGGCTTAAAAAATATAATTCTAAAGTATTGAGTAAACCTGATAAATCAGCACAGTCAGTTTTTGAAACTGGAGATAAAGTTGGTACTTTAGCATGTCAACTTTTTCCTAATGGCAAAAAAATCCCTTTTGAAGGCACTACTTTTGAAGAAAAAATAGAACTAACTAAAAAATTGATGGAAGAAGGTGTTGAGAATATTTATGAGGCAACATTTGAATACAACGGTGTATTGGTCATGGTGGATATACTTCATATAAATGTAGATGATAGTGTAGAGATATATGAAGTTAAAAGTTCAACTTGGGGACCAAAAAAAACGATAAAAGACTTAAAGACATACATTGATGATGCCTCAATTCAATTTTATGTATTAAATGGTCTTGGATTAGAGATTAAAAAATGCTCTATCACTCTTTTAAATAACCAATATATTTTTAAAGACACAATAGAAGTTGAAAAGTTATTTACTTCTATCGATGTTCTAAATGAAGTCAAAGAGCTTCAAGAAGATATTCCAACAAGACTTGAAATATTTAGTACTGTTTTGTCTGATGAAAAAAATGAATATAAAGTAGATATTGGAGCACAGTGTAAGAAACCATATCTTTGTGATGCTTATGATTATTGTTGGAGAACACAACAAAATATTCCTGAGTATAGTGTTTTTAATATATTTAATATAGGGAAAAAGCCTATCTCATTATATAAAGAGGGAATTATTGAGATAAAAGATATTCCAGATGAATCAATTACAACAGAAAATCAAAGATTAGCTGTAGACGCATGGCTACATAAAGCAAAATTTGTAGATAAAGAGTCTATTGAAAACTTTATCAACGATATGAAGTATCCAATATATCATCTTGATTTTGAAACTTATACTGATGCAATACCATCATTTAATAATCAAAGGTCCTATCAACAGATGTGTTTTCAGTACTCTTTACATGTAGAGCAAGAAGATGGAAGCATAATACACAAAGAGTTTCTAGGTAAAGAAGGAACAGACCCTAGAGAAGAGTTTATTAAACATATGATAAGTGATATAAAAGGAAACTCAACTGTACTTGTTTATAGTGAGAGTTTTGAAAAAACAAGAATAAAAGAACTTGCAGAAGATTTTCCACAGTATTTTAATGAACTACTTAATATAAATGAAAATATTTTAGACCTAGGGATACCATTTAAAGAGAAGTGGTATTATGATTATAGGTTAAAAGGAAAGTGGTCTATCAAGCTTGTAATGCCTCTTTTAGCACCACATATGGCAGATGCATATAAAAAACTACAACTAGTACAAAATGGAGGAGATGCTATGAACACATTTCCTAAGTTGATTGAGATGGATGATAATACAAGGGCAGAATATAAACAAGCATTATTAAAATATTGTGAATTAGATACATTATCAATGGTTGAGATTTTAAAAACACTAAAAAATATAGGGATGAATTAATAATGGAAAAATTAAAAAGTATGACAGTACTATGTGATAATTGTGTTAATGCAGAATATGCAAAAGACGGTTGGTACTCTGAGCAGCTAGGAGAAAAAATAATTGTTCAAGGAGATAAAGAACTTGATATATACGAAATACCATTTTTGATAATTGATAATATAGTTGTTTTAAAAGTTGAACAATCAACTACGCCTAAAGATTTACTTAAAATATTAAAAGATAGGGAGATTGATGCCATAGTACTTGAAAATAGTGTGAGTCTATTGGATGATGATATTTATTGTTTTGATAATGAAGATGATGTAGTAGATTATGTAATTGAACAAAATAAGCCATTTACATTTATAGATATAACAGCATCGTATTTACAAGACTCGATGAAAGAAAGTGAAGAAAAAAAGAGTAAAATCATGCAGTTGTGTAAGGTGTCTGGTGATAATAAAATTCTTACTATAGACTTTTAAGAATTGTAAAATATATTATTTTAAATAAAGAAGAATTCAATGGCATATAATCTAAAAAAGATATTAGTAGTCGCAGTAAGTTTAAGAGGATTATTTGACCTTGAAATTTAGAATATAATATTTAATAAGAAAGATTTGGACATTTAATACAAGTTTTTTAAAATATACTCAAAGTAAAATAATTGCTGGTAAGTAAACTTTGAGATATTATACTAATACAAGTAGTTTTTCATGGATAAAGAGTACATCTAAAATATGAAAGGTAGAAGTAATTGAGAGAATTAATAAGAAACTATCAAAAGTTTGATGAATTTATTCGTGTTCAATTGTTTGTTTTATTTATTGTAACTCTAAGCTGCTCCTTAGTCCTTCCTATAGTAACTAAGCTACAGGGTATATTATGGACCACTAGTATGATTTCAGCATATCTTATATTACATAAATTATCTGTATTTATAATGCCTTATTTTAAAGAAGTGTCATTAAAAAATTCATATAAAACATTGATAGTATTGGATATTATTTATATGCTATCTATGTTCATATATTTTATTAATGTTAATGTTTTTATATATGTTGAAGCTATTTTAGTAGTTATCTATGGCTTGTCAGTCAATATATTTGGTATAAATTATAGTATGTATGTAATGAAAAAATATGATTCTGAAATTTTTAAAGATACTCAATATTTAGAACAGATAGCAATGGCATGTGCAGGTATACTTGGTTACTTAATTGTTATAATTGTAGGTGAAATCACCAAAGATATGGGTATGAGTATAAAGTTTTTTATGGTATTTATATTATTTAATCTTGTCATTCAATTTTTTAATTATAATAAACATTGGAAATATTTAAAAGAAGGAAAAGAATAATGGCATATAACTTAAAAGATAAACTAGTAGTTGCTGTAAGTTCAAGAGCATTATTTGACCTTGAAACTGAGAATGAAATATTTGAAGAGAATGGTTTGGATGCTTATTATAAGTACCAACTAGAAAATGAAAATGAATCTCTTAAAAAAGGTACTGGTTATAGACTGATAGAAAATCTTTTGAAAATTAACCAACATTTTACCGAAGATGAAAAACAAGTAGAAGTAATCATTCTCTCTAAAAATAATGCTGGAACTAGCCTTAGAATCACTAATGCAATTAATGAGTATAAACTAGATATATTAAGGTCTGGATGGACAAGTGGCAATGACACATCAACATATCTAAAAGCATTTAAAGTGGATCTGTTTCTAAGTGCTGATGACAGTGATGTAATCAATGCAATCCAAAATGGTGTAGCTGCTGCAAAGATACTTCTTTCTCATCAAGATGTGCATAACTCATTAGGTGACCAAGTTAGAATAGCCTTTGATGGAGATGCAGTACTTTTTAGTGAAGCCTCAGAACTTGTATATAAAAAGCATGGTCTTGAAGCTTTTATAAAACATGAACAAGATAACAAAGATAACCCTTTAGATAAAGGAGTGTTTGCTAAATTACTTCTAACAATTGCCAATATTCAAAAGAAGTTTAAAGATAAAGAATCTCCTATTCGTACTGCCTTAGTAACAGCAAGATCAGCACCAACACATGAGAGAGTTATTAAAACTCTAAATGTATGGAATGTTAGAATTGATGAAGCATTTTTCTTAGGTGGAAGTGAAAAATATGAAGTACTTGAAGCCTTTGGTGCTGATATATTCTTTGATGACCAAGACACTCATTTAGACTTATCTGTATCAGTTGTTCCTAGTGCTAAGGTTATTCATAAAAGTATTGAAGAGTTTAAGAAGTAAATCATGGCATATAAACACGACTACGACAAAATTTTAACAAGACTAACAGTAATACTTTCAAAACTAAACGATGGAGAGGCTCTATCAGTAAAAGAGTTAGCTAAAGAGTTTAATACAAGTGATAGAACGATACAAAGAGACTTTAATGAAAGACTTGTATCTTTTCCAATCTATCAAGAAAATAAAAAATGGAAGATGCAAGATGGATTTAGAGTTGAAAAAACTAAATCACTTGAAGATGAGATAGTTCTTGATATTATAGAAAAGATTACAGAGGGAATTGGTGGAAAGTTCTCTACAAAAGCTCACAAGCTTCTCTCTAAAATCAAAAATGAAGACTTCAACCCAATTTATACTAAGTTAAATATAGAAGATATAAGTGATAGATTTGGAGATATACAAGTTCTTGAAACTGCGATAAAAGAAAAGAAAGAAGTTAAGTGTTCTTATGATGACGAAAGACATGAAGTTTATTCTACAACTATACAACCACTCAAAATAGTTAATTTTGAAGGGTTCTGGTATCTTCTTGCACTTAGAGATGATGTTCTTAAAAAGTATTACCTTAAAAATATTTCTAACCCTAAAATCACAGATGCTACATTTGAAACAGATAATGAACTTGACACTCTTCTTGATGAGTCAATCTCTGTATGGTTTCAAAAAGATATAGAACCGTTTGAAGTGAAAATATTTGCAGATAAATCGTGCGCTAAATTTTTTAAACGCCGTCCTCTGCCAACTCAAAATGTAGAATCAATTAATACTGATGGCACTATGGAATTTACCGTTAAAATAACTCATGAGATGGAAATATTACCAATCATTAAATACTGGATACCACATCTTTTTGTGATTGAACCTGAGTGGGTACAGGAGATTATTGAAGAGGATTTGGATACTTATAGTGAAAAAATGGTTCAAATAAAATAGTTTCTTCTATTTTCAACCCATGCAGCAACCACAATAAACACCTCCAGAACCGTTTAAATCTTCTTCAACCGTGGGAACATCGTTTTCACTCTTTGAAGGCTCCTGGCGGCTCTTATTGAACTTTTTAGAGTGTCTTAAGATTGATATGACACAGTTTCAAAACCATGTCATATGAATTTTTAATCTATGAGTTTTCTTCAATTTTTTCATAAAGATTAGTTAGTGGAGTATCAAATCTACTTCTCAATATATCAATTAAATACTCAATTATTTCATCTTTTGTGAGCAGAGGGACTAACCCTTTACACTGTTCACTAGTAAGAATATCTTTGTATTCCATATAATCTCTTTGAGTTTCAGATTCTGTAATTTCACGATTATTTTTAATCTCTAATGGCATTTCAAATATTTCAGATTCTGTTGAAGATGTAATTTCTTCTGAAACACTATCTTTAACATCTTCCTCTTCAGTAGTTTCAATTGTAGCAATCAACACCTTCTTAGTAGGTTTGTTTGATTTTTTAAATACCGCTTTAGAGCCATTAGCGGCTTTTTCAAAATCCTCATCACTTAAGTTAATCATATCCAGCATAGCGTTAAGAGATTTTCTGACTTAATGAAAAATTCGGGCTCCTAGATAATCATTTTTTCTTATAATTGACTAAATAATCATCGACTATCTTCAACTTCAAACTTTTACTGAATCCATTATGTATTTTTAACAATTTTTTCATCGG
>Ga0256827_10002316_pt1 | contig 12299 bp, 15 predicted proteins | sample CV84metaG_FD_185977 | JGI IMG/M metagenome (GOLD analysis project Ga0256827, IMG submission 185977) | Hydrothermal vent microbial communities from East Pacific Rise, Pacific Ocean - CV84 | ecosystem: Environmental > Aquatic > Marine > Hydrothermal vents | place: Pacific Ocean: East Pacific Rise... | reverse complement strand
TAGTTTCATAATGACTCTTTTGTAATTATTAAAGATGTATTATTGCCACCAAAACCAAAATAATTTAACATAAAAGTACCATTTGAACATTTTTTAGATTGGGATATTGGTTGATACTCTTCTAAGATAGGTTCACTATAATTTATAGTTTTAGGGATAAAATCATTATCTATGGCATCCATCAATATTGCCAATTCAAGGACTCCACAAGCACCAAGAGTATGACCTATATAAGGTTTAATAGCTGTAAAAACTATATCATTCTCAAAAATCTTACTTATGGCATTTATTTCAGATAAATCGTTAGATAAAGAACTTGTAGCATGTGCTTTAATCGCAGTTATATCTTTAGCTTTTATATTTGAATCATTTAAAGCATTTTGCATAACCTCAGTAAACTCTTCACCATCTTCACCAACAGAGGTAATTGTTATCGAATTACAATTACTATATCCACCATTTAAAGACCATAAAGAGCTACCTTTTCCAAGTAAAACTGCTGAAATAGCTTCACCAAGAACAAGACCATCTCTATTTTCATCAAATGGTCGTTGTTTATCTAAAGATAAAAGTTTCATTGAGCTAAAACCATTGCTCATCATATCTGAAAAAAATTCCATCCCAATAACAACTACATATTCAAAAACAGAACTATCTATCAGATTTTTTGCCTCAAGCAAACCATTAGCACTTGATGTACATGCAGTGCTTATAGTCATTGTAAAATCATTTAGTAAAAGTTCATTAGATAATTTTTTAGCATAATAATCTATACTAGTTTTTTTAGGGATTGAAGCTTCTATCTCTTTAGTAGAATCTTTTTCTATCTCTTTAATTGTATTGGAATCTATTTGAGAACTACCAAAGATTACAGCTGTTTTCTTTTTTTCTTCTACAGTTAAATCTTCTATAACTTCACAAACAAGTTTTCTAAGCATCTTATAAATACTTTGTTCTTTATCTATTAAAAAGTACGGTACCGTTACTTTTTCATCTAAAGTGTAAACTTCTTTAGACAATATTTTTATATCGTTATTTTTAATAGCTTTTATTGTCTCTTTTAAATCACCTTGAGAAGACTTTATAGCAGATTTTAGGATTTTTATATTATCCATTTTTCTCATTTATAAAGTTTGCTAGGTTATCTATAGTTGTTACAACTCTTCTAAACTCTTTTGGATCTACAATCCTTATACCAAAGTTATTTTGTAAACCCATAGAGATTTGTAATGCATCTAAAGAATCTAAGTATAGTCCACTCTCTTCAGAAAATAATTCTACATTATTAGTAATCTCTTCTGGTGTAATCTCTTCTTTTTCACACTCATCTATAATCATTTTTTTTAATTTATATTTTAACTGTTCATTATCCAATTTATAGACCCTTGTTTATTTTTAGTTGTAATATTATCATAGATATAATCAAAGTTATTAATCCAAATACTAACAACATCAATGTATTTCCTATCACTATCCCTATATCAGCACCATTTAGAAATATATCTAAAAAACCATCAAGTCCCCATGACATAGGTGATAATTCTGCTATTTGTTGCATCGATTCAGGCATTATGAATTTGGGAACCATAACTCCACCTATCGCACCAAGTAGTATATTGGATATACCTCCTATGGTCGTTGCTTGTTCACTAGATTTAGCACTAACAGCGATAAGAGTTGATATACCGATAGCTGTAAAACTTAAACCTATAGACACAGATATAATTGCTAAGATTGACCCATTTATCTCTAATGCAGGGGTATTAAAATATGGTACTAAAAAAATACCTACACAAATCATAATCCAAACTTGTATCTGATTGATTATAAAGTAAGGAACACTTTTTGAAAATGTCATAGCAAAAATAGAAACATTCATAGAGGTTAATCTTGTTAAAGTATTTTGTTTTTTCTCATTCACATAAATAGTGGACATAGGAATTATGATGAAAAACATACCAAAAACTATCCAAGCAGGTACACTCTGTTGTGTTGAGTTTGGAAGAATCTTAGAATCATTATATTTTACTTTATATAATTTATCTACTGAGACTTCTAGTGAGTCTAAAGGAGTTGATGCATTAGGTAGATAATTGCCTAATGATTCTGATATATAAGTAAGTCTAGCTTTTATTATATGTTCAGAAAAAATAGCCTTAAAAACTTCTATCTGATCACTTTTAATGGAATCTTGTACATTTATTTGTATTAAATTACTGCTATTTTTGGCATATTCTTTAGGGATTTTAACAATAAATTGTGCATCTTTTTTCTTGTTCAAAATAATAAATCTTTTATCATTTTGAACATTTATAATGATATTTTCACACATTTGTGTTTTATCTTCATCTTGTAGATAAATACTAAACTCTAAGTTATTTGTTGAAAATTGATCCCTCATTGCAACTGACATTATTAATATAAAAATAGCAGGCATTACAAATAAAGCCAATAATGCATGTTTATCTCTTATAACTAATAAAAACTCTTTTTTAATCATAGCACTAAGCATCATTGTTACCTGTCATATCTAAAAAATATTTTTCCAAATTTGTTGCACCATATCTAATCTGTTTTATTAAAATATTATTCTTATTCAATAAAGAGATAGTATCAAATAACTCTTTTTGATTTGTATTTATAAATAAATCATCTTCTATATCTAAGTTCAATAATTTAGTATTTTTACTGTTAATAATTTCTATAACTATTTTATTTGATACTTTATTTGAGAGTAAATTTTCTAAACTGTCTTGTTTAATCAATCGCCCATTTTCTAAAATAGCTACTTCATCACAAATCTTTTCTATTTCTGTCATATAATGGCTTGTATAGATAACTGTAATACCTAGCTTTTTATAACTTTTTATAGAATCTAAAATCTCATTTCTACTTTTTGGATCTACCCCAACCGTTGGTTCATCAAAATATATGATTTTTGGATTATTTAAAAGACCAATAGCGATATTTAACCTTCTTTTTTGACCTCCAGAGAGTGTAGAAGATTTCTGATTTAAAAGATTTGTAAGTGAATTTATCTCAATAGACTTTTCATAATCTTCTTTTCTAGCATTTTGTATTTTAGCAAAAAAATCCAGATTTTCTTTAACTGTAAGATTTTCATAAAATGCCAAATGTTGAGGGATAATCGAACTTATCTTATTAATCTCTTTTTTATGTTTTTGTATATCAAAACCAAAAATATCTATCGATCCAGTATCTATTTTAATAAGCCCATTTAAGATGGAAAGAAGCGTTGTTTTACCAGCACCATTAACACCTAAAAGACCAAATATAGAGCCTTCTTTAATCGTTAATGATAAATTATCTAATGCTTTTATATCTCCGTATGATTTTGATATATTAGATATTTTTATCATCTATTTTGTACCAATAAACTCTAACATTTTTTTATATACTTTTTCCTCTTCTGTAGAGATAAAAATTAATTTATTTGAAATTGCTTCAAAGTCTATATCTTTTTTTGATCTTATTGATTTTGCAATCATTAGTGCAAATTCTCGCCATTTATCACCAACCTCTAGCATCATGTTAGATGATTCTTCTAAAATTGCATCATTATCAAATAACAAACTTGATTCTTGTAGATATGAAGCATAAATATATCTAAAACCAGCACCACCAGTTCCTATCTCTTCTTGCATCCTAACAATGTGACCAAGAAAAAGTTTAGCATACTTTTTATCTTTCTTTTCTAATTTTAAAATTGATTTTGCTAAAAATCTAATCCCTTTTAAACCAGATATAGGCACAGGAGTCTTTAACATAGATTTAGCTGTTTTAGTAATGCTTTTAACAATAGCAGACTTAATATCAATATCTTTTGGTATATCTACAGGGTAATACAACAAGCCTTTTGGAGCCATCATACCCTTTGCAAATCTTGCTTTTAATAAAGATTCTTTATCACATTCAACACTATTTTCAAATACAGGGTCACTTATAAAATATGTTTCTTTTTCTCTACCATAAACAACTAAATTATGTGCATTGAAATGGAATCTCATCTCAGGGGGAAAGTATGGAAGCCAATATACTGAAGTTTGAGCTCCAACAACTTTACCTTCACTTAGGAGTTGATTGAGTCTTTGTTCACCTTTTTCTTTATTTGAAAAAGTCTCTAATTTCATTTTTATTTTTAAGTTTTTTTGAATATTTTTTATAATTGACTTTGGTAAGCTTCTGTAAGCAACTAAGGGCATACCACCTATTTTAATAAAAGGTAGGTAAGCAAATGTTAAAGCACTTGATAAACCAAAAATCATTGGTTCACTTAGATTAACCCCATAATGTCTAAGCAGAGAAGACATCACACCACTCTCACAGTGTGCGAAATGAGAGTGTTCAAATTTAGTTACATTCATAATTTATCTCTTGTAGTATTTTTAAATCTTTATTTTCTTTACCCATTGCCTCTGCATATACAGATAGTCTTTTATCACTTATTTTTTCAAAAATGCTAGGTTTAAAATCACGCTTTATAGTCCATTTAAAAAAACCAGTAATTTCAGATAAAAGTTGTAAATCCATTCTTAGAGCAAACATATAGTAGTATAAAGTTGATTTTTCACCTTTTTTTACTTTACAATATGCATCTTCGGCACTCTGTTTTAAATCATCAAGTGCCTGTTTTGTTACTTCCTCTTCTACATTCCAACCTGAAGACCCAATAACTTTAAGACTACCATCTTCATCTTTTGCATAAATAGCTTTCTTATTTTTAGCATAAGTAGAACTATCATCTTGTGGAACATTTTTTATATCCATCTAAACAACCTCCAACAACATAAATGCAGTTGAAAAACGACCACTTTCTGGGATATAACATAAAAGTTTTTCACCTTTTTTCACCTTACCAGAATAAAATAACTCTTCAATCATAATATATATAGAAGCTGAACCAGTATTTCCTTTTGATGAAAGATTTGTAAACCATTTTTCTTGAGGTATATCACAACCTGCTTTTTTCATCTTTTCATAAACTTCATCTCTAAAATATCCAGATGAATAATGTGGAAGAAACCAGTCAATCTCATCTGGATTAAACATTTGTTTTTCTAACATCACAAGTAAAGCTTGAGTAACTGTGTATTCCATCACATTTTCATTTAATAGCTTTACATCTTGTTTTACAGAAAATATTGATTTATTTAACCAATCTTGGGGGCTATATCTTCTCCAACCGTTAATCGAACCATCTTCAAGTTTTTCACATCCAGCATACATACATGTATCTAAAACATTTGCATACGATGTAGAAAATATTTTATTTATTTTAAGACTAATGGTATCGCTATTTGGTTTTGAACTGATAGCCATTGCACCTGCTCCATCACTAAGCATCCATCTCAAAAAATCTTTTTCAAATGCTATCTCTTTGTTCTTTGATAACTCTTCTACTTTAGATTCTATCTCTGGAGTGAAGTTCTCAGCTCTCATTATTGCTGAAGAATTTTCACTACCAGTTGCAATTGCAACATCAGCTTCTCCAGACTTTATCGCTGTATAAGCATACTTTAATGCTGTTATACCACTAAGACATATACCAGCCGTTGATATGATTTCTAATGGTTTACAACCCATACCACCGTGAACCATACTAGCATGATTTGGCATCAATTGGTCAGGCATTGTTGTACCACAAGAAAGTATATCTACACTATCTATATCAAGACCATCATTTTGTAATTTTTTGATTACTTCTACTGTCAATTGGGCATTTGAATGTGTAGCTTCTCTTGTTATTGGATCTATCGCATAATATCTTGTTTTAATCTTATTTGATCTAAGGATAATGCGTTTTGCACGAGATGGTCTATCTCCAACTTGTCCTAATACTTTTTCTATTGATTCATTATCAACAGCATCATTTGGTAAAAAAGATGCTATTTTATTTATATATACTTCTCTCATTATAACTCTCTATCTACCACTTGGTAATTCATAATAATCTTCCATTTTTTTAAGTTTCTCTTTTTGAAATATATTCAAAATCTTTCTTGCAATTATATTTATGGGAACAATTGTTAAAAGTAAAATAATTAAAAAACTAACATAAATAGTAATCGTTATTTTTCTTCCTAAAGAGTATTTAATACCCGAAGCTTTGATTAATCTACTCCAGATTCTAAAACTTCTATTTGCTATTTTTTCAGTAGCTATCAGTTTACCATTTACAGAAACTGCATTTAAGTTTTTTAAAAGAGCTTCACCTGTTTTTTCTTTGTTTTGATGAAGAGCTTTATTTAATCTTTTTCCAAATCTATTACATGAGAGTATATCTTTTTCTGAAATTCCAGCTGATGGAAGATAAGAAAAATATTTTTTATCCCCTGTAAGCATATAAGTTGGTAATGTTATTAAACTTAAAACACTTCCACTTTGGTCAACTAAAGCAACATGGTCAATATGCTTTGCTTCAACATCTTTAAGCATATCTTTCATTTTTTCTTGAGCTAATACCCACATATCACGACAAGCAACTAAAGTTATCACAGGCTTATCTTTAAAAAGTTTTTTTGCTTGATTTGAATGCATAAAAGCTGTTATGGGGATAGATGGTGCCATATACCAAACTGTATAACCTAAGATGATTAAATCATAATCATCTTTTAAATCTTCAAGTTCATCAATTTCACACCCATCCATAAAAACAGATTCTGGAAATTCATCAAAAAAATGATAAAAAGGCCAAGGAAATGGATATTTTACTTTTGGTTTTATAGATTTAACATCTAGTTCTATTTCATCATCAGGTAAATCAAGTAAGAAATTATCTAAAACTTGTTTAAGCTGACCAGATTGAGAATAATATAAGACTAAAACTTTTTTCATTTTAATATACCCTCTTTAAAAAAATCATAGAAATTATACCATTGATTCGGATATTTATTTAGTATAATTTCTAATACATTGATATAATTTTGAGCCATCTCTTCTATATCTTTCCCATCAATTATATGTAATGTTAAGTTATATTCTTTAATACCTTTATTCATTACAAATATTGCTACTATTGGTTTTTTTAGCCTTTTAGCTATATCAAATGGTGTTTTGTTTATTTTTACTTTTGATTTAAAAAATTCTACCTCTACTGCTTGCCTATCATCTACAATTCTATCAACCATTAAAGCTACTAGTTCTTTATTTATCAAAGCATTAGCTATTTGAATATTTGCAGATATCGCACCTTGATTAAGATCAATAATCCTTACATTTTCTTCATTATCTCTTTTAGTATCTTTTTCAACTTTTTTTATATCTTCTTTAATATTTTCTCTCATCACAATATGCATAGTTTGTAGTTCATCTTTTAAACAATGTGCAGCACTCGCCCAACTACCAACATGAGAGAAAAGGACAATTCCTCCATCCTTTAATTCTTCCATAGCATCCAAACCTTCTGTTTTAAATGACAAATCATTTGGATTAATTCTGGATACAAATCTATCAAAAATTGATAATGAAAACATCTTTATATGATTAAAATAAACTTTATTATTAAAATCAGTTCCTTGATGCTCATAATAATTTTTTATTAATTTTTTAATAGAAGGTGTAAAAATAACATAATATAAAGCTACAAAATTAAGTATAAAAACAACAAATCTATAACCACATATACGGTATATAAAAAGAATTATTTTATATCCTAAGGCACTTCCCCTTTGTTTTATCTCCATAAAAAACCTCTTAAAAAAAGATATCTAAATATCATTAGTTTAGTATGTAAAATTGTTAATCTAACATTATCGTTGATTTTATCAAAATGAGATATTCGCTCCTCTTTTGGAGGGTAATAGCACTCTACTTCAACATCTTTTATTTTTGCCCCTGTATATAGATGATATACCAAGATTTCTATCTCAAAATCAAATCTTTTATTTTTAAGAGGTAAATCCAATATGCTTATGGGATACATTCTAAATCCACTCTGAGTATCACCAAGCTTTTTAAATGTTTCAAGCATAACCCAAAAATTACTAAATTTTCTACCAAATTTAGAACTATCAGGGACTTCTGGTGTTGAAAAATCACGATTTCCTACAACAATAGTATTTGGTTCATAAGATTTTACTAATTTATCAATTTGAGAACTTATGTGTTGTTTATCTGCATCCATTGTTACAAAACAATCATATCCTAACTCTTTAGCCCTTTTTGCACCACTAAGGATTGCTTCACCTTTTCCCATATTTACCTTATGTGATATAAATTCAACATCTTTTAAATCAGAAAAATAAATCTTTTCATCAGAACCATCATCTACTACAATAAGTTTGTAACCGTAGTCTAAAATATCTAGCAATACCTCTTTAATGTATGGAGAGTTATAAACAGGAACTACAATACAAAAATTCATAGAGAGAAACTCGCCACTTCTTCATCTTTACAAAATACTTTAAATTTGTTCTTATCTCTTTTATAAACTAAAGTTTGCTTTGGTACTACCATCTTTACAAATTTTGCCTTTTTGATCGACTCTATCTCTATGGAAAAAACATCAGACACTATTTCAAAATGTATAAAACCTGGTAAAACAGGTTTCAATGGAAAATGAGCCTTAAAAACTGGATGACTCTTATCACTCAGGAGAATTGTTACAAGATTATTATCTTGACTTTTATTAATTATCTTATATAAACTTTTATAAATCATAAAAATATTTTATCAAATTTATACTAAAAACAATTGAAATTTAGTATAATTTGTCATAAAGGATAGTAATGATGTTTGATGTTAATAAACTTGATGCAGGAGAAGCTTTACTAGAAGCTCAGAAAATTGCATTTGCACCAATAATATTTCAGTGTGCAAGACTACTTAGAGATTGGGGTATTTTTGAGATTTTGCAAGAAAATAAAAATGGATTAAGCATAGAAGAGATAAGTAAAGAGAAAGAATTACCTATATATGCTATTCAAATTTTATGTGAATCTGGTTATAGTATGGGTGCTTTAAAGTTTGAAAATGAAAAATATTATATTACAACTATAGGTTATTTCTTATTAACTGATGAGATGACAAATATCAACATGAATTTTAACCATGATGTAAATTATCAAGGTTTATTTTATTTAGATGAAGCACTTAAAACAGGAACAGCTACTGGTCTTCATAAAACTTTTTCAAAAGAAGAAACTATATATCCTATTCTTTCAAAGTTACCAAAAAAGGCTAAAAATAGTTGGTTTGGATTTGACCATTTTTATTCAGATGCTGCTTTTATAAAATTGATTGAGATTATGAGTAAAAAAGGTATAAAAAAACTTCTTGAACCAGGGGGAAATACTGGTAAATGGGCAACTGCACTTGCTCTTGCTTCAAAAGAAACATCTATAACAATTCTTGATCATCAAGGTCAAATAGATGTGGCAATGAAAAATGCTGAAAAACAAGGTGTTGCTAACAGAATAAATGGTAAAAATATTGATTTACTCGACCATACAATTGATTTTCCAAAAGGTTATGATGCTGTTTGGATGAGCCAATTTCTTGACTGTTTCCCTCCAAGTGATATTGTTGCGATACTAAAACGCTCAAGAGAAGCTTTATGTGAAGATGGAAGAGTATATATAGTAGAACCTTTTTGGGATAGACAATCTCATGAAATAGGTGCATACTGTTTGATAAATACTTCTCCTTATTTTACAGCTCTCGCAAATGGAACAAGTAAAATGTATAGAGCAACAGAATTTGAAAAGTTCATAGATGAAGCTGGTTTAGAAATAGAAGAAGAGATTAATCGTCTCGGTTTTGGACATACTTTAATGATATGTAAGGTTAAAAAATAACCTTACATCTATAAAATTCCACCTACTTTTTTTACAACTTTATTATTTTTAAATATTATATTTCCTGTACGAAATCTATGGTACCAATATTTCCATTTATCAGATTTTAACGATGGTGTTTGATGAAAAGGTGGATATCCTCTTGAAATAAGTACAGCTTCTTTACTCATACCTTTTACTGTTTTACCAGCTTTTATATAGCCTCTTACATTTTTAGTATATTTTGATAAATCAACTTTTGTATCTTTAAATAATCTATCTAATGTTTTACTAGAATCAATTTTAGTATATTTTGAGATTACAAAATAATTTACTTTCTGACCTTTATATTCAAATACAATAGCTTTTGAATTAATAGCTAATATTTTAACCTTTGAATTAACTGGTATAAGTAAACCTTTTTGATAGTTAGTACCATATACTCTGTTTTTTTCTACCCACATTGAAACTTGAGTATATACACTTGAATGTTTTTCAATAACTGCTTGTTGAGCAGGTGTTAATTTCATACTACCACATCCACTTAAAACAAATGTTGCAAGTAATACAATCATCAACGAAAGAATTTTCTTCATTTTAACTCCTTAAATTTTGTAACTATCTTATAATTTTTCATCTTTTATATTGCTGAATATTCTATTGTAAAGATATAATAAATACACCATTAGCAATAGCTATATTGTCATCAAATACATCAAATGAAAAGTATGTTAAACTATCTACACTATGACCAGATGTGATCTCTACATTATATTCTAAAGCGTTTGGTTTATGCAGTAATTTTATATTTTTCAAAGTTACTAAATACCCCATCTTACCATCACCATTATCAAAAGCAGCACTACTTTGAGCAGAAGCTTCAACGAGCATCGCTAAAGTAGGTATAGACTCAAAAGCTATTTTTACAACACACTTATCAACTTTTTTAGAGATAATTTCTTTAGCAAATAAGATAGGATCTTTATGTGGTAAGTTTAATTTACTCATAATTCAACCTCAATAATACAATTATTTTTATCACTACATAAATCATGCAAATTTTTCATCCAAGATAAAGAGGATGGAACTCCCATTTGTGCTTTATTTTCAACTATCAAAGTTGCATCTTGTGTAGTTCTTTTTAACAAAAATGCTATTCCATATTCAAGTTTATTATGACATTTATTTAATACTTCAACACCCTCAAAATTCATAGCTTCCGATACACAAACAAATACATTTTCCTCTTTTAAAAGTGTTAAAGCAGCTTGCTGAATAACATTATAAGATGTATTATCTCCACAAGACAATGTCAATATCTCAGATTTATTACCATAAATTATGGAATGATAAGAAGCAGCTGTATTATAAACAGAATTTTGAAAAGATGTTGGAGACACTTGATTTTTATTATTTATTGATTCCAATATATTTACAGTATCTATTAACTCTCCAAATGCACTTCCATATATCATTGTTCCTTGAGTAAAATCACATTTATCTGCTAAATTTATTAGAATCTTAGAATTTCTACTAAGACGACGGCGAATCATCATTTTTGTAACTAATTCTTTTTCATTTAAATCCTGTAATTTTGTAGAATTACAAACAAGCGCTTTTTTTACAATTTCAATATTAATTTTCATTACATTTTCCAAAAATTAAAGATGTATTATTTCCACCAAATGCAAATGAATTACTTAACGCATATTGTATATCCATACTCTTTTTATTTTTAACAAAATTCAAAGAGATTTCATTATCATCAGATTTAATTTGAGGTGGAAGTAAACCTCTTTTAATAGCTTCAACACATATTATAGCCTCAATTGCACCTGCTGCACCTAGAGTATGACCAATATTTGATTTAGAAGAACTAACATAAACATCATTACCAAATATATCTAATATTGCCTTTGATTCTGTAGCATCATTTGCATTTGTACCTGTTCCATGAGCATTAATATAATCTATTTGTTCAGCTTTTAATGAAGCATCATATAATGCATTTTTAATAGCAGATGTAGCACCTTGTGCTGTTGGATCAGGATTAGCAATATGAAAAGCATCACTACTTGTTCCAGCACCAATTAGCTTTACAGATGTATTTGAAGCTTGATTTTGCAATAGTAAAACACCTATACCTTCGGCTACATTCATCCCTTTTCTATTATTTTGAAAAGGTGTACAAATCTCATCAGAAAGAATACCTAAAGCAGAAAAACCAAATATTGTTGTTAGACATATTTCATCTGCTCCTAAAACCAATACATTTTCATAAGCTCCAACACTAATAAGTTCTTTTGCTGTTTTAAGAGCATTTGAACTAGAAGTACATGCTGTAGAAAATGATCTAGTAGATAAAAACTTATATTTCTCATCTAATATAGAAGCTATAGTATCTATTGTATGTTTTTTTACATCTATATTTTCATAGCTATTTTGACTAAATAATATTTTTTCAGTATTTGCCATCCCACCGACTGATGATCCAACCAGTAAAAG
>Ga0256827_10002315_pt1 | contig 12300 bp, 5 predicted proteins | sample CV84metaG_FD_185977 | JGI IMG/M metagenome (GOLD analysis project Ga0256827, IMG submission 185977) | Hydrothermal vent microbial communities from East Pacific Rise, Pacific Ocean - CV84 | ecosystem: Environmental > Aquatic > Marine > Hydrothermal vents | place: Pacific Ocean: East Pacific Rise... | reverse complement strand
CGTAAAATCAGTATGGTCTAAATTAACGTGATTAACTTGCATGTTGTTCTCAATACCATCGAAATGGATAGATGCATCGTGTAATAGCGTTGGACTATCTGTTAGGTCTGTTCCATTGGTCATACCACGAACATCGATATAATTGGTATGAGCGTATAAATTACCAGAATTAATAGGCTCGTTGAACTGAACCGAAATATTTTCGCCATAAGATAAAATTCCATCAGCAGGCTGAGGTGTTCCAAATGGAGCAGGAATTACTCTATCAATGATTCCGTTTAAAGGCTCAGTAACAAATTCTGATCCATCGTTACAAGTTGTTTTAAGATATAATTGATAGTTTCCATCGGTTAAACTTCCTAGAGGGAAATTGTAACTCATAGTTGGGCTTCCCTGTATCCAAGTTTTTTCTCCTGAAGCATTAGCATAATCTGTCGAATCTTTATAAAATACCATTTTTGTAGTTCTTGGTCCACCTGGAATAGCATACTGAAAATCGATAGTTTTGAATTTAGTGCTATTAATATTATAACCTGTAATGTTAAAACTTAAAGTATCATTGTTGTAATAATTTGCCGTCCAGTTATCGTAAATCTGAGCAAATTCGACCTCGGTACAAGCAGGCGTAAAATGAGCAGAAATTAATATGGTATCTGCAATATCATCTATATCGTCGGTCGGGTCGTACTGACATTCGGAATGAAGAATAATTTGCATATTTTCATAATCGTTAATATCTAATTGGCCTTTTTCTACAGTTAAGGTTTTATAAACAGTTTGGTGATCTGGGATTAAAATAGCTACGGGATTTCCTGAAATAGGATTGCCATCCATTTTTATAACTGCTCCATTAGGATTAGAAGTTGGCTCTACATAAAGAATATACCAAACATCGTCATGAGATTCAGAAGTATTAGATAAAGCTAAATTAAATACAGCAGCTTCTGTTTCAGGAACACCAGCTACAATATTGTTATCAACAGAAATATGAGGAATTTCTATTTGCATAGTAGCTTGTGCTAATAGAGTTCCTGGTTCGTAATAGTCTGTATATTCGGCATTTTCGTATGGACAAGACGATTGTCCACCAACTGTGGAGAAGATAGGACCAAAACCATTTATAGAGTCTCTTCTAATATTTACAGAAAAATAATCCCCCTGATCGCCATCGGCCAAAACAAAACCTATAGTTTGTGAAGATACAGTGTCGTTTTGTGTACTATGGGAGTGAGCATGATTGTAATGTTCTTCAAGCTCAAAAGTTAAACCTGTACCATTAAAACTCATACCAAATTCGGCAGCCACATATGGTGAAATTGTCCACTCAAAAGTTTTGTTATGAGATGATAAAGAGTCAATTTCTACATTAGCTTCATATTCAGCTCCTGCATCGAAAGAAATATTTGATGGAAAATGATGATCTTCACCACTGTTAAGTTTTGCATACTCGTTGTCTTTTAGAACCTGTATCCATTCATTAATTTGGTGATTGTAGTACCTTACAGAATCAATCATATCGTCTCCGTCTGGATTTGAATATACATAACTAGGCCCGTTGTACTTGTTTTGTGAAGTATCGGAACCCCATACAAAATAGTCGTCGTTATTTGCTAAGAATCTATCATCTTCAGTATCTGTAATATTTAAAGAACCTATAGAATAATATTCAGAATTATTATCGAAAGTTAGATTTCTTAACATTTTAAGATTAGGGATTAAATAATTCTCGATATGGTTCTGAGAATAAATAAAAGTTGTAGAAACTTGCTTCCCGAAATTTAATCCTGGTTTTGTAGCAATAGTATAATTTTTATTATCAATGCTTACAGTATCGTCAATTGTTTCGCCACCAGAAGGAACATCATCAACTGTTAAAATTTGGAAGAAATTAGACAGACCATAAACAATATTGTTGCCATGACCTAGAAATAAATCGCCCATTGCTCCAACATATGCAGGGTCACCGCTAGTTGAGAATGTTTGAGAATAATTAATAGTTACATTTTCTTCTAGCTCATTCCCCCAATCTTCGGAATGTTCTACACCGATGCCTACATTATTCTCCATTTCATATTTTTGTGTTACAGAAAAGAAAGGGGTTCCTGCTTCTGTTTCAATTGTTGTTCCCAAGTGGTAGTTAACAAAATCTTGTCCTGAATTACCATTAGAAATAACAGAGCTAACGGTTTTAGAGATTTCTAAACCGTCTTCCATATAGGAGTAACTATTGGAGCCAGGAGGGTCACGAAGTACAAAATCAATTGAAGTTGGTCCTTCTGTAACAAAATTATTACCTGTAGGGATATTCCCAGAAACGTAGCCATAAAGTGGTGATTGTGCCCAATTGTAATAGGTGTCTCCTACTAAAAGTTTAATTTCTAATTTTTTAGTAAACGGTGATGCCAGATTAGGAAAACCTCCAAAAAATTGATAAAGTGCTTGTCCAAGGTTATTAAATTCTAAAGAAACTTGATTGGTATTGTTAGCACATTCATTAAATATATGTACTTGACCATCACTAACGACTACGGTGTCTATTTCTCCATCATCGTTATTAGTATAGGTTTCAAAGGCTGAAATGATTAATTTGTATTCTCTTCCCATCGAATAAACAGGTTTTCCAAAAACATAATTGGCAGCTCCATTTATCATGCTTGCTATTTGTATGGTATCCGTCGTGCCATCGCTTACTTTTACGTAATATTCAGAATCGCCTAAAAACTTAGTGCCTTCTGTGTTATCTACGGAAATCTGTGGTGTTGATCGCCAAATCCAAGATTTTTCTAGATTGTAAAAATATACAGAATCTTCTTCTAGTACGCCTTCTTCTGTGGTGCTACTGTCAATAGTATATTGTAATGGGAAGCAATTGGTTAAGCTAATTACCTCAGCTTCTCCATCAAGGAAATTATATGTATCGTTAACTTTAACAGTATCTATTATGTAGACCTCTGGAGGAAGGTTTATTTCATATATTCCGGTGGTAGCATCTGTTTGAACAGTAATTGAAGTTTTGGCATTATCTTCCATATCCAAAACATAATTCATATCAGTAGTAAAAGTAATTTTACAAATACCAAGATTATTGTTAATAGGATTGTTGAGTGAGCCTAATTTTTTAGAAGCTTCTACAGCTCCACCAACTACACGTCCTGCTAATTTAACAGTTGTAGTATCTATAAAATCAATTCCATAAATAGGGGCATTAAAAAAGAAAAGTGTATCGGGTCCTACGAAAGGATAATGATCATTTTTGAAAACATGACCTTGTTTTTCTACAGTGATATAGTGTCTACCTATAGGAACTTGAATATCGAAAAACCCATCAGAATTTGTTGTAATTATTTGATTATCCGACCCTTGTATAAAATTCCCATCAATCTTAATATATACTCCACTAACTGGCATGTCTGTATTTTTATAAATTACATGTCCTGTAACTTGAAAAGAAGATTGATCTACAAAGTCTATGTTATTATGAACAGGCTCGCTATCGCCAATAAATAAATTAGTATTGGTAGGATTAAATTCGTGAACTCCTAAAAATGGAGTAACCTGAAAAATATTTCCTGAACCAGAGTAACGAATGCCTTTTATGACATAATTCCCATTTTCATCTGTTATTCCAGATGGGTGTAATTGTTCGAAATTGGGGGTATGAGAACTCCAACTTGCTTGTTGACTTATAGAATCAGGAAAATATAAGTTATTCTTATTAAAAATATTTCCTTGTTTAGAAATGTCATAAGATGCTGTTCCAATATTTTCATCGAATCGATAATAAGCAATAAGTTTCTCTTCAGATCCTGCTAATATTCTTTTATGATCTTGTTTTATTTGTGTTGGATCTCTAAATTTTTGCCATAATCTTAATTCATCAATATTTCCTTTGAAAAAGTTTGCATAACCATTGCTATTAGCACAACCAACTGTTAAAAGTTTAGATCCTTGTAGATTTAAAGTATCGGCTCCAATAGCTTCAATTACTGATGTTGAATTAGATATTATCTTTTCATCGACTAATTCTCCATTAACAAATAATTGTAAAACGCCTGTTGATGGAGAGAAATTAAGATTTAAGTGTACCCATTGGTCAACAGTAACGGTATTAGTATCTTTAACGGTTACTATAGGATCATCAGCTCCACTGCCTATAATATTAGTATTAATTCCTCCTATGGGTTGCATGTTTAGAAATCCTAAATAAATAATTCCTGAATAAGCTGATACTACAATATGCTTTTCCCCTGAAGACATAATTTTAGGTTTTACCCAAGTGTCTATTGAGAGAGGGTGTTTAATTAATGAATCATTTTGTAAATCGTTAGAAGCCAAGAAATCAGAAACCCCATCGAAAAGTAAACTGCTCGAAGTTACGCCTTCATTAGTACTAACCAAAACTTCAGCATCTTCTACGGTATTTCCTCCTTGATATGTTATTTTTCCCGAAACAATTCCTGTATTAGTTCTAAATCCAAGAGTGCTTAACGAATCTGAAACAAGGTTCTCTGGTATTGCTCCTGGGCAGTTTCCTATTGCTCGTATTATATAATTATAAACAATGTTTGCTTCTGCATTATTATCCTCGTAATAACTAGCATTAGGATTAGTTATTTCTTCTAAGAAGATATAACTATTATCCGATATCTTTTTTCTGTAAATTTCATAACTATCGATATTGGCTATTTCTGATGGATTAACACTCCATTCTAATACAATCTTTTGATTGTAATAACCTTTAGAAGCATCGAAGTAAGCATATTGAGTTCCATTATTATTGTAGGTGAAAATATTATTGAAGGGACTAATAATTGCGGTATCGTTAGAGGGTAAAGATAAAGCTCCAATATCATTTAAATTACAAGCGTTTCGGGCCTCTACCTTGTATAAATATTCAATACACATTTCAGCATTATTGTCAATTATTTCACGGATATCCATATCGTTAACACTGCTAATAGGAAGATATTCAAATTCAGATAAACTTTTTCGGTAGATTTTAAATTCGGTAGCAGGAGCATTGGCTTGAGTAAAATCCCAATTTACCTTAATATTTCCTTCTTCTACCGAAGCATGTACATTGGTTGCTTCGGTTGTACATGCGGAATTAGCAGAACCGTCTATTTCTGAGCTATAAAAGGTACATCCATCGCCATAGTCTTGGATTTTATAATATATTGTTTTTGCAAGGTCTGAACCTGAAACATGATGATTGTAAGATGTGTCGGAACTGGTTGTATTAGAAAGTGTTTCCCATGCCCCATTCTCTATCTTATATTTAATAATATTTCCATTTGACCAATCGTGATTTATCCAAGATAGATGAATTTCGCCATTACAATTTCCACTCGATTGGCTTGCTGTAATTCTAAAATTGCTAGGATAAGGTATCATTTTGGTTCTTGCATTTATATAAATATTCTCAGAATCAAAATAGTGACTCGTGTCAGCACCTGTGCCATGTATATTATCGTCATTATACCATCTATTATCTAATTTATATGTATATTCAATACCTGGTTCTACATCGTAATCTTCGAAAAAGTTTGTGTTAGTTCTACATTTTATCCTGTATTCACTATCGTCTTGTCCAACTTCTTTTCGCTGAATATATGTTGTTCCGTCGATTCCTCCTTGAAAATCTAGTCGTATATAAGAGCAATACTCTGTTTTGGTAAGATCATAAGGCATTGTTGGGAAAGCAGGATGATTATGGTCTAAATTACTTGTTAAATTATAGGATGTCATTTCAATATTATCGTCAAATAATGTACTCGAAAAGACATCATGACTAGAATAATAATCTCTTCTTTGATTGACAATTAGATTTTCAAATAAACCATTCCTTGTAAAAGTTTCTTCTTGAAAAAATGTTTTCTTTCTTACATAATCACGTTCATCATCGGAAAGAACTCTATTCCACAATCTAAAACCAGAAATATATCCCACAAAAGATTCATTATGATCGTCGGAACTTGTAGTTCCTAGACCTTCTCCTAAATAACAATATGTTTGTCTAGCGCTGTTAGGGTCGGAGCTGAGATAGTTATATAAATTAAAACTAGTCTGTTCAGCTTTCGAATTTCCATCAACGTATAGAATTAATTTTTCTTCAATTTCATTATATGTAACACATATATGTCTCCATTTATTTTCGTAATATTGCTCATAAGCTTCATCAGAAAATTTATAGATTAAATCATAATTCCCAGAAGTTCCGTCTGAGACTCTAATAGCCCATTCTTGTGCTCCGTCATGGCTTCCTCTTTCAAAGGCAACCGATAAAGAATGGTGGTCATCGTTAAATCGGCCATAACCAAAAATGAAATACCAATTATTTATATTAGATGTCATTTGAGGATATACCCAAAAATCTAACGTTAAATCATCGACTAAATAATGAGACATGTCATCGTTTGCGTCAGCAATTCTAACATACGAATTTCTTGTAAAATTAGCTCCGTAGAAAGGTGTTGCAATTTCATCTGGATCGATGCAACTGTTTTGTGCAAAGCTATTTTGCCAAATTCCTAAAACTATTATCATAGTTATTAGAACGTGTAGTAAATTGTTTTTCATAATTCTAAAATTAATGTATGCTATATTGTTCTGTAGTATTGTATATCAATTTTTAATAGTATCAAAGATACTTAATATTGAAAGTTAAGCTTTAATATTTTAGTAGGACAATTGATAAGACATAATTGGGTAATATTTGTTAATTAAGGCAAATAACAGTTTTATTTTTTACATAGATTACTGAAATAAGAAGCAATATTTTCTTCAGGTTTCAGATCTAACTTTTTTCGTAAACGTTGGCGATTTTTATTAACAGAACTTAATGCAATATTAAAAACAGCAGCTATTTCTTTAGATTTTAATTCCATCATTAGAAGGCCTGATAGTTTTATTTCATTTTCGGTTAAAGAAGGATGTTTTTGATTTAGTTCAGAAAAGAAATTGGGGTAAAGTTGATTAAAATTGAGTAGAAAATTATGCCAGCTTCTTTCTGTATCGATGTTAGCATTAATAATATTAATAGCGTTTTTCTTGTCGGTTGAAGACAACGCTTTTTTAACAGATTCTAATACATCATTATAAGCCACAGAGTGGGCAATTGCTGTAGATAATTCTTTGTTTTTATACTTAAGTTCAGCTTTTAATATTTCTTGTTGAGCAAGGGCTAATTGTCTTTTATTTTTATTGTTTTTATACCAAAACTTCACCAAAAATAGACCTATTAAGATTAGACTTATTAAACCAGCTATTAATATTAGTAGATAAACATTTTCTCGTTCTTTACTTTGTGCTTTAATTTGTTCTTCTTTTATTTTATGCTCTTTTTGGTTTAATTCATATTTGGCAGACATTTCAAATATTTGTTGGTCCATTCTGTCTAAAAAGAAATGCTTTTGTGCTATTCGGCCTCTATTCATATATTTGAAAGCAGAGTCTATCTTTCCCCATTTTTCGTAGACTGAAGATTTTTGTAGATACAGTCGCATAAACATATTTCTATAATCTGTTTCATTAATATTATTTATGATAGAATCGATAATTAAAATGGCATTAGGATAGTTTCTTAATTGGAGATATGAATTGCTAAGGTTAATAGCTACATTTGCGGCATATATATAACTTTTCTGGTTGATATAATATTGATACGAGGCTTTATAAAACTGAAGGGCTATAGATGGTTTGTTTAATTGTTTGTATACATAACCTAGTTCGTTTTGAGAAGAAGCCGATAAATCTTCAAAGTTATATTTCTCGGAAAGGATTAGGCAATTTTTGGAGTATTTAATAACAGAATCTAGTCTTGTTTGTCCAAGAGAAATCATTTCATTATAGATAGCCGCTAAACGGTTATTAGTGTAAGCTTTGTTTCGTGAATTAATGCTGTCAGATTGTAAAATGGAATATAGAATCTTAATACCTTTTTTGTATTCCCGTTTTTCGCGATAACCTTCAGCTATACTTATTTGAATGGAATCTCTTAAATGCGTTTTTGGAGTTTTAGAGAGTAGTTTGAAAAGAATGGGAAGAGCTAAATCGGGTTGAGATTTGCTTAGATAATCGATAGCTTTATTGTAGGACGCTAATTTAGAGATATTTGAATTAGGATCCGTTTGTGAAGTGTTAATTACTTTGTTCTCAGAAAAAGAGAATACAGAAAATATTATAAACAATAAGCTTAGCCACAATTTCATATTGTAAATGTAGTAATATTCTAGAAAATTAAGTCTATAGTTAATGTTGCTTAATTTTCTAGAATATTTCTGTAATTAACAGTTTAGCAACTACAAGCTGCACTTCCGCCTTTCCAGTTTGCTTTTTCTACGGCTAAGAAATGTTGCTTTTCAGCTTCATTCATAACACGTTCTGTAAACAAAAAGTCGAAACCAAACGATTCTGCTAAGATTTGAACAGAACCAATCATATCTCCTTTTATTGGAATATTAGGAAAAGGTAAGGAGAATTCTGCTTTTACTAAATTACCTTTTAGTTCTACCTGACTAAGTATTCCTAATTCTTTAAGTGTAGAATTGATGGCAGGGTGCTCAACTAATGCTAATACTTTTAATAAATCTTCTTCCGACATAATTTCTTTTATCTTTTAATATTTGTCGCAAAATTAAAGCATCTTTTTTATTCTGAAAAAATATTTTTAATATTACATTCCAGGTATTCGGGGGATCTTTTTGAGTTTTGAATTTTTATAATAAAAGCCCCATCCTTTTTTCATCCAATGACCAATAATAGGCAAGGGTATTATTGTTTCTTTATGATTGGTTCTTGCAATAAATGCAGCGCCATCTCCTGAATCCATCACACAAATAATATGTAATTTTTCCCAGTAAGATTTACGTTTACCTTTATCATTTAATTCGTTGTGAACATTGTATGTGCTTACATCTGCCATTACCTCGGCAATGTGCCCTTGTTTAGATGCCCATTTAGGACCTTCAATAGCAGCAATATCTCCAATAGCGTAAATATTTTTATGTCCTTCAACTCTACACAATTCGTTAATGGAAACAAAACCTGCGGCATTTACGGGTAGGCCTGATTCTTTAATTACTTTATGACCATCGCCACCAGAAATATAAATTGTCAAATCCGATTCTATATTAGATTGGTCTTCAAAAACAATGGAGTTTTTTGTAAACTCTACGATTTTTTTACCAACAAAGGTGTTAATATGATATCTTTTAAAGAAAATATCTAATTTTTTGTAGGGTTTGTCACCCATCTTTTTACCGGGTTCTTTCATAGGTGCAAAAAAGTTCAATTCGAATTTATCGCGTAAACCTTTTTGTTTAATGAGTGAGAAAAATTAAAAAGCAACTCAAAAGCAGGTCCTCCACGAACACCTGTTGCTGTTGGATCTTTTGGATTGCCACCAAATCCAATTGCTATTTTCCCATGTCCTCGTTCAATTAATTTTTCTAATTCCTTTTGAATAACAACAGACTCATCTGGTTTGCCACAAATAGAGTGTGTGTATTTTAAACCTGGGGTTTTAACTTTATGCATACCCATAGCTAAAAATAAGTAATCGTAGCTTTTTGTACTATGTTCTAAAATAACTTGATTGTTTTGATAATCTATTTTAGTTATTTCATCAATAATAACCTTAAAATTGTGTTTTTTTTGTAATTCACTTAAAGGGATTTGAACATCTTCAAAGCTCTTTTTTTTAGTTGGAATCCAAATAGAAATAGGATAAATAAATAGGTAATTCCTGTTAGATATTAGAGTTACATCGTAACCATATTTTCGTAATTTAATAGCAGCTTCAACACCAGCAAAGCCTCCACCAAGTACTAACATCTTTTTATTTGGTATGGATTTCATAATATATTAGATCTTTGTTTAAAGAGAACTTTAAATTAAAATACAAATATCTAAATATTTACATATGTATACAATCCCTATTTTTAGGTATTTTTTTACTCTATTGCGTTAATGCTTTTGGTATAAATAAGGAGAATGTATTATAAAGTACTTAATAGTAGGGTATTACTGCATTAATTCAGAGGCGTCTTTTATACTAATACGTTGTCCTTGATAGAAAGGAACAATGAAACTTCCTTTAAAGCCTTTTTTGCGCATTTTGTTTTTATAAATATTAGCTTCTTTCATAGTTTTAAATTGTCCAGAAGTAAATTTATATAATCCTCGATGATAGTAAGCAAAATCGGCTTGGTGTTTCAATTTATTCCAACTCAATCCTCTTTGTTTGCCCGAAGTCATTATTTGAACTCTAAAAACCAAAGAGTCTACAGGTTCAATTGCCGATGCAATAAGAGGTTTGTTTTGGTAATCGGCTATGTGGTGCGAATACACGCGAGTATATTTTTTTTGAGCCTCTTTTCTAGAACAGGAATTATAATGCCACCACTCAGTTGTGATGCCCATAAAACCAGCTTTTTTCATTATAGATTGCAATAAAATTCGATTTCGATATTGTTTTTCCGATAATTTCCCCGATTTGTAATATTGCTCTTGATAAAATGGATAAGCTAATTTCTGAAAGCTATCGAAAGCTGTGGCCATATCTAAAGCTTTGCCTTTTTCGTCGACAATGGAAAGGTCGACTGCAGCTCCATAATTATGGAGTGAACCATATTTGGGGTTCGATAAATATTTCGATTTTTTATTGGCGGGTACTTTAATGTTATCCCACATTAATTGCTGAATAGAAACGGGACGAGTAGCATCGTAAATAATTAGTGAATAGTTGGGTAAAGTATCCTTCAATAATTTCTGAGCTTTAACTACTTTTTCGGCCACTTCTTTCTGTAAGTAAGCTTGGTCTAAGGTTCCGTACATATTCATTTTCATGAAATTATGTTTAGTAGAATATCTTAAATCGACCAGAATGGTAGAATCTAAAGTTTGAACATTTTGTAAATTTAGGAATATAAAAACTTGTTCTAATTCTGAAGTGTTTTTAGAACTTAAAGAATTACTTTTCTGAGCAAATGTTAGAAAAGAATATAGTACTAATGTGTAAAGAAGAATATATTTCATAAAATTGAGCTGACAAAGATATAAATAAGTCGACTTTATAAGTAAAATAGAACAATAAGTTTTAATTTTGAAAATCAAGGTATTGTTTTCAAACTTTTACCTGAAAGAATTAAAAATAATTTAGATTTAAAAAAATGAAAAAATTCTTAACAATAAGCATATTTGTTTTAGTAACAATTAGTTTGCTTACAGCCCAAACCAAATCGGACTATTCGACTCAGAGTTTTAAAACGGGATTAGGAGAAAAAGAGTTAACTATCGAAGAAGCAGTTATTGGGCAATATCGACAGTTATATCCAGAATACATGACCAATATTCGCTGGAGAGATGCTAAAAATTATACTTACATAAAAGATTATAGTAGTTTGGAGATTAGTAATATTAAATTGAAAGCTTCTAAAACTTTATTGACGTTAGATGATTTTAACGCGATGTATAGTAAAGCAGGTTTAGATTCTTTAAAATATATTGCTTCGATTAATTGGGTCGATGAAAATACATTATCGCATCAGCAAGGAACAACTTTTGTAATTATTGATGTTAAAAAGAAGGAAATACTTAAAACCATTAAGTTTGATAAAAAAGCTGAGAATACAGAATACCAAAAAGATGCTGGAATTTTAGCTTATACAGTTGATAATAATTTATACATAAACGATGGTGTAAAAGAAATAGGAATTACCAATGATACTCTAAAAGGAATTGTAAATGGACAAACGGTTCATAGGAGTGAATTTGGTATTACAGGTGGAATATTTTGGTCGCCAAAAGGGAAATTATTAGCTTATTATCATAAAGATGAAACTATGGTTTCTGATTATCCTTTAGTTGACATTACAGAGCGTGTAGCTACTGTAAAATCTACAAAATATCCAATGGCAGGTATGAAGAGCGAAGAAGTATTATTGGCTGTTTATAACCCAGAAACACACGAAAGTATTTATTTAAATACTGGTGAGCCAAAAGAACAATATTTGACTAATATAACATGGAGTCCTGACGAAAAATCAATTTACATTCAAGTGCTTAATCGTGAGCAAAATCACATGAAGTTGAATAGATATAATGCAGAAACAGGAGAATTAGAAAAAACACTATTCGAGGAGACCCATGAAAAATATGTAGAGCCAGAACATCATATTGTATTTTTGAAAAACAATCCAAAAGAATTTTTATTTTTCTCGGAACGAGATGGCTTTGAACATTTGTACAGATACAATATCGATGGACAATTATTAAATCAGGTAACAAAAGGAGAGTGGA
>Ga0256827_10002314_pt1 | contig 12303 bp, 11 predicted proteins | sample CV84metaG_FD_185977 | JGI IMG/M metagenome (GOLD analysis project Ga0256827, IMG submission 185977) | Hydrothermal vent microbial communities from East Pacific Rise, Pacific Ocean - CV84 | ecosystem: Environmental > Aquatic > Marine > Hydrothermal vents | place: Pacific Ocean: East Pacific Rise... | reverse complement strand
ATCGATGATTCTGAATTAATTACAACTGTAAAAATAGACCCAATTATGGGAGGAACAGGAATGAGAGAGAATTTTGTTACATTCTTAACAGAAAATCCACATACTAAAGAGGAGGTTGAATCATGAGATATGCAATGACAATGGACATCAAGAAATGTGTTGGATGTTCGGACTGTGTAGTAGCTTGTCAAACAGAAAACAATGTGCCTCTAGGTTTTTGTAGAGATTGGATTGTTGAAAATGTTGATGGTACTTATCCAAATTTGGAATTAGAAATACGCTCAGAGAGATGTAATCATTGCGATAACACTCCTTGCGTAAGAACTTGCCCTACTGGAGCTAGTCATGTAATAGAAGGTGGAATTGTAAAAGTAACACATGCCGAGTGTATTGGTTGTGGTGCTTGTATACAAGCTTGTCCTTACGATGCTCGTTATTTTCATCCTGATGGATATGTTGATAAATGTACATTTTGTGACCACCGTGTTGCAAAAGGTCAGGATACAGCATGTGTTTCGGTATGTCCTACAAAGAGTTTAGCATTTGGCGATATAGATGATCCAAACTCGCCAGTATCTATACTATTACGTGAAAGAAAATGGAAAGTAAATGCTCCTGAAGCAGGTACAAAACCTCAAGTTTACTTCTTAATATAAAACATAAAATAATTAAAAATGAAAGAAGAATTATTTGTAAGCGGACGAGATATACCATTTATTGACCCCGTTCTTCATATATGGCACTGGCAAATTCCACTATATTTATTTGTAGGTGGTTTGGCTGCAGGGCTTATTTTCTTTGCTTCGTATTTCTATTTAAAAGGAAAAGAAGATAAATTCCCAGTTGCTGTTAAGGTAGCACCTTTTTTAGCTCCTATAGTTATTGTTTTAGGGTTAATAGCTTTATTATTAGACTTACGCCACCCAGCTTATTTTTGGCAATTATACACAACTATTCGTTTAGATTCGCCAATGTCTTGGGGAGCTTGGACTCTAGGTGCAATAATGCCATTATCTATGTTATGGCCACTTAGTTATATTAAAGATATACAAGAGTATTTTAAGAGCTATAAATTTAAAATGCCTTATAATCTTATTACATGGATTATAAAAATGATTAACCGATATTGGATTATTGAATGGGTTTACGAGCTATCAATTAAAATGCGTAAACCAATAGCAATTATTAATCTTGTTTTATCAATTGTACTTGGTGTTTACACAGGTATTTTATTATCAGCATTTAATGCACGCCCACTTTGGAATACATCAATACTTGGACCTCTGTTCTTAGTATCAGGTTTATCAACAGGTGCAGCTGCAATTATGTGGATGGCAAGAGACCATTACGAAAGAATAACCTTTAGTAAAATTGACTTACTTTTAATAGGAGTAGAGTTATTCTTTATTGTTCACATGTTTATGGGATTCCTTGCAAGTAGCGAGGTACAACAAGAAGCTGCGGCTCTTTTCTTAGGCGGAGAGTTTACAGCAATTTTCTGGGGATTCTTTGTGTTCTTAGGTCTTGTATTTCCTGCAACTATGGAAATAATGGAACTTTACGGATACAAAATTCCAATTTCAATACCAGCATTCTTTATTCTATTTGGTGGAGCATTATTCCGCTTTATAATGGTAGATGCAGGACAAATAACTAGATTCTTATATTAAAAACATATACAATGGAAGATAAGAGTAAAAAATATATGAACCCATACCTTGCCGGGGTTATACTAGGATTTGTTATTATGGCAGCTTTCTTTTTTAGTGGAGAAGGTTTAGGAGGTAGTGGTGCTTTTAAAGATGTAGTTAAAACAACAGTAACTACAATTGCACCAGAATATTCATTAAATACTCATTATTTTAAATCGGCAGCCGAGTCAGAGCATAGTCCTCTAAAAAGTTGGTTAGTATTTGAAGTATTAGGAGTAATGATAGGAGCAGCTATATCAGGTGCTTTTGCAGGGCGATTAAGCCTTAAAGTTGAACATTCACCAAATATAACTTCACGCAAAAGAATTATTTTTGCTATCTTAGGGGGTATGTTATTTGGAATTGGTTCACAATTGGGAAGAGGATGTACTTCGGGTGCAGGACTCAGTGGAATGGCAGTAATGTCTGTTTCCGGATTTTTAGCTGTAGGAGCTATATTTGGTTCAGGGTATTTATTTGCTTGGTTTTTTAGAAAATTATGGATTTAATAGCATTATAATATGGCACCAATTTTTGAACAAGGAAGTGAATGGAATCTACTAGCAGCACTATTTATTGGTATTGCTTTTGGTTGGGTTCTTGAACGAGCCGGTTTTTCTACATCTAGAAAACTTGCCGGTGTATTTTATGGATATGATTTTGTTGTAATAAAAGTATTTTTTACAGCAGCAATAACAGCAGCCTTAGGCTTGCTATTTTTAAACTTTTTCGGAGTTTTCGATTTCGGAAATGTGTGGATGCCTACTACTTATTTATGGCCAACTCTTGTAGGTGGTATAATTATGGGTTTAGGTTTTGTTTTAGGAGGCTTTTGCCCAGGTACAAGTGTTTGTGCAGCGGCTATTGGTAAATTAGATGCCTTAGCATTTATTGGAGGAATTACTTTAGGTATTTTCTTATATGCGTTTACTTACGAGCCTGTATGGGAAGCTTTACGAGGAAGTGGTAAAATTGGCAAAGTTAAAATTGGCGAACTTATCGGTCTAAACGAAGGCGTTGCTGTTTTAGCTTTTATTGCATTTGGTTTATTTGCTTTTTGGCTAGTAGATAAAATAAAAAAAGTATATAATATAAAAGATGTTGAATATTAATATATTATTATGAATGGAAAAAATCTTTTTGGACTCGTTGTTTTAGTTATTTTAGGGTTGTTTATTGCATTTACAACTGTAAAAACAACTGAATCTAACGAAATAACCCCAGACTTATTGAATAAAAAAATTATTCAACAAACTAGATACTTTACACCTGAAGAAGTTGCAGGAATGATTATTTCAGGCGATCCTTCATTACAGCTAATTGATGTAAGGTCAGAAAACTTTTATAACAAGTTTACTCTTAAAGGTGCAATGAATATACCCATTGCCGATTTGTTAAATCAAGAAAATCTCGATTATTTTGATCAAGATGTTTATAAAACAGTTCTTTTCTCAAATGGTACTTCAGATGCTGATGTTGCTTGGATTATTGCAACACGTTTAGGTTATGAAAACGTTTACGTTATGAAAGGTGGACTTAACAGATGGGTTGATAATATTTTACAGCCTAGCGAAAAATCTGTTATTTGGGATAGAATTGATGATGAAATGTACCAATACAGAAGAGGTGCTAGCGAGTATTTTGGTGGAAAAGTTATTGAACCAGAAGAAGGAACAAATGACGGCCCTAAAGCAAAAAAGAAAGTTGTAAAACGTAAAAAGAAAGAAGTTGAAGGAGGCTGTGGGTAAACCTAGTTATAAGTAACAAGTTAAAAGTAGAAAAGTTAATCTACTTTACAAACTTTACAAACTTTACAAACTTTATAAACTAAAGAAAAATGAAAATAATAAATAAAATACTGATTCTTTCAATTACCATTTTAATGGTTAGTTGTGGAATTGATGACAGTAAAAAATATGTTATTTCTCCCGATGAAGCCTTAACAGCTTATTTAAAGAAAGATGATATTTATACTTCCGAAAAAATTGCAAATATTCTTTTATGTAAAAAAGCAGAAAAATATCAATTAATTGATATACGAACACCTCATGATTTTGCTATTAATCATTTACATGGAGCAATTAATATTCCAGCAAAACATATTTTAGATGAGGAATATTACGAAATTCTAAATCAAGATGAGAAAATTAATGTATTATATTGTTCTGGTGGTCATCAAGCAATAAATGCGTATATGATGCTAAAGCAATTAAATTTTAAAAATATTAAGGTTGCATTAGGTGGTTTCGATTTTATTCATAATTACATTGTTGATTCTTACGGAATTAAAACAGGTGTATACGATGATGAAAAACCTCGATATGACTTTATTAGATTAGTTGCGGGTACAAATTTACCTAAAAACGATAGTATAAAGAGACCAAGCGTTATAAGTGTAAATCCAAACAAAGTGGTAAAAAACTTTGATGAGGAGTGTCCAGATTTAAATTAATTATTTAAAGAAAAACAAAAATGAATTTTAAAAATATAATATTATCATTTATTTTTCTCACAACTGTATTTTTTACAAGTTGCGAAAGATATTACAATCCTGGGTTGAATATTAAAGTAGTTCAGGAAGATACTATAAAGACTCCTGAAATTGATGCTTTAATCAAATACATTAATAATTCTGGTGATTTTATAAATTCTAAAGGAGTGCCAAATATGGTTTCGGCCGACGATGTTTATGATAACTTAGACTCATACTATGTTCTTGATATAAGAAGCCACGAAGAATATGTGGCAGGTCATATTAATGGAGCTGTAAATGTTAAAGCTAATGAAATTATTGAGTTCTTAGATAAAAATGTTTCGCCAATAATATATGATAAACTAGTCATTGCATGTCATTCAGGTCAATCGGCTAGTTATGTTACAAGCATTCTTCGTTTGGTTGGGTATAATAATGTATATGCTATGAAATATGGTATGGGTGCTTGGAATAGAAGTTTAGATAAGTGGAGTCCAAATGTTTCAAACAAATATGCAAATAAACTTGAAACAACAAATAATCCTAAAGGAAAAAAAGTAGCATTTCCTGAAATTAATACCGGTGAGCACTGCGGTGCTGAAATTTTACATGCTCGTGCTGTAACCGTATTAAATACTCCATTTAGTAAGCTTAAAATTAATGCTGACAGAGCTTTTACTGATTCAAGTTTTTATATTATTAATTATTGGCCAGAAGCTAAATATAATAAGGGACACATTCCTGGTGCAGTACAATACACACCAAAACAAGACTTAAATGATACAACTTTCTTGAATACTTTGCCTACTGATAAAAAGATATTGGTATACTGTTTTACAGGGCAGAATGCGGCATTTACTATTGCTTATTTAAGACTTTTAGGTTATAATGCATTTACTTTAGGTTTTGGTGCAAATAGCTTTATGCATTCTGATTTGGTTGCACGTTCAAACTGGCATGGCTTTAAAGCGGCTGAAAAACTAAATGACTTCCCTCTTATTCCTGGTGAAGAACCTACTGATAAAAAGGTTAATGTTGCAGGGTCAAGTAATTCATCAAGTGATACACCTAAGAAAAAGAAAAAGCTTGTAAGACGTAAGAAAAAAGAAGTAGAAGGCGGTTGTGGGTGATAATTGCATATATACTCAATCCATTTAGCTTTTAGAGAATTTATACGGGTTTATTTTTTCTTTTTTAGAGTTTAAAATTTTAAGCATAGCTTGTTACGCTTACAATTTTAAGCAAATAAAAATGGAAAAAGAAAAAGTAGAAAACTCGAAAAGCTATGTGGTTTGAGTATATACTCAATCCATTTAGCTTTTCGGGAATTTATACGGGTTTGTTTTTTCTTTTTTAGAGTTTAAAATTTTAAGCATAGCTTGTTACGCTTACAATTTTAAGCAAATAAAAATGGAAAAAGAAAAAGTAGAAAACTCGAAAAACTATGTGGTTTGAGTATATACTCAATCCATTTAGCTTTTAGGGAATTTATACGGGTTTGTTTTTTCTTTTTTAGAGTTTAAAATTTTAAGCATAGCTTGTTACGCTCACAATTTTAAGCAAATAAAAATGGAAAAAGAAAAAGTAGAAAACTCGAAAAACTATGTGGATTGAGTATATACTCAATCCATTTAGCTTTTAGGGAATTTATACGGGTTTGTTTTTTCTTTTTTAGAGTTTAAAATTTTAAGCATAGCTTGTTACGCTTACTATTTTAAGCAAATAAAAATGGAAAAAGAAAAAGTAGAAAACTCGAAAAGCTATGTGGTTTGAGTATATGTAGTATAATTAATTACATTATGTTTGTGACTATAAGGCTATTTAAGCCCTAAAACTTCTTTAGCCTTGTTTATTGCATTTTCAATACCCGAAACATCTTTACCGCCAGCAGTTGCAAAGAATTTTTGACCACCGCCACCACCTTTCATTTCGCGAGCAGCTTCTCTAATTGTTTTTCCCGCATCAAATTCTTTTTCTTCAACCAGATTGTCCGATATCATAATGCTTAAAAGGGGTTTGCCATTAATTTCAGTACCTAAAATTAAAACTAAACTGTTAATTTCACCTTTTAGCTGAAAACAAATATCTTTAACCAAATCCGCACTATCAATATTTATTTTTTGAGCTATTAGGTTTACGCCATTAATATTTTGAACTGTATTTTTAAGCTCATTTTTTGTTTGTTTAGCTGCGTCTTTTGCAAATGCGTCAATTTTTTTATTTAGCTCTGAGTTTTCTGCAATAAGTTTTTCAATACTTTGAACAACATTTTTAGAACCCTTAAAATGTTCGCTAATATTACTTATTGTTTCATCAGTTTTGCGGAAATACTGCTCAGCTTTTTCGCCTGTTATTGCCTCAATACGGCGAATTCCTGATGCAATAGCTGCTTCTGATGTAATTTTAAATATTCCAATATTACCTGTTGCACTTACGTGAGTTCCACCGCATAATTCAACCGAATTACCAAATTTTATTACACGAAGCTTATCGCCGTATTTTTCGCCAAACAATGCCATTGCACCCATTTTATTAGCCTCCTCAATAGTTGAATTTCTATTTTCTTCTAGCTTGTTATTTTCGCGAATAAGATTGTTTACAATTGTTTCAACTTTTGTAATCTCCTCTTTGCTTAGTTTCTCAAAATGTGAAAAATCGAAGCGTAAGTAATCACTATGTACTAAAGAGCCTTTTTGTTCAACATGAGTTCCTAAAACTTCGCGTAAAGCGTAATGTAAAAGGTGAGTTGCAGTATGGTTGTTTGCAATATTCTGACGAGATTTTTTATCAATCACTGCTTTAAATTCACCATCAATATTTTTAGGTAATTCTTTTACCAAATGAATAGATAAATTATTCTCCTTAACTGTATTAAAAATGCTAAGTTTATTTCCTTCAGCATCTTCAATAAAACCTTTATCGCCAATTTGTCCGCCACTTTCGGCATAAAAAGGGGTTTTATCTAAAACTAACTGATAAAAATCTTTTCCTTTTTCGATTATTTTACGGTATTTAGCAATTTTTACGCTTGTTTCAAAATTATCGTATCCAACAAATTTAAAGTTGTTCAAGTTTATAAGTTCTGTCCAATCGTCGGTTGATTTTGCAGCATCTTTTTTCGAACGATTTTTTTGCTCAGCCAAAGCTTCTTTAAAAGCTTTTTCGTTAACAGTAAAACCATTCTCTTTTGCAATAAGCTCGGTTAAATCGTACGGAAATCCGTAAGTATCATAAAGTTCAAAAGCCTCTTTGCCTGTTATTTTTTTATCGCTGGCTTTTGCCATTAAATTATCGATAAGCTTAATTCCTGTTTCAAGAGTGCGGAAAAATGAAGCTTCTTCCTCTTTTATTACTTTAGTTATAAGTGTATCTTGTTTTACAATTTCGGGGAAAGCACTGCCCATTTTTTCTTGCAAAGCAGGTAGCAATTTGTAAATAAACGGTTCTTTCATACTTAAGAAAGTGTAGCCATATCGAATTGCACGTCGTAAAATACGGCGAATTACGTAACCTGCACCAGTATTAGATGGTAATTGCCCATCAGAAATTGAGAAAGTAACAGCTCGCAAGTGGTCAGAAATAACACGGAGAGCAATATCAATTTTCTCGTCTTTACCATAAGTAAAGCCAGAAATTTCGCCTAATTTTTGAATAATTCCTTGAAAAATATCGGTATCGTAATTTGAACGAACAGCTTGTGTAACCATTGCCAAACGCTCGAAACCCATACCTGTATCAATGTGTTTTGCAGGCAGTTCCTCTAATTTACCATCGGCTTTACGGTTATATTGTATAAACACTAAATTCCAAATTTCGATAAGCTCAGGGTGATCCATATTTATTAAGCTTGCACCATCAACTTTAGCTCTTTCCTCATCAGTACGAATATCAACATGAATTTCGGAACAGGCACCACAAGGACCTTGAGCTCCCATTTCCCAAAAATTATCTTTCTTATTTCCGTCTAATATTTGAGATTCAGGTAAAAACTGTTTCCAAAGCTCGTATGCTTCCATATCTTTTTTAGTTCCATCAGCTTTATCACCCTCAAAAACGGTAGCATACAATCTGTTTTTATCAATCTTGAGTAAATCGTGTAAATATTCCCAAGCCCACTCAATAGCTTCTTTTTTGTAGTAATCGCCAAACGACCAGTTGCCAAGCATCTCAAACATAGTATGATGATACGTGTCGTGTCCTACTTCTTCTAAATCGTTATGCTTGCCAGAAACACGCAAACATTTTTGAGTATCGGAAATTCTATTGTATTGTTTCTCGGTATTACCTAAAAATACATCTTTAAACTGGTTCATACCAGCATTTGTAAACATTAGAGTTGGGTCATTCTTAATTACAAGTGGTGCTGATTCAACTATTTGATGATTTTTACTTTTAAAAAAATCTAAGAAAGATTTACGTAATTCTACTGAATCCATATGTTGATAAAATGTTAATAAAAACTAATTAATTTGAATAATCGCTTGCAAAAATAGAATAAATATTTATTTTTGCGGTTAGTTCAAAACTAAAATAATTTTAACTTGGTTAATTTTATGTGAGTTTTGTTCTAAATGTACTGATATTTAACTGTATGGCAAAAGCAAATTATAAATTTGACCCACAAGATTTAAGCTACAAAAAAATTGAGCTAAATTTTAAAGAGCGTATATATAAATTTACTCCTCATTTTTTGGGAAGTATGTTTATGGGTATAATTTTATATATTGTTTTTACAAATTTTGTTGATTCGCCTAAAGTTAAAGAGCTAAAAAGAGAAAAGACACAACTTGTTACTCAATATAAACTACTTTCTAAAAAAGCTGATAATTTAGCAGTTGTATTAAAAGATTTAGAGTTTAGAGACGATAACTTATACCGTACAATTTTTGAAGCAGACCCAATACCTTCGAGTGTTAGAAAAGCTGGTATTGGAGGTATAAATAGGTACGAAAATTTAGAAGGTTTCGAAACATCAGATATTGTTATAGAAACAACAAAAAAGATAGATAAAATTTCAAAGCAGATGTATATTCAATCTAAATCGTACGACGATGTTTTAGAACTTGCTAAGAATAAAGAAAAAATGCTAAAAAGTATTCCTGCTATTATGCCTGTTGATTTAAAGAATTTAACTCGTATTTCAGGCTATTATGGTATGAGAATGCACCCAATATTAAAATACCGAAGAATGCACGATGGTATTGATTTTACAGCTCCAACAGGAACAAAAATATTTGCTGCAGGCGATGGTACTGTTGAAAGTATAAAATTATCTCGTACAGGTTATGGAAATGTTGTTGTTATTAATCACGGTTTCGGTTATAAAACACTTTACGCTCACTGTAACAAAATTCCTGTAAAAGAAGGTCAAAAAGTTACTAGAGGTACTGTTATTGCATTTGTAGGAAACACTGGTTTATCAACGGGTCCGCACTTGCACTTTGAAGTACAAAAAAGTGGCAAAAAAATAAATCCAATAAATTTTTTCTCGCAAGATATTACACCTGAACAATACGACGAAATGATTTATCAATCGTCGCACGAGGGTGGACAAGCTATGGACTAATACTTATTAGATGCCTTATAAAGAACCAAAAATAGAAAAATTGTATTATTCGATAAGTGAGGTTGCAAAAATATTTGACCTTAATACTTCACATATTCGTTTTTGGGAAAAAGAATTTGATATTTTAAAGCCAAAAAAAAATGCTAAAGGAAACCGTTTTTTTACTAAAGAAGATATTGCAAACCTGCATATTATTTACAATTTAGTAAAAGAACGCGGAATGACCTTAAAAGGAGCAAAGCAAAAGTTAAAAGACAACAAAGAAAATACAATTAAAAATATTGAAGTTATTAAGAATTTACAATCAATTAAAGCCGAACTTCTTGAGTTTAGAGATTTGCTTGACTAGGTATACATTTTTTCTTATTTTAGTTTTATTTACTCAAACCACCTATATTTGTAATAAAAATTTATTATTAAACTAAAAGTTGCGTTTGTAACTTAAATTCAGCAATCAGTATAAATGAAAAAATACGATATAGTAGTTATAGGCTCAGGATTAGGGGGCTTATCAACCGGATTAATTTTAGCAATAAATGGATATAAAGTTTGTGTGCTTGAAAAAAACCATCAGATTGGTGGTACTTTGCAAACTTTTTCGCGAAAAGGATGCTGTTACGACACAGGATTGCATTACTTAGGGAGCTTAGATAAAGGTCAGATTTTATATAAATTCTTTAAATATTTTGGTGTTTTAGATATGCTTGAACTCCGCAGAATGGATAACGATGGGTTTGATATAATTAACTTAGGAGGAACAGAATATAAGTACGGAATGGGTTACGAAAACTTTGAAAAGCAGATGCTTATTAGTTTTCCGAACGAAGAAGAAGCAATAAAAAAATATATTGCAAAAATGAAAGAAGTTTCCGATTCGTTTGACTTGTACAATATGCGTTACCCTGTAACATTTAGCTTTGATAGCGTTGAGGCTTTAAGCGAAAATTTACAAGAGTATTTAGAATCTATAACAGACGATAAGGCATTGCAAAATGTATTGGCAGGGATAAATGTAATTTATGCACAATCGCCCGAAGATACTTCGGTTTATATGCACGCTCTAATTTTTAATTATTATATAAATTCGTCGTACCGAGTACTTGGTGGTGGACAAAAAGTTGCCGATGCTTTTGCCGTAGCTATCGAAAACAACGGCGGAACTGTTATCACTAAAAAGGAAGTTGTAAAATTTAATTACGAAGGCGACAAAATTTCATCAATTTTAACAAAAGATAATGATGAGTTTTTTGCCGATAAATTTATATCAAATCTTCATCCAGAAGTTACTATTGAACTTGCTGGCGAAGAGCATTTCAGAAAAGCCTATGTAAATCGTATTAAACGATTAAAAAATGGCATATCAAATTTTGCGTTACATATAAAATTAAAAGAAAAAAACTTTCCTGTAAATCAGTCAAATTATCATTATTATAAAGAAAATTCTGTGTGGGGTGTAGCAACTTATGATGAAAATAATTGGCCAAAGAACTTCTTGCTTTACACACCAGAAGAAGATGTAAACCAAACAAAAACCGACTGTATAAGTGCCTTTACATATATGAAAATTGAGGAGCTTGACAAGTGGAAAGATACATCAGTTGAAAAGCGTGGCAACGATTATAAAGAGTGGAAAAAAATGAAAGCTGAAAAACTTTTAGCGTTTGTAACAGAACAATTTCCGCAGTTAAAAAATAATGTGGATAGTTATTATGTTTCAACACCTCTAACTTATCGCGATTATATTGGTACAAAAGATGGTGCAATGTATGGTTTTATTAGAGATAGTCGAAACCCTAACGAATCGCAAATAATGCCAAAAACTCGTATTCCAAACCTACTTTTAACTGGGCAAAATATTAATCTTCACGGTAGTTTAGGCGTGCTAATAAGCTCGGTAGTTACATGTGGCGAAATACTTGGAACAAACGAACTTGTAAAACAATTTAATGATGTAGTTAACGAAGATTAAGTTATATAGTGAAGAAAATTGCAAACATAGAATTTGATAATTACCCGGTATTTCTTGCACCAATGGAAGATGTTACCGACCCTGTTTTTAGGTGGTTATGCAAGCAATACGATATAGATTTAATGTATACAGAGTTTATTTCGGCCGATGGAATTTTACATGGTGGTAAAAAAGGTATGCGAAAGCTAAATTTGGTTGATGAGGAACGACCAGTGGCAATTCAACTTTACGGCAAAAATGTAGAATCGCTTGTTGAGGCCGCAAAAATTGCAGAACGCTCAAATCCAGAATTAATTGATTTAAACTTTGGCTGTCCGGTTAAAAAAATTGCAACAAAAGGTGCAGGAGCAGGACTTTTACGTGATATTCCTAAACTACTTGAGATAACCGAAAAAGTTGTAAAAGCTGTTAATTTACCTGTTACCGTAAAAACCCGTTTGGGTTGGCATTTCGATTCAATTGTAATTGAAGAACTTGCCGAACAACTTGTAAATACGGGAGCACAAGCATTAACAATTCATGCACGTACTCGTTCGCAAATATATAGTGGCGAAGCAGATTGGAGCTATATTAAAAAAGTGGTAGACAACCCAAAAGTTACTTT
>Ga0256827_10002313_pt1 | contig 12309 bp, 12 predicted proteins | sample CV84metaG_FD_185977 | JGI IMG/M metagenome (GOLD analysis project Ga0256827, IMG submission 185977) | Hydrothermal vent microbial communities from East Pacific Rise, Pacific Ocean - CV84 | ecosystem: Environmental > Aquatic > Marine > Hydrothermal vents | place: Pacific Ocean: East Pacific Rise... | reverse complement strand
CAATAAATCATTATTATTTAAAGTACTGAGTCCTTCACCATCAGAAATATAATCATTGCTGTATTGTCTAAAAGCGGAATTACTGAATGGTAATAGTCCTCCACCTATTTGAATAGTATCTGATAATCGATATTTTAAATACAAGCTTCTAAAAAAAATATCGAATTTATCACCTTTCATCCCTGAAATAGTTTGTAATTTATTATTTGAAGCTGTTTGATAACCATATATGTATGGTGTTGTTTGAAAAAACCATTTGTTATTTGTATAATTAATATTGGTTTGTAATGAACCATAATAAACACTTTCATCTAATGATTTGTGTTGTTTCATATTTGATTTTAAATAAACCCCATAATTATTGATTTCACCAGAGTAGTTTAGTGTTGCTTGAACAGATGTTGTTAATAATATAATTAATAGTAAAAAATGATTCATCTAGTAATCTCCATAGTATATTTGTTTCTCCTATGTTGTAAAAGGTTTGTTAAGTAATTCAAAATATTTTGTCTTTCAATTTCTGATACTTTGTATTTATAATTTTTTATTTTCCTTTTAGAGTTAAATAATCTGACCCAACCTCTTAAAGATTTTGATTCGAGGTCGATATTATTTCGCTTTAATATTATTACGGTTAATTTATAATCCGTATTTATTACTGTGGGTTGAGCAAATAAAGATATTGAAATAATTAAAATGCCTATAATATATTTAATCATTGATCAGTCCTCCTTATATATACAAGGAATTATCACTTCAATTACAGTGCCTTTACTATCACTATGGAATAGATTTACATCTCCACCACCACTATTGGCGATATGTTTATTCAAATACATTCCATTACCTCTTAAAATTTGGGAGCTATCCTTTGTACTAAAATTTGATTCGAAAATATTAGATTGTACCTTCATAGGAATCCCATTACCATTATCAATTATATGAAGATATATTTTATTGTTCTCGAATTTATAATAATCAATGGTTATATTGGTTGCATCGGCTTCCAAGGAATTTTTAATATGATTTATAATTATATTTAATAAATCTAATGAAGTAAATAACTCATTGGATGGTTGATAATGTCGTAAACTGTCATTAATCTTGAATGAAAAACTAAGATTTAATGAAACCATTTCAACAGCGTTTTGGGCAATTTTATAAACATTATCATTTTCATTAGAATGTTTAGATTGTTTGATTCCTTTCATTTTTTCCAAAATATTATGAATTTGTGAAGAAGCTGTTTTTATAAATTTAAAATCCTCTTCTAATGCGATTATTTTTATATTATTTTTTCGCCGTTCATGCTCTGTATAATCATTAAAAGATGAAATAGAAGATTCATTACTATAATACAACCAATTTTTATACTCTTTGTATAGATACTTATCTATGGTGCGTTTTACTTTTTCCACTTTATTTTCAAGAACTTCTAAAGGTGTATTTAATTCATGATGAATATTTTCAGTTAACATTATTAGTGATTTGTTAGACATTATGGCTTCATTACCCATATTTATTATTTTATCATTTTTAGATTTAGTTTTTATAAAATTTAACACTATAAAACCATTTACACTACTCAAAACACCTAAAAAGATTAATAACATTAAATAAACGTCTATATCAAAAACATTTTTGTATAGATTTGTTGTTTTTGATTTTAATACTATGGTATTGTTTTCCGACATTAATTCTACATCATCAATAAATTTGGTTACTGAATATTGATTAGTAATATTTAAGTCCTTCCAAAATCTAATAGTGTTTATTGTTGAAACAGTTATTATAATAAGAAAAAAATTTAGTATTAACAGCCCAATAATCCCTTTTTTGCTGATACTCATATTTTAGATACCTCCCTAGATATATTTTTATTTATACATCTTGTGGTTAAAGATCTTGGAATGTTTGTATGAACTATTGAATAACAGACCATCATTTTTGTAAAATTATTAATAAAAAGGTTTAAAATTGTGAATATATTGCCATTGGATTATAGAGATTTAATAGAAACCTCATTGATAATAATCACTGTTTCTAATTGTACACGATGTATAGAATTGAAAAAGAAATTGAATATAGGTAGTGAGAATTATTTTGTTGTGGATTATATGTTGGATCATCCTATACTTAATATACCCCAGATTGAAAATATGACTACTTTTCCAAGAATAATTTATAAAGGTGAGTTTTATGAAGGTGGATTACCCCAAGCCATTATAAACTTACTTTAAGATTTATTTAATCATTTTTATGGTAAAATTACACTATATATGAATAAAAGGGGATAATACTGATGTCGACAATTATAGAAGAATGGAAACAATTAGATTCAAATAGAAAAATTAAAGCTAAAATGACCAAGGAAATAGATGAAAAATTAGATGATTTGATTGCATTATCAAATTCTTCAGATTGGAAACGAAATTTTCAAGAAGCATTGGTACAAATGATCACTTTCAATTATTCATCAAGTCATAAAGATGAGGGTTTATTGTGGTATGGTCATTTAGTATCACAATGTCAAATTATCAAACGCACTGATATTCCAGCGGCAGCAGGCGTTCGGTTTGTATATAATAAATATGAGTTAATGATAAACCCTTTACTATTTGGGCTTTGTCCTATTGATGAGCAGGTAGCAATTTTAAAACACGAAATGTTACATATTATATTCTTACATGTGGTTAGAATTGATGATAGAAATTTTAAAAAATGGAATTACGCCACCGATATCGCTATAAACCAATTTATAAAAAATATTCCTGAATGGGCTTTATCATATAAACAATTTAACCTGAAAAAAGGCTTAACATCCGAGCAATACTATAAACAATTACCCGATTTAGATGATGATGGTTCTTCTGATGGTTCTTCTGATGGTTCTTCTGATGGTTCTTCTGATGGTTCTTCTGATGGTTCTTCTGATGGTTCTTTGGTTGATACCGATGATAAATTAAGAGATTTATTACAACAAGCATTAGAATCAAGAGAAAAAGGTTCAATCGGTAATCATTCTGATTGGGATAAATCCGAAGGTGATGAAAAAGCAGCCAAAGAAATAACACGTCAAATGACTGAAACTGCAACTGATAAATCGCGTGGTATGACTCCTGGTGATGCTCAAGCAGCAATAACATTATTACATCTGAAAGAACAAATCAACTGGAAGAAAGAACTAAGAAGAATTGTTGGTAATCGAAAGGCTTTTACACGTTTAACCATAAAAAAGAGTGATAGAAGATTCCCAGAAAGAAAAGATTTGAGAGGAAAGACAAAAGATCATACTAAAGATATTGTTGTTATATTAGATGTTTCGGGTTCAATGAGTGATATGGAAATAATTTATGGTTTGGCTGAAATAAAGGCGATAGCAGAAAAAGCACGAGCAGGAGTCAAAATAATTCAAATTGATACGACTCCTAGAATTGTGGATGACTTTGACCCTAAAGCTAAAGTATTTTCAAGACAAGGTTATGGAGGAACTAGTATGCAACCTGGTTTTGATATGATAAAAGAAGAGAAAATAAAATGTGACTGTATTATTTGTATAACGGATGGTTATATAGAAAATGAATTGCGAGAATTATTGAGAGTACCTATTATATTTTTAGTAACTCAAAATGATGATAATTTGGCGTTGGATATTAATGAATATCCTCGAATGAAAAAACATACATTATTGATTGATGAGTAAATTCATACAACCATATATTTCATCACATCCTTTAAAATTGGTATAAATAATTTATACACCCACTAATAAAACCCAAATCAAATGCTAAAGACATTTGGGTAGTTCAATACAGAGAGGTATGGTTATGAATAAGGTATTATTATTTTTGATATTGTTTTGGACTGTTTTAAATATTTTTCTTGGTGGTGTGATAGGGTTATCTATAAAGGAATCTGAAAAAAAGATCGATACTTTGACCGCCCAAAATATCATCAATCAAATACATGATAATAATGAATTAATATTAGGACCAACTTATTATATCCAATCATCACCATTAGATAATGGTTATAAATTTCAATTATATAATGAAGATTATTATCTAGTATTTGATAAAACTCTCACCGATAGATATTTGTCTGATGAATTGGTATTAATTATCATTAATTATATAATCGTGTGTATCACGATGTTTATATATCTTAGAATGTTCCAAAATGAAACACATAAAAATGAAAATATGAATGATGAATATTTATATACCTTAGTTAATATGATTGAAAAACGTGATGCATATACAGCGGGACATACACAAAGAGTTGCAGATTACGCCATTTTAATAGGACAAACTCTCAAGTTAACGAGAAAAAATCTAGAAATATTATATAAATCTTGTATGTTGCATGATATAGGTAAAATAGCAATCCCTGATTCTATTCTCTTGAAACCTGGAAAACTTAATAATATTGAATATGCGATTATCCAAGAACATTCAGAGGTAGGGTATGAATTATTATCTACGATTTCTTCATACAAAGAAATTGCAAAAATAGTGAAATATCATCATGAACGTTTGGATGGTTCTGGCTATCCAGATGGGTTAAAAGGCGATGAAATACCTTTATTATCACAAATCATAGCGGTGGCAGATACTTTTGATGCTATGACTACAAGTAGAATATATAAAAAGAAAAATGCGATTTCTGATGCCATAATGGAATTGGAGCATTTACAAAATAAATTTTATAGAACCGATGTTGTTACTGCCGCTGTTAAGGTTTTATCGAGGATTGAATTTAAAGAAGATTTTTCACAATTACCACAATCAAAATTAGAAGAAGAGAGGTTTGTGTATTTTTACAAAGACCCAATTTCTAATGCTTTCAATAAAGAGTATTTGGGTTTTTTAATCTCAAATAAAGAAATGAAACCTGATCTTGTAGAAATTGCTAATATTAAACTTCATCATTTTAATGCTTTTAATATTGAAAATGGGTGGGATGCAGGAGATAAATTATTAAATGATATCGCAACTATCTTAAAAATAAATAATATGGTATTTAGAATTCATGGTGATAATTTTATTATTATTGCTGATAAAATAGATTATTCTTTTAAGAGTGTGTTGAAACATCACTTAAATAAAATAGATGTTGAATATAGATTGATTCAATTCAAAAAAACTTTTAAGGAAATGCAACATATTCAAGAGTTAGAATTGATCTTATCCTCAGATTTGAATAAAAAGTAAATAAATAAATAAAAAAGGAAAAAAAATGAAAACCATTCCAACACGTAAAACTACCGTGTCCATAGATGAAAAATCGATAATTGATTTCATGCAATTAAGTCGAGGGGAAATTCGAATATCAAATGTTCCCGACACTTTTATTATTTTGATTAATAATAATAAATTTGCGCAAGAAAAATATAAAGAGAGAAATCCTTATGGTAATGGAAGAATACCAAAAAGCTATAACTTTGATGATGAAATATTAGTAAGATGGCAAGAAAATAAATTGCAGGCTATGTAAGTGGAAAAACGAGATAAAAGATTTCAAGATTATTCGGATGAATCTCTTGAAAAAGTAAAACATGTATTAATAGACATTGAAACATTAGTGGATAAACAAAAAGAATTTTCTATGAATATTGATGAATTACGTGATGTTTATTTGTTTGCTGATGACCATGAAAAAGAGAGTTTGGATAATAAGTATATGGTTTTAGAAAAACAATCTAAAAAAAATAAAAATAATATTTCAATTCAATTATCTTTATTGGGAATACAATTAAATGATGTATTGGGTTATATATTAAATATGCAAAATCCCACTAAATCTCTAAAAAAATTTATTGATTTTTTACATTTACATGAGTTAGCAGAACCTGAAATTTTTAATGTTGGTGGTCATTTCAGATCTTTTAGCTCATTAATTAAGAAGAAGGCTATAATATTTGATGATATATCATTATTGAATATCCTTGAAAAATATATGAAAAAAACTAGATTTAAGTTAAAATATTTTTCTGAGGTTCCTAATGAATATTATACTTTATTTTCTGATAATATCCCTATAAATATCACTGATGAGGATATATTTGATATGTTGTGGAATAAGTCAATAAAAATGTATCAAAATCATGGTCCTTTGGACAATTCTAAAATACTTTCGATGATGAAATCTGAATCATTTAATTTAGATGAACAAATAATTCAAAATATCATTACTATTGAACCGAGTATAATTAATGATGTTTATACTGAATTCCCGGACAAAATTCCTAACACCGCACGAGAACTATTCTTTTTTTAAAAAATGTAAAATATTTTTAAAAAAAGGTAAAAATGTTTATTATTCTTCAAAATCGAAAAAATAGATCGATGTTGCCTGAAGGCCAAGAATCAGGAAACCACGTCATTATACAAGGTGAATATATTGTTCGTGAATTGACCAAAAATGAGTTAAGAAATGGACAACTTTTCATAGGTGAACAATTATATTTAGTTGATAATAATAATGTTTATACTTCTAAAATTCAGGCTAAAATCATCTGTTTAAAAATGGAATTAGAGCGAATGAAGCAAGCGGGCGAAGATTATTTTTTTCCCAACCATTTCAAAAGTAAATATAATAAATTGATAGTGTTGAATGAAGAATATCCTGAGTTCATACTTTAAAAAATGTAAAATAAGATAAAAAGGAAGATAATGTTACCTACAAATACTATGGATATAAAACATATTATATCTGAGATCAAAGAAAAAGATTATCCAACATCCAAATACTTAGAAGCGGAACATAGAGATTTTTCTTTATATACGATAGCTCAAAGAGCCATACCATTAAATAATGGATTGAAACCGGTTCAACAAAGATGTTTATGGCAATTACGAAATGTGTCAAAATTTGAAAAGGTGGCTAAATTAACAGGAATGGTGATGAGCATTCATCCTCATGGTGATTGTCTCGATTTTGATACTGAAATTTTACTTGCTGATGGAAACTATATTAAGATTGGAGAATGGGTTGAAAATAAACCAAAAGTCGAACTATTAATAACAGCGTATGATAGGGAAAATGGTAAATTCATCTCAACCAATGCAACTCCTACCAATGGTAAAATAGTGGAAGAATTGATGGAGATTGAATTTGAAAATGGTGGAATTATTCGAAGCTCCACAGATCATAAATTTTTATTATCTGATGGCTTTACATATATTACGGCGGATAATTTAAAAATCACAAACCAAATAAAAACCACTAGCTCAGAAATGAAAATTAAATCTGTTAAACGTATTGAGTTAAACAATCCAAAACAACTATATGATATTAGTGTGATGGATTATAGTAATCTTATAGTTAAAACTAATGACACTAATATCGTGATACATAATTCATCAATCAGTGATGCTATAAATCAAATGGCTGGTCCATATTGTAACAATATTTCTTTTTTTGATGGTCATGGTGCTTTTGGAACAAGAATTGATCCTACTGCATTTGGAAGCCCTAGATATGTAGCTGCGAAATTCAGTACTTTCGCTAAAGAAGTTATTTTTAAAGATTGGGAAATAGTGAAATTGAAACCCACTTACGATGAAACTGATTGGGAACCTACGATGTTATTACCATTAATGCCTGTGTTATTATTGAATGGTATTCAAGGCATTGCAACAGGTTATTCAACGATGATTTTGCCAAGAAACCCTAAAGATATTATAGAGCGCCAAATTAAAGTATTGAAAGATCAACCGATAGATAACCCACTACCTTATTCCAAACCTATTGATAATTGGGCTATTCGTTCTAAAGATAATCCAAATAAGTATGCTTTTTTAGGGGAATGTGAAGTACTAGATTCATCAACTGCAACTATTACGAAATTGCCATTGGGAATGACCCATATTAAATTGATTGAAATGTTGACTGCATCGGTTAAAAAAGGTAATATTCTAAATTTTATTAATAAATCTAAAGCAGAAGTTAATATCACGGTCACTTTTAAAAGAGCTGCATTGAGAAATAAAACTGGGGAATTTGCAGCAAGAAAACTGGGATTAAGTTCATCGGTAACAGAAAGAATTATCGTTCTTGATGCAGAAACATCTGAAAGTGTTGTAGAATATAATGACGCGGCGAAATTTATTGAAGATTATACTAAGTGGAGACTAGGATTTTATCCCGATAGATATAAACGATTGATAGAATTGAATGATAATGAGTTGTTAAGATTGAATGATATTGTTATAGCGATTGAAAATGATTTAGGCGCAAAAGCAAAGAAAATCAAATCAAAAAATGAACTTACAGAATTAGTTAAATCTATAAACATTCAAGATGTAGAATATATAATATCATTGCCTATTTATAGATTTACAGAAGATGAATATAATAAAGTTAAAAGTAAGATAGATACATTAACTCAAGAAAACATCGAATACAGTGGTATCATTGATGATGTTCAAAAACAAAAAGATATTTTTATTAATGAACTGAAAGAAATTAAACGTAAATTCAAATTTAATAAATAAAATTAAAAGAGAATATATATGCTTACTTTATTAGATGATATTATAAAACCTAGATATAATGATGAAATGAAAAGTGGAGAAATATTATTATCCACTTTAGTTTTAAGGAGTGAATTAATTAAAATTACTTCTAGAATAGGAACAGATAAGCCTATAATTATACGAGAATTTGATAATAATCCATTATCTTCGTTAAAGACAATCAAAAGTAGTGAGGTTATAATCAATCAAGGTTTTTCTCTTGAAAAAATAACTAAAAATATTTATTCATTGCCTTTGATGGTAGAAGCACTAGATTTTAATAATGTGTCTAGTGCTTCTTGGGATGATTATATTGAAACTTTATATAATTTTTCCAATAATTCAGATTCAAATAAAATAGAAACATTGGTTATCAATGATGTTTTTAAGACATTTGATGAAATACGTAATGATAATATTTTAAAAGAAAAGATAAAACGGTATAACTCCGAGAAAAATATAGTGTTTGATAGTTCTAAATTTTGGTATCAATCTACCCAATATATAATTGAAAAATACTGGGAAAAATTTTCATTTGCTATTACTATTAATGATTATGATATTTACTATGGTGATAAAACTATAAAATTAAGTATAGAAGAAGAATTATTGAATAATGGTTTTCTTAATGAAATCATTATAAAAATAAATTATTTGAGTTGGGTTGACAATTTTAAAACTTTATTTGATTGGATTTCATCATTGAATGATGTTTTGGTTAGTTTTAGATTTGAAACCATATTTGACAATAAAAATAGATTAAAATATTATGAACAAGAAGCTGATAAACATAATTTGAAAAATGATTACAATAGTATTGAAGAAGAAGCGAATTTAATTATTAATAAAGTACCAATATTAAAAGACTTAATTGTATCTAATGATTATAGTTATGCTTTAGATTTTATTGGTGGGTATTTTGGTAATGAGGGATTCATCAAAACTGAATTTGAAGAGAAAGATGATTTTGAATTATATAAAAATTTAGCCTGCAAATTTATGAATTCAGTTTCTTATGATTTGGGTCACATAAACTTTACTCTTAATACTATTAATGGTAAAGAATCGTATGTATGTTGCACTAAAAAAGACTATTGATGTTATTGATTATTTCGAATGAAACTTTCACGCTTCAATGTGATGTATTATTGGAATTATCTGATGATGTATGTAATTTGCTTTTATCTGTATTAGATAGTTTTACTGGCGTGGAATTGATAGATTTCTGTTTACCATTTGAACAACGTATAGGTTTTCAACAGAAAAATGCTAATCATATATTAATAGAACCATTCAATAATGAAATGAAACCAGAAAGATTAATACTGAAAATTTTATTTTTATTATCATTGGAATTAGGTTTTGAAGTTGATAGCTTAGAAAAGAAAATAGATAATGGAATTCGTTATAGATACTTCTTGGAAGAAATGTATAATAAAGATATAAAAAAGATTATTTTTTCACCTATGATTAGAGCCAATTGGAAAAATAAAAAAACAGATTCGATTATTTCATCGATAATAAAAGGAACGGAATGTTCGAAAATAAAAAACAATATAAAAACCATTTAGATAATATCAAAATTGAGTATATAGAATCGGCTTGGATCGTTCTATATGGATTAACACATAAAGAAAAACATTTGTTAGATGGTTCAGTTAAAATGTTTCAAACTAATTTAAAATATATTTTAGATAAATTTAGTCAATCCGAAATTATTTTTTCAGGTTTATACAACGCGTTTACAGAGAGTAAAAATGTGGATAAATTAAAAAATGTTGTTGATTTTACAGGTACAAACGGATTACATCAATACACTTATGCTGATTCGGGCGGATTACAGATTGTTAATACCGGTGCAAAAATAGATGATGAATTAAAAAGAAAAATCTATGGACATCAAGGAACACATAGTAATTTTGCTTTTTCATTTGATGAAATTCCTGCGTTTCGTAATCCTGATAAAACAAGAACATACATTGAGGAATTAGTTGCGCCAGCTGGTCAAAAAGCTGGTCTATATTTACAAGAACAAATAGATATTTTTAAAGAATTGAAAACAGATACTCAAATTATACCTATCATTCAAGGTTTTGATCACGCTCAAATTGAAACATATACTAAAGCTATGTTGAATGAAATTCACCCTAATGATTTAAAAACTATCGGAGCTTTAGCTTGTGGTAATGCGCATAACAATGGATTTGGTACATTAGATAATTTTATGGCTTTACAAAATATGGATATCCCATCATCATTAAAAAAACATTCGCATTTGCTTGGTGCTAGTGGAATTGATAGAATAGGTCCTATTTTAACCGTTATTCGCAATGGTCTAACCCCTGATTTAGAACGACTATCTTTTGATAGTTCATATCACACACAAAGTTATGTTTATGGAGAAGTTCAACGATCGATAGAACATTTGAAAAATAGTCACAGAATTCATAGGTTAGGTCTTCAAAGAAATTCTTATGTTGAAGGACAATTTAGAGAATTAATGGAATTTTGGAAAGAATGCGACACTTATGATTTTAAAGACATAGAGGATTTATTTTCACATAGTATTTATGATTCAGAGGGAATAGGATCTCCAGCAAAACAATTGAAGGAACGTTCGGAAAAAGATTATTTTAAGAATTTGAATTTGATACAGATGCATATTTTATTTAATATTTTTAAGTATCTTGAATTATTAGACTCATTTATGAATGATAAAATAACTTTTGAGCAAATTTTTCATAATCCAAAAACAGCTAAATTTTATTCTGGATTACAGAATGTTCGTTCATTTGATGATTATTTAGCGTGGCGAACATTAGCAACAAATAAATATAAATTTGCTAGGGCAAAGAATGTTTTGAAACGTTCTGATTTAGAAAATAAAAATACTGATTGTCTATTTTAAGGTTGGTTTAAACAATATTCCGCTATAATTCAATATACATTAAATAAAGGATTATAATGGAATCTAACAAACAAAACAAATCTAAAAAACCAGAGTCACAATTAGCACAATTATATGATGTTGCGGCAGATACTTCGGTTTCGGTAATAGTTGAAGGTGTGCATGGGATTGGTAAATCTGAAAGTGTCTATGAGTTTGCTGAACGAAATGATTTTCATGTTGAACCTTTATTCCTATCTCATCAAGAAGTAGCGGATTTAATAGGTATTCCAACCCTTGAGAAAGATGAAAATGGTCATCCTTTGACTACTTGGTCAAAACCTATTTGGTTGCACCGATTAGAAATAGCAGCAAAAAATGGTAAAAGACCATTATTATTTTTAGATGAATTAAATAGAGCACAGTCAGAAGTAAGACAAGCGGCGCTTCAATTGGTTCTTGATAAAATGATACATGAACACAAGCTACCCGAAGTAGAAGTTAATGGTATGATTTTTCCAACATTTGTAGTGGCTGCTGTGAACCCTGCTGACGGTTTTTATCAGGTTGATGAATTAGATCCTGCATTACTTGATAGATTTTTACATTTTGAATTAAAAGTTAATGCTAATAATTGGATTGATTGGGCAAGCAGATCTGGAGTACATCCAACAATAATTTCGTATATTTCTGCTAACAAAGATAAATTATATCTTCGTGATGAAAATGTGAGTATTTTTCCTACTCCTAGAAGTTGGACAAAATTAAGTGAGTTACTTTATTCTCTTGAAAGAAAAAATATATCTTCGGATCAAACACTTCATAATATTATTACAGGTAAGATAGGTTATGTGGTTGGTGCACAATTTATGACTTATTATAAAGAAAGTTCAGTTATAGTTA
>Ga0256827_10002312_pt1 | contig 12313 bp, 8 predicted proteins | sample CV84metaG_FD_185977 | JGI IMG/M metagenome (GOLD analysis project Ga0256827, IMG submission 185977) | Hydrothermal vent microbial communities from East Pacific Rise, Pacific Ocean - CV84 | ecosystem: Environmental > Aquatic > Marine > Hydrothermal vents | place: Pacific Ocean: East Pacific Rise... | reverse complement strand
GACCATTGTCTTTTTTGCATAAATATTCTAGATTGCGTTGCCCAAAGAATAATCCTGGGACAAATCTAAGGTCTAAATTATCAGATAATTTCAATACACCAACCATACTGGCACCAAACACTGATTTTGAAAGACCTTCGACAGAACGAATTGTGTCAAATTTAGGTTCAAAAAAGTCATCAGCTAACATAACGGAGAAATCTAATACTCCTGCGGAGAAAGCAAACCCATAATGATATTTTTTTGCATCATATAAAGGTTTATTCCAAGCTTTTGACTTTTGTGCAAAAGCAACAGACGGAAATATTACAATAACTATTAATAATATTTTTATCAACTTCATAAAGTCTGTTTTCTTTTTAAAACGATGTAATGTAATAAATATTATCTATTTTATTTAATCCCAGTGTATATAGTAGCTACCCCAAATGTTAAATTAATGAATTTAGTATCATTAAAGTAGCATTTTTTTAGTTTATTAGTAAATTCTTCTCTTTGAGAAAAAGCCTCTACTGATTTTGGCAAATAATCGTATGCCGAATTATCTTTAGAAATAAACTTGCCAAATGTAGTTAAAATATATTTAAAATAAAACCCATATAGCTGTTTCATAGGAAAAAATTCAGGTGTAGTAAATTCTAATATTACACATATACCATTAGGTTTTAGTACTCTGTATATTTCTGATAATCCGGTATCTAAGTCTTCAAAATTACGTACTCCAAAGGCAACGGTTACAGCATCAAAAGTATTATCATCAAAAGGAATATTTTCAGCATCACCTTTTTTTAGTGAAATTATGCTATCATGTCCTTTTTGTTTTATCTTTTTTTGCCCAATATTTAACATACCGTCGGATATATCTATTCCATATATTTTTTTGGGATTTATTTTTAAGGTTGCGATTGCTAAATCTCCAGTACCGGTAGCAACATCTAATATTATTTTAGGGTTATATGATTTTAATATATTAACAACTTTTTTTCTCCATATTTTATCAATATTAAGAGATAAAAAATGGTTTAAAAAATCATATTTTCCGGCAATGTTATTAAACATTCCGGCAATTTGTTCTTTTTTTCTTTTATTAGAGTTTGCGTAAGGTGTTACAGATTTACTCATTAATTATTTTAGTGTTTGATACTAATAGATATTTTTATTTAGCAAAGTTAGTAAAATGATATAATATGACAAATAATATGATTGCGAGAGTGTTTTATAGTGCCAAATAGTTTTTTTATCTTTGCAAGAAAAAATGAGTTATATTCTACTTATATTTTATTTTGTTTTATTATTATATTTCATTTATAATAATGAGTTTTATACATCGATATTATTCCCAAAATATATCCCATTGGTATTATTTACACTTAAGTTTATTGCCGGAGTTGGAGTGTATATTATATATTCTAAATTTTATGGAGATAGGTCTTCTTCAGATATGTTTAATTATTTTGATGATGGTAATATTATATATAGCAGTATATATATTAACCCTTTAGACTATTTAAGAATGGTGTTGGGTATAGGTGCAGATTCGTCTCATTTAGATGTTTATTATAATACTTGTAATTTTTGGATAAAGGATTTTAATTATGGTTTAATTAATGATAATAGGATAGTGATAAGGTTTAATGCAATAGTAAGATTGTTTTCGTTAGGGAACTTTCATATCCACACATTATTTATGAGTTTTATTTCGTTTACTGGTTTATGGGGTATTTTTAAAATATTTGAAAAAGAGATTCCATTATTAAATGAAGTGAGGCAAAAAATGTTACACCGGAATCAGCTGTTTAATATTTATAAATATAACAGTAGAAATATTTCTTTAAATAAATGGTTTTTAATTTTTGTTGTATTTTTTTTCCCCTCAGTGTATTTTTGGACTTCAGCGTTATTAAAAGAGGGGATTTTGATGTTTGCATTTGGAATATTTCTTTATAAGTTTTCAGTATTGTTGCAAACAGAGGTATCTTTTAAAAATGTGATTTGGTTATTTGTAATGGCGTTTATATTACTTTTTTCAAAATTTTATGTTTTATTAGCGTCAGTTCCCGGTATATTATTTATTGTTTTGATAAAAAAGACAGGTGATAAGTATTTTGTTCTCAAGTTATTGTCAGTAATATTATTATTTTTAATTTTATTAATAATATTAAAATATACAGGTTTTAATATTTGGGATATATTGGCAAATAAGCAGCATGATTTTATTAACTATGTAAATAGTTCAGGTTCTGTTGGAAGTAAAATAGATATACCATTATTAAAACCTACTTTTATAAGTGTAATAAAGAATAGCCCTAGTGCTATGTTTAGAACATTATTTAGGCCGTCAGTTTTTGATGTTAATAATATAATGAGTCTTATGGCAGCATTAGAAAATTTATTAATTATTGGTTTTATACTGTTGACAATAATGTTTTTTAATAAACAGAACTTAAAAAATATGTGGCTCTGGTTTAGTGTTATATTTGTTGTGGTTTTATTTGTTTTAAGTGGGTTGACAACACCCGTATTGGGAGCATTAGTGAGGTATAAAGCTCCTGCATTACCTTTTTTAGGACTAATATTTATATATATGTTTGATTTCGGAAAATTTAATAGCTTTATTTTTTTTAAAAAAGATAAATTGTAAAAAAAAATGATTTTAAAAGTAATATTTTGATTAAACATATTACTTTTATAAAATATAATTTTGAAGTATAAATGGGTAAAAAACATAAGAAAAGTAAGTCAATAACAGTATCGGCATTAAGCAAAGACGAAAGGATAAAAGTTTTATTAGGATTTTTTATTATATCTTTTTCTATATATCTTTTATTATCTTTTATTTCGTATCTTTTTACTTGGCAAATAGATCAAAGTAAATTAGATATAACATTTGCAGAATTATTTAAAAACCCAAATATTATTGTTGAGAATTGGTCAGGTAAATTGGGAGCAATGCTTGCTCATAAGTTTATGTACGACTGGTTTGGTTTGGCATCTTATAGTATTATATTTATAATGCTTTTAGTAGGTATTAGATTGCTGAATTTTAAGTTATTATCAATAAGGAAATCTTTAAAATATTCAATAATATTAACTATTTGGATATCTGTATTCTTAGGTTTTTTATTTCATAAATCTGTATTCTTACCCGGAGGTACACATGGCTATTTTTTAAGTGAATGGTTTAACTCATTTGTTGGTCAGATAGGGACATCTATAATATTATTAATTTCTCTTTTTGGAATATTAATGTATTCATTTGAAGGTTTTGTTGAAAAGGTAAAAGTTTTCTTTAAATCGTTATTTGATTTTAAGAAAGTAAAAGATACTAATTTAAATATAGATGAGGATGATGAAGAAAAAGAGATTGAGGTAGATGATGACGATGTGTTAATGAAAGATGATAATAAATTGGTTGATGATAAAAAAGATGATGGGTTTTTAATAGAAAGCACACTTAATAATGGAGAAGATGCATTTGTAGAGAATACCTCAACTAAAGAGGAAGATAATGTTACAATAAATAATTTAGATGATAATATAACAACCATAGAGGTTAATTTAGATAGTACAGAAAACACAGAAAATAAAGAGGCAGAGCTTGCTGATGATGAAAAAGATAAAGAAGGATTAGAATTAGAGGTTCAGAATTTAGAAAATTCAGATAATGAGGAGGCAGATAAAATAAGCAAAGTGCCGGAGGGAGATTATGACCCAACATTAGATTTATCAAATTATAAGTTACCACCTTTAGAATTATTAGAATCTCACGGATTAGATAATGCTGTTGTTTCGGAAGAGGAGTTGTTGGGTAATAAAAATCGTATAGTAGAAACATTAGGTCATTATAAAATAAAAATAGATAAGATAAAAGCCGTTGTTGGACCAACAATTACTCTTTATGAGATTATTCCGGCACCGGGAGTAAGAATATCTAAAATAAAAAATCTTGAAGATGATATAGCATTGAGTTTATCTGCATTAGGTATAAGAATTATAGCACCAATACCGGGAAGAGGAACTGTTGGTATAGAAGTGCCAAACTCAAACCCTCAGATAGTTTCAATGAGGTCTATTATATCTTCAAAGAAGTTTCAAGAATCGGAATTTGAATTACCAATAGCTTTAGGTAAAACAATATCTAACGAAACATTTGTTGTAGATTTAGTTAAAATGCCACACATGTTAGTAGCAGGAGCTACAGGGCAAGGTAAATCAGTAGGTTTAAATGCTATTTTAGCATCGTTACTTTATAAAAAACACCCATCGCAATTAAAGTTGGTATTGGTTGACCCTAAGAAGGTTGAATTAACACTTTACCAGACTTTGGAGAAGTATTTTTTAGCATCATTGCCCGATGTAGATGAACCAATAATAACAGATACTACAAAAGTTGTACATACATTAAGTTCATTGTGTATAGAGATGGATGCTAGATACGATTTGTTGAAACAGGCTAAGGTTCGAAATATTAAAGAGTATAATGCTAAATTTATATCAAGAAAGCTAAATCCTGCAAAAGGGCATAGATTTTTACCATATATAGTAGTTGTTATAGATGAGTTTGCTGATTTAATTATGACAGCAGGTAAAGAGGTTGAGTTGCCTATTGCACGTTTAGCTCAATTAGCTAGAGCTATAGGTATCCATTTAGTAATAGCAACACAACGTCCAACAACAAATATTATTACAGGATTAATAAAGGCAAATTTTCCGGCTCGTATAGCCTTTAAGGTGATGAGTATGATGGATTCAAGAACAATTTTAGATGCTACAGGTGCTAATCAGTTAATAGGTAGGGGAGATATGTTGATATCTCAAGATAGTAAAATAACCAGATTGCAGTGTGCATTTATAGATACACCAGAGTTAGAAAAGATAATGGATTTTGTGGGACAGCAACAGTCTTATACTTCTCCATATTATTTGCCGGAATATGTTCCAGAAGAGTCTGCTGAAGTTAAAGATGTTGATTTAACAAAAAGAGATGTTATGTTTGAGGATGCTGCTCGTATTATTGTTGCAAACCAACAAGGTTCAACATCTTTAATACAAAGAAAATTTTCTATAGGATACAATAGGGCAGGTCGAATTATAGATCAGTTAGAGGCTGCGGGGGTTGTTGGTCCTTTTGAAGGAAGTAAAGCACGTCAAGTTTTAGTTCCTGATGAATATAGTTTAGAACAATTACTAAATAATATGAATAATTAATAAATATTTAACTTGATGAAGAAGATAATTTTATTATTGATAGCAGTTTTTCCTATTATTGTTTTTGGACAAAAAGAAAAAGATGCTGAAATTTTGCTAAATAATGCGGCAAATAAAGCATTGTCTTATAAAACAATAGATACTAAATTTGAATTTACAGTAGAAAATATTCAAGAAAAATCTAAAGAGGAGTATAAAGGTGAGTTGTGGATAAAGGGGAGCAGATTTAAGATAAAGATGCCTCACACTATTACTTTTTGTGATGGAAAAACAAGATGGGTTTATTTGTCAGAATCTAAAGAAGTTAATATATCTAATATAAATAAGAGTGATGATTTGGATCCAGAAGATAGATTTCTTATAGACCCTATCTCTATTTTTACTGTTTATAAAAAAGGATTTAAATATCATATAGCAGGAACACAAACAATTAAAGGTGAAAATTATACAGTGGTTAGTTTAGCTCCTGAAGATATAAGTAAACCGTATTTTAAGATAAAAATATGGATATCAGAAGAAAATGATTATTTTTCTGTAAAGTATTTTCAGAAAGATGGTACACGTATTATTCTACAATTTACAGACTTTATATTTAATAATAAATACAAAGATTCCTTTTTTACGTTTGACACATCAAAGCATCCAAATGTTGAAGTTATAGATATGAGAGAATAGGTTATATATTTAGTAGATTATCTATATTCTGTTTTAAGATATTTGGGTCAAATGGTTTAATAATACAATTGTTCATTCCGTTTTTTAAGGCTTGTTCTTTTTCCGACAGTAACGCATGTGCAGTTAGCCCTATTATAGGAATATTGCATAGTGGAGAATTTAAATTGTTTCGAATATGTATTGTTGCTTTATGTCCGTCCATTACAGGCATTTGTATATCCATTAATATTAAATCAAAAGAGTTACTTTTTAGCATATCAATAGCAATTTTACCATTGTTGGCTATTGTAATATCAAAGTTTTTGTACCAAGATAGTATAGTGTCTTTAGTTAACTCTTGATTTATAGGGTCGTCTTCAACTAATAATATTTTGTATTTTTTAGATGAAGATATATTATCTTTATTTGTTAAATTAGTTGTTTTGTATGTTATAGAGAAAGAGAATGTTGTTCCTTTGTCTATTTCACTGTTAGCAGTTATTTCTCCTTTTTGTATTTCAATAAGTTGTTTTACTATAGCTAGGTTTAACCCCGTACCTTTAAATTTTGATGTGTTGTTATTTTCTTGGGAAAAGCTATCGAAAATATCTTTAAGTTTACTTTTGGGTATTCCTATGCCATAGTCTGTTATTGAAAATAGTAGCTGGCATTCAGAATCGGAGCTTTTGCATTTTGCATCAATAGTTACAGTTTGACTTTTATTGGAAAATTTTATAGCATTACTTATTAAATTGATAAGTATTTGAGAAAGTTTATTAGGGTCTCCAATTATATTTCTTGGTATAAAAGGGTCTATGTGTATTTCTAATTTAATGTCGTTTTCCTCAGCTTTGAATTTAAGGGCAGATATAGATTGTGTTATTATTTCTAAAGGATTGAATACAATTTGCTCTATGGTCATTTTTCCGGATTCTATTTTGCTAAAATCCAGTAAATTTTCTGTTATATTTAAAATATTATTAATTGCTTGTAATATTTGACTTATATAGTATGCATTATTATCGGTTTTATTATCTTTAGACAGTAATTTTGTGTATCCTAGTATGGCATTTAATGGATTTCTAATTTCATAGCTTATATTTGTAAGAAATTGATCTTTGAATGTATTTAGCTTTGAGTTTGTTTTATTTGATTCTGAAAGTTTATCATTTATATTTTTAATCTCTTTATTTAGAGAGTTTATCTCGTTTTGTTTTTCTTTAATTTTATTATTGTTATTTTTATATTTTATGTAAAGTACAAAAACAATAATTGTTAGTATTGCAGATAATATAGTAGTTATTTCCATATTTAAGAGTGTTAATAATTTTAAATTATTTTTTATTATGTGGTATGTGTTTTATTATTTTATTTATTAAATCTTTAGAATTAAAAGGTTTTGAAATATAGTCAGTCATACCATTATTTAAATAATCTTCTTGTTCATTTCTTAGAGCGTGAGCAGTCATTGCAATAATAGGTATTTTATTTTTGTTTGAAGTTAAATTTCTAATTTTTTTTGTTGTTTCATTACCATCCATTATAGGCATTTGGATATCCATTAAAATTAAATCGTAATTATTTTGCTCGATTCTATTTAAAGCAATTTCACCATTATCAGCTATGTCAATATATATGTTGTTATTCCATAATTTTAATATATCATATGTTAATGTTTGGTTTATAATATTATCCTCTACAAGTAATATGTTTAAATTGTCTATGTTTGATGGGTTTATATCATCTGTTTTGTTGTTATTGTCTATTTTTTTATTTGTGCTTTTTTCAAGAATGATATAAAAAGTAAAAGCAGTTCCTTTATTTCTTTCACTTTCTACCATAATTTTACCATTTTGCAATTCAATTAATTGCTTTACAATAGCAAGACCTAATCCGGTACCTCCATATTTTCTGTTGGGGTCATTTTCAGCTTGAGTAAAACTTTCGAATATATGGTTTAATTTATCACTATGTATTCCAATACCATTATCTTCAATTTTAAATATTAATTTAACAGAGTTGTTATTAATAGAACTAACAGTAACTATTAGTTTTATTAGCCCATTGTTATTTGTAAATTTTATAGAGTTACCTAGTAGGTTGATAATTATTTGATTTAATCTTACGGGATCTCCAATTAGTATATTCGGAATATTTGAAGAGATATCATATTTTATTTTTATTTGTTTTTCTTGTAGCCTTTTATGTAGAGTATTTACAGTTTGTTTTATTAGGTCTTTTAGATTGAAGTCTATTTTGTTAAAGATTAGTTTTCCTGATTCTATCTTAGATATGTCTAATATATCATTTATTATAACCATTAAGTTGTTGCTTGAGGTTTTAATATATTCAATATACTGGTGTTGTTTTGTGTTTAAAGGGCTTTCGCTTAATATGTCGGTGAATCCTATAATAGCATTTAGTGGAGTTCTTATTTCGTGGCTAGTGTTAGCAAGAAAAATTTCCTTCATTTTATTGCTTTGTTGTATTTTGTTATTAGCTATCTCTAGTTCTTTATTTTGGATTTCAATTTGTCGTAAAGCCTTTTGTAGTATTATGTGATTTTTACTGGATTTTTTAAAAGCAAGTTCTAAATCTTTTTTTTCAGATTTAATTTTATTTAGTTGTTGTGTAATGTGTAGTGTGTTCCTTTCTGATAGTAATATTTTTTTATATCTATTGAGTTTGATATATAAAATAATAGATATTGAAATACTTATTACTAGTAATGAAAGTATTGTATAAGTCATATCTTAATAATAAATTTTATAGATAAAAGAATGTTATATTTTTTATTAAATTCGCGATTGTAATTATTAAAATTGAAAAGTAATAGTTATTGTTATAATATTCAAGTAAAATTAACTTAAATATAGATGTTGTATACTATAATACTTTTATTGTTTTATTTATTAACACCTGTTTTGCTTATATATACAAGTGATAAGGTAGCTATTCTGAAGAAGATAGGAGTAGTATTGTTAGCTTATGCTATAGGCTTATTAATAGGTAATCTGGGAGTTGTTAGTAGGGTTAGTAGTGGTTATGAATTACAGGAAGTATTAAATAATATAACAATACCATTAGCTATACCATTATTGCTTTTTTCTTTAGATATAAAAAGTTGGTTTAAAGTTTCAGGAAAAGCTGTTATTGCATTATTTGTATTGTTATTCAGTGTGGTATTATCTGTAGTAATAGGTTTTTTTATATTTAAAAATGACTTGAGTGAATTGTGGAAAATAAGTGGAATGCTTATGGGAGTTTATTCGGGAGGTACACCTAATTTAGCATCAATTAAAGTTATGTTAGATGTTAATTCTGAAATGTTTATAACAATAAACACTTTGGATATGATGGTGTCGTCAGTTTATTTATTGTTTTTAATGACTTTGGGTAAGTTTATTTTCAGAAGAATTTTGCCTAAATATGAAGTTGTTGATAATTGTGAAGATACTTATTATGAAGATGAAATGGGGTATGTTGGTATATTAAAGAGGGAAAATATACTTCCACTTATGAAAGCATTAGGTTATTCTTTTATTATAGTATTGATATCAATAGGATTGAGTTTTTTAATAACTAAAGGTATTTCAATGTTGGTGTTGATGTTATCAATTACAACATTGTCAATTTTTGCATCAATGAATAATAATATAAATAGAATAAAGTATACATTTCAATTAGGAATGTATTTTATTGTTGTTTTTAGTATTGTTGTTTCTTCTATGGCAAATATTCATAAGTTAGGAGATGGTGCTATTGTTATAATGCAATATATATCATTTGTAGTATTTTTCTCACTTTTGATAAAGGTTTTATTAAGTAAGTTATTTAAGATAGATTCCGATACTTTAATAGTAGCATCTACAGCACTTATCTGTTCGCCTCCATTTGTGCCGGTGATGTCATCTGTTTTGAAAAATAAACAAGTAATAATAACAGGATTAACAATAGGTATTATTGGTTATGCTGTGGGTAATTACTTAGGTGTTTTAGTAGCATATATTTTAAAATAAGAAGTTTAAACCAATGTATACACCCAATCCGCCATCTTGTTTATTTACAGGTAATCCAAAATCAGCAGCAACAATAAAATTCTGATTCATAGCAATGTGTAATCCTGCACCATAAGTGATGTGTAGTTTATCACCCCCTTCATTAAAATATTCAGATTGGTCTATGGTTTTAGGGATATTACTTTTATCAATTTCTCGTTCTTTAACAACTTGTCCCATATCCATAAAAGGATTTAAAGCAAGGTATATATTTTGTTTTTTAAATATAAAGTCAGCAAATTTCCATCTAAATTCAAAGTTTCCGTAAGCAACAGCTTCGCCAACAACCCTATTACGCATCATACCTCTTACCGTTTTAGAGCCACCAAGACCATCAGCATTAGATGATTTTGTAAACGAGCTAACCATATATGGAAGAGCATAGAAAGGGGCATTTCCTGCAATAACACCTTGGTATCCTAACCTGTATACTAATGAAAGTTTATTTTTTATTAAAGTGAAATATTGACGATGGGTAATGGCTATTTTTGTAAAAGTAAAATCATTACTGAACGATTGTAGTATAACAGCTTCACTCCATATACCACTCATTGGATTTGGCTCGTTATCTCTACTATCATATACAACTCCGGCTTTTAAGTTTGTAAAAAAACCACCGTTTTTTTCTTTATCTGATATTATACCCCAAGCAATGTAGTTGTCGTATAGAGTGTTTGTATCTTTTAATATTTCATCTCCATCTTTACCTTTATTTAATCTATCAATATTAACAGTTGCAATGTTAACATTCATTAGACTAATACCAGTAACCCAATTAATGTTTTTAATACCAGTTTTACCTTGAAAATCTATTTTTCCTCTAAGAGCTTTTCTTTCATGTCTATAAAAAATACGAGTTTTATATTCATTGCTAGAGTCATCTTCCCATGATTTGTTGTAGACAGCTTGGTATCCATTAAATCCATAAAAGTGGAGAGCCTGTTCTGTTAAGTATGATAAGTCTGCAGTAAAACGTATTTTTGGTATAAGGAACTTTGAGTCATAAAAGAAACGTAATATACCACTACCTTTAGTATATCTACTGGCTTCAGCATATAAAGAATGGTAATATTTAGGATATATGTCACCGTTTCCGTATTGATAAAGATTAACAAGTGCCCCATATTGTAATCCTAAGTCGGTATTATACGTTACTGTAGGTAATGCTCCTAAGTTCCAACCTGTTTTTACATTCTTTTTTGTTTGAATAGTGTCTTGTCCTTTTGTGTTAATAGATAGTATTATAAGAGAAAGAGAGATCAGACTGATTTTTATAATTTTCATAGTTTAAGTTTATTGATAAAGTTATTTTAATTAAAAAATAAATATATATAAAAATTTAGACTTTACGAATTTTATCGTTTTGTAATTCTAATTTATTTTTAATATCTATACTTACAATAATAGCTGTATATCCCCAAAAAAGTGCAGATATCTTATCTGTATCTAAAAAATTATTTAAAAATGCGTGAACATAATAACTTATTAACCCTAATGTTAATGATAGTATTAGTATGCGTAGTTCTTTATTTTTAAGTCTTGAGTATAGATTTATAGCAGTATAAAGGGTAGTTATGAGTATTATTATAAATGTAATACTACCAAGCACACCAGACTCTACCAATGCTCCGATGTATTCACTATGAGCATTACCTCCATCTCCAAAGTTAGTGCTGATTATAGTTTTATCATAAGACATCTGGTATGGAGCATATTGGAACATATAAGTACCTGGTCCAAATCCAAAAAAAGGTTTTTCTTTAAACATCTTTAATGCTGAAGACCATCTGTTAATACGCTCTAAGTTTGAAGCATCAGATGCTATGTTTGTCATTGATTGTATTTGTTCTGTTATGTTTGAAGATGAATCTTGTTTATTGCTTTTTAGAGATGTAAGGATTTGTGTTTTAAAGCTAAAAGAGAATGCAAGTAATATTATTAGAGATATAAGTATATTTCTAAATTTTATTTTAGATTTTATTATTATGAATGAAATAAAAGCTATTGCTAAACTGAGCCATGCAGCTCTAGTATACGAGAATATTAGACCAGTTGTTATTATTATAATAGTTAATGTTATAGTTATTGTTTTTATTAAGGTGTGTTTTCTATTAATTAAAAAACCAATAAGTACAGGTAATATAAAAGCTAAAGCGGCTCCGTAAGAAGTGTGGTCATTATAAAAAGGAGAGCAAACAAAATTGGCAGCTTTTTGGTAAAAGAGACCATATTCCGAGTGTCTAATTAGGGTGTAAAATATAACAATAATAAGAGATATTGTATATAACCATATGTATTTGTATATATATACAGGGTTTTTAAATAATTGTATAGCAACAAAGTAAAAAGTAGATATAAACCATATTCTAACTAGTAAGTATTTTAAGGAAACA
>Ga0256827_10002311_pt1 | contig 12313 bp, 11 predicted proteins | sample CV84metaG_FD_185977 | JGI IMG/M metagenome (GOLD analysis project Ga0256827, IMG submission 185977) | Hydrothermal vent microbial communities from East Pacific Rise, Pacific Ocean - CV84 | ecosystem: Environmental > Aquatic > Marine > Hydrothermal vents | place: Pacific Ocean: East Pacific Rise... | reverse complement strand
TAATACTTCAATTCCCTCATTTAACAAGTAAATCACGATTCCCTTAGTCCTCTTCCCTGTAATATTCCCAATCGCTTTTTTATAATATCCTACTTGCTTTTGATGTTTAAGTCCATACTTTTTAGAACTTTTATAGTCAATGACCAAATTATAACCCTCATACTCCAAAAGTAAATCTATCTGTTTTAGCTCACCTTCAAAAGAAAGTGATTGTTCTTTTCGTACTTTAGCACCATTTAAAAGTGCTTGAAACTCTTTATTTAAAACCAAAGCATTTACACGCTTCTCTATCTCTTTTCTACTCTCCTGTGTCAACTGTTGTCCATACCTATTTTGCAATGCAGTCATAGCAATAGCCACACTAACCTCATCAAAAGCCCCTAACATTTCTAATGTATAATGCAAAGCCGTACCAAAAAGTATGGCTTCATAATCTTTCTCTTCTTCATCTTCATGTTCTGGTGTCTCTTGTGTGCCGTAGTTTGTAATAGTCACTTTGCCCTTGACAAACTCAGGTACCGAAGATGTATTCGTTGGCTTATCCTGTCGAAGCTCACCTATAGACATCACTTCCATACCCAGAGTATCAAAGATAGAATCTTTAGGCTTTCGTATGACTATCATCCCCTCTACCGCACGGGTAAGTGCCACATAAAGTACATTCATACTGTCTTTCTCTGATGATATTTTACGCTCTTGCATAATCTTTTCATACGATTTATCAAAATTCTCTCTGCCTTTTGTACGGTAGAGTATTTTATCTATATAAAGATTGTTATTGTAATGATACAAAAGTGCTGACTTGTCTGCGTTTTTACGTGTAAGCTTATCGAGGAGTATCACATACTCAAACTCAAGTCCTTTAGAACCATGAATAGTCATTATCTTTGCACCATGTACTGTGTTAGATGCCACTGCAATACTCGAAGTCTCAAACTCCTCTACAAAAGTAGGGATATCACTATACTTAGAAGCAAACTCCAAAAGTTTTAAGATATTTAAATCATCACCGAAGTATCCAAACTCCCGTACCAACTTATCTACCACTTGCAAAGGAGACATAAAGGCAGAGAACCAAGAGACATCTACTTCATCTAGTGACTTCCCTACATTTAACAGCATTGCCTGTGCGTCTATCTTCTCTCCAAAGAAAAGGTACTCTGTCATAGTAACAAGAGCTGCAATTTTTGGCATATTTTTTAAAGAAGAAGAGGTTTTTAAAAGAACTTCTATCTCTTCATGTTGACAGGCTTCTTGGAGTGTTTGTCCATCTTTGTTGGTACTGACTAAAAAAGCTATGTTATCTACATTCACACCCAAGTCTAAAAGTCTCTTGGCTTGCTTCACTGCTTCGTCTATAAGCTCTTCAGACTCTAAAACTTCTACATACCCCCCACTGGCATCCTCACGATTTTTTTGAGGTACATACCCTGTCATATTTGGCTCAAACCATCTATTGACCTGTTCAACCACAGACTTGGAACTTCGGTAATTGGTATCCATAGGGAGTATCTCTACACCATAATTCTCAGCTACCTTATCGAACAGCTCTTCTACCCCACCACGAAAACGGTAGAGTGACTGCTTGGTATCACCCACATAAAAAAATGACTTGAACTCACTCTGCCCATGTCCTGCAAATATCTCATCTATAAGTGGTTGCAAAAGCAAGAACTGCAAAGTAGACGTATCTTGAAACTCATCAAGCAGTATGTGTTTAAATTTAGAGTCTATCTTGAAGTACAAAAACTCTTTGCTTATGCTCTCATGTAATAGTCTATAGGTAAAATATGTCAAATCATCAAAGCTTAGTACTCCTGAAGATTTAGCTGAAGAGATGTTGGCATTACGGTAGTAGTCATAGATTTTAAACAGGCTTTGCAAAACTATAGCTTCTCTAGCCTCTGCCCATTTAGCCAGTTCTACCTTGAGGTAGGCATAAAGTCCTTCTATCTCATCATTAGCCACTTTTTTAAACCATGAGTGTTCACTCAAAGTCTCTTTCTCAAACAAGGACTTGGCGAAGAACTCTTTAATGTTCTTTGTCTCAAACTGTTTCATACACCGTGGAGCTGCACTTGCATCTTCAAGTGCCTTTATCATCTTTAGACGTAAAACTTCACATGCTTCTTCTTGCTTAGCTAAGGCTAACCTAGACTCTTTTTGCTCAGGCAGTAAAGGATCCACCTTATAAAAGTTTTGCATGAGGTCAAATATCTTCCCAAAACGTTTGTCTTCTATATCCATAGCTAACTTCACAAGGTTAGAGAGTAAGCCCTCAGCCTGTACTTCATCTAAAAAGTGCTTCTCAAGTTCGTCTGTACCTTGTTCTTTAGTCACAAAGTCTGGTTCTAGCCCTATCTCCAAAGAGGCAGAACGTAAAATACTAGCAAAAAAGCTGTCAAGCGTTACAATATACGAAGTAGAAGAAAGAAACCGAGCCAAGACCTCTGGCTGCTTCATAAAGAGCTCATCTCTACTCAACCCTGTCTCTACCAACACAGCCTCTAAAAAGGCGTCATTATCCCCCAGATTACGAAGAGAGTCCACCACCCTCTGACGCATCTCTGCTGCTGCCTTGTTGGTAAATGTCGCTGCCAATATACTAGATGGTGATTCTCCCATAAAAAGTAGGGAGATATAGCGAACTGAAAGGGCAAAGGTCTTACCCGAACCAGCACTTGCGGAATAAGCTAAAAAGGGTTTAAAACTCATAATGACTCTTTACTTTTATTTTTCATATCATATCTAATTTACAAAAGGTTTTCATAACATATTTACCTAATACCACTATAATGCCAACAACTTATACTAAGGAAAACACTTAATGTTTAAACAACTCTTCATCTGGCTTATTGGGGCATTTATACTTTTACAAGCCATACAGATAGATATACCTGAACCACCTAAAACCATAGACCCTAAAGTAGCACTTCAAGTACCAGAAGAGATAGACGCCATGTTTAAAACGTCTTGTTATGACTGTCACTCTTACCAGACAAATATGCCATGGTATGGACATATCTCTCCTATATCTTTAGAAGTAAAAAGTCACATTAAAAATGGTAGACAGGCACTCAACTTTCAAGAGTGGGAAAACTATACTGATGAGAAAAAACAGAAAATCTACAAAGGCATCGCAAAAACCATCAACTTTACCATGCCTATGCCAATGTACCTAACAATGCATGAAGAGGCAAAACTAACACAAAAACAACGTAATCAGATAAAAACTTGGGCAAAAGGGTTTATAAAAGAGAGTGACTACAGATAGTCACCTCTGCCACATAGAAGTGTAAACTCACACCATTTACACTTCTGTAAATCCTCACACTTCTCAGCTACAAAACTTTTTGTTTGTTTGAGTTCCACTATCACATTTGAAAGTCGTTCATTTTTCTCCTCTAACGCAGTTATCTCTTCTATCTCACCATTTTCAAAAAGTTTAACGAAGGCTAGAGTGATATTTTGGTACTTACTCTTTAACATCTGATAATAGATACTCATCTGTAAGTCATTGAGTGTCTCTATATTTTTAGATTTTTGAGCTTCTTTGGTACTACCACTTTTATAATCTAGTACCAATGTATGGGTACTGTTTTGGTCTATACGGTCTATGCGTCCTTTAAACTTTAGTCCGCCTATCTCTAATTGGAACTCTTTTTCACGTTCTACTACTCTCCACTCTGCTTTAAAGTGAGCTATTTGACTCTCAACAAAGCCTTTGAGTTTCTCTTTCCATAAAAGTTTTTGGTAATTAACCTTAGCATTCTCAAAAGGTAGAAGGGTATCCAATAGAATATCTAACTTCTTTTGCATCTCCTCTTTCGAAGTATAACTGTCATGTTCTCTATGCAGATGGTCTAGAAGTGAGTGTAAAAAGGCACCTTCGTTCAGTTCGTCATTTTGTTTGGCTTGTATCTTTTGTATATACCGATAGTAGTACTTTCGTTTACAATCTAAAAATGTTTTTAGTCGTGAAGCAGACCATGTTACAGCTGTTGCATCAAAATCTTCTACCATAGGGTCAACTTCCGTTTGCAATTGTGACGGCTGAGAGTAAAGCAAGTCAAACTGTGCCCCAGTCTGTTCTGCCTTTTCCAAGCCTAGCTCATAGAGAAACTTCGAGGGTAACTTATTATCTGCAGCAGAGTAAAGTATGACAGCAACTTCAGCCTGTTCAAGCAGACGTTTATAGTACTGCTTTTGTAGTGCTTCTCTATCATTTTTAGTAGGTAAATTTGCAAAGGCTCTTACTTGTGAGTTTAAAAACTGATCTTTACTGGAAGTAGCAGGAACTACCCCTTCATTGAAATCTACAATAACCACACCTTTAAAACTGACTCCTCTGGTTTCAAGTACACCCATCACAGTTATTTTACCACCACGTACATCATCCATTGTCACTTTAGAGAGTGACTTTAGCCATAAGAAAAGCCACTCTTGTAGTGACAGCTCTTCGCTCTCTAATACTTTGATAAAGTGCAGATATTTCTCATACACACGCTCATTAAACTTTTCCTTTTTATCTCCACCTACTAAAGGACTATCGTGTAAGCCTAATTCATCTATAAGGGTAAAAAAGGTTTCTGTTATTACTTTTTTACTGGCTACGATTTTGTCTATCTCTTCTACATTGAAGCCATAGCGTTCCAGTAACTTCTTACTCTCATCTTCTCTACTCTGCCAATACCTATAAAGTGCTTCTAAGGACTTATAGATACGTCCATTACTATAGTCATACCCCATAGCAAAGTTCAAGTTATTGTGTGTATCAAAAAGGGTGAAATGTTCTTTAAAACTTTCATCAGGTAAGATGAGGACTATCTCTTCAGGGTTTATACCACTTTGCACCATCTCTTCTATCTCTTTAAATACAACTGCTATCTGCTCTTCTCTCTCTTCCACAGCAAAAACTTTAGCATCAACCTTAGCATCATTAGTTTCGACGTTTAATAGCTCTTTAGTTGTTAAAGAAAAGCTTGTATGTTTGTTGTTAGGAAGTTTGATACCTAGTGTTTCAAAACGCTCCTGCATCTTCATATTAAACTTACTTGTAGTGTAGTGTAGTGTAAGTGAAACTTGTTTTGAAATATCTTCTAAAAGTGATAGTTCAAAATGACTTAGATATCCTTCTAAATGTATCTCTATACTTTCATAGGTATTTAAAAATCCACTGTTTAATCTATAGTTACTAGGAACAAAAGCTTTATCTATAAATCCAGCATTTTCTAGTAACCGATAGTAATTGGATAGTAACTGTTCAAGTATCTCAAGATGTATTCCGAACTCTGCATAGGCATCGGCTTCTGCCAATGTTGCAAAACTTACATTTTCTCCAGCCAACTCTTCAAAAAATTTAAACAGTGCATCACTTTTAGTAAAAAACCGTACCAAAGAGAGATCTACTTTAAAATTTTCAAAGGCATCAAAACGACCATCAGGAGTTTCTTTAGTAAAACTTGCAGCTTTACGTAACAACAGTATACGTTGTAAAGGATCTATTTGGATTTTATTCTCAAGAAGTATCGCACGTTGTTCAAACTCATCCATACGCATAAGTGTAGGCAAAAATCCATCTGATTCTTTATGTTTAGAACTTACCGTACGTAGTGCTCTTGAAGTTGGGTAAATATGGAGTCTATTCATGAAAGCGATTATAACATAATCACTTTCATATCGAGGATACAAATACCTCTTACAAATAGTTAAGGTTTTAAATACGCAGGTATTTCTGAATATCCTACAGCATCACCCATTTTAACTTTTAGTTGAAGTGTATATCTACCCGCTTTTGTAATAGAAATATTATCAATAGTATACTTACCATCTTTTGGCGTAACATTTTCTATAAAATTATCTTCTGAAACACTATGTGGTCTAGTCAAAAGAAAACTAACGTTTGCATCACTAACAATGTGACCTTGTTTATCTTTCACACTATATATAAAACTATTATCACCCTGAGAAAGTTCTACAACTTTCTCACTTTTAGCTCTTTTAGCATTTTCTAATTCCAATGTAGTAACTTTAGCGTCTACAAGTTCTATGATATGATTTTGGTCAAAAAGAGCTTTTCTTTTTATAATCTCATTAATATGTATATCCGCTTGTTGGTACTTCATCATATAGTTATTAGACTCTTGTACAGGTATAGAAGAAGCAGACTTTACCGTCCAGTAACTCAATGTAATACCTACTGCTAAAAAGCCAAGTATCATATGTGGCCAGAATGTTTTCTCTTTATTTTTTACCATTTTTTATCCTTACCCAAATTGGTCGTAAAATAAATATCCATAATACAAATAATGCCCCAATATATACTAAAATCTTTACATATCTAATAATTATTCTTGTATCATTTGGAAGTGTTGTTGTCAATTCAATATTTTTTGAACTTGCAATTTGATCTGCTAACTCTGAAAAACCTTGTACAATACCAATATTAAACTTATCTTCTTTAGTATTTTTATCTTTTGCTGCTACCACATCAATCGTTGCATCCATTACATCACTTTTATCATACAATCCTGCTATCTCATTTGAAGAAGGTATGAGTCCTACTCTACCTTTTTGACCAGATTTTTCCGTGATGATTGCATTGGGTGCAAATATTAACATTACAAAAGGCTTGCTTGTGTTTACTTCATACTTCTTACTGTATTTTACCAAATTAAATCTCTCTGAAAAATTTTCATTAGTTGCAACAACATACCCGTGTATTCCTGTTTTAGAAAATAGTTCATCTGCCATTTGCTCAATAAGTTTAGAAGCTTCTGGTCTTAAAAGGTCATCTTTGAGAATAGGTGTAGCGTTCAGTAGAAGAGGAAGTAACAAAGCAAGCAAGGTTACCCTCACTTGTGCTTTGAACATATAGTTTAACCTATAAATAAGTGGTTTGGTGTAAGTACTGCCCATGCTGTATAAACAGCAGTGACAACCATACCCCAGCCAAGTACTTTATCCATAATTGTAATCATTTTTTATCCTTTATGAATTATTTAGCATCTTTAAATGCAAAGTTTGCATTATCTTTACTATCAGCTTTTACATTATCCAAGTTACTTGTAATAGGTGTTGGATCATAAAAGTTACTAGCACTACCTTGCTGTACACTAATACCCCATACTGTTAAAAATACGAGAATTGAAAGTAATAATACTGTTGCAATTAGCATACCTGTTACACCATTGAGACCAAATATAGCTCTGTTTGTATTTTCAGTTGCTGCCATTTTATTCTCCTTTTAGTGTTTGAATATAAGTTGAAAGTGCTTTAGTTTGTACAGGAGTCATTCTATCATGGAATGCTGGCATTGTACCTAATGCACCTTTTTTACCGTTTTTAACAACATTAGTGATAAGTGTATCATCATAAGCAGCTAAGTTTGGAGCCATTCCGTCCATTCCTTTTCCATCTGCTCCATGACATGATGCACATGCGGCAAAGGCTCCCGGTTGTTCACCTTTCATACCCCCAGCAATATACGCAGCAATTGCTTCAGCATCAGCTCCAGTTGCCATCATTGGAGGCATTGCACCCATTGGATAACCTAACTGATTTGAACCTTTAGCAATAACATCAAGAACTTGTGCTTTACTCATTCTTGTTGTAAAATCATGTGCTTTACCAGAAAGACCATCTCCTGTGTTACCATGACATGGTGCACACTGCACTAAGAAAATTGACTCACCCATCTGTTGAAGTGTTGCTGCATCAGCATTTTTATGTACTTCTTCAAATTTTGCATTGTAAGACTTTACCTCTTCATTCCATTGACCAATTTGAGAAAAACTGTTAACAGGATACCCTATAGTCCAGTACCACATTGCCCAAATCAATGTCCCTAGAAATGAATATGCCCATCCCGAAGGTAATTCATTTTTATACTCACCAATACCATCCCAGTTCTCTTCTGCAAGTTCACCACTTGCAGTATCTGTTTTCATCTGGTTGATATACTTAATTGATACACCTGCTGATAAACCAGCAATTACCAATGCACCAATCATTGTTATTAAGTTAATAGGATCGCTTAAGTCAATATTCATAGAGTTAACTACATAAACTGTAGCTCCCATGAGTACTGCTGCAAAGAGTAACCCTTTTGCCATTAACGCATTCATTTATTCTGCTCCTTTTTTTCACTTAAGAGAGGATCACTTGAATTGATAGGGGTACTGTCAATCTCGTCATCGAGTGCAATATTCCCTAACTGTTCGTAATCTTTCTCACCTTTTTTCTCACTTCTATAAAGGTATACAATATACCAATATAGCATCACCACTAGAAAAATGGTCATAAAGAAACTAGCATAGCCTTGAAGTTCTCTAATACCCATTTTTATTCACTACTTCAATCTGTTAAGGTATGCAATAAGTGCTACAATTTCAGGAATATTCCCTGCTGCAACTGCATCTTTAACATCTTTGTTTTTCATATCAGCAGTTATTTTCTTTGCTTCTGCCAATACTGCTGGTTTATATGCTTCCCAAGCTGCTTGACCTGCTTGAATTTCATCACCATATGGTGTTTTGAAAACATTTTTAACCGTTACAGCTTCAGCATATGCAGTTTCAATATCAGCAAGGTTTGTAAAGTGATGCTTATATGCTGGCATAATTGATCCTGGAACAACTGATGTTGGTTCCCACATATGGTTTTCATGCCAATCTGTCGTACGGTAATTACCAATACGGTGAAGATCTGGACCAGTTCTTTTTGAACCCCATAAGAATGGTCTATCATATGCATACTCTCCAGAAAGTGAATATTGACCATATCTATCAGTCTCTGATTTAAATGGACGAATCAATTGTGAGTGACAAGCAATACACTGATCTTTCATATATATATTCTTACCAGCTAACTCAAGTACAGTATAAGGCTTAAGCCCTACAACAGGACGTGAAGCCTCTGCAAAGTTTGGCAGGATTTCAATAATACCTGCAAATGCGATAACTAAAAATACTCCTACCGCAAAGAAGAATGGGTTTTTCTCTAACCAATGAAACATAACCTACCTCCTTATGCCATAGGTGATCTAAACTGTGGTTCTTCTGTAAGCTCTCTAGAAGAAGTCATAGTTTTAATCATATTGTAAGCGAACATCACAAACCCAATCAAGAATAATACTCCTGAAAGTGCTCTAATCGCATAGTAAGGGTGAAGTACTGTAACTGTATCGATAAATGAATACATTAAGTTACCATACTCATCAACTGCTCTCCACATCATACCTTGTGTGATACCTGCGATCCACATAGACGTAAAGTAAAGAACAACTGCTGTTGTTTGTAGCCAGAATTGTGCTTCAACAAGTTTCTTAGAGTAAATTTCTCTTTTAAACATTCTTGGAGCCATATGGAACAATGCTGCCATAACCATAAATGCAACCCAACCAAGTACACCATCATGAACATGTCCAGGAATCCAATCTGTAAAGTGTGCAATTGCATTTACTGATTTAATCGCTTGAATAGGACCTTCTAGTGTAGAAAGCATATAGAATGTAGATGCTAGTACCATAAATTTGATTAGTGGGTTTTCAGTTAACTGATTCCACTCACCTTTCATTGTAAGAAGCATGTTGATCGCTGAACCCCATGATGGAAGAATAAGTACAATTGAGAATATTGATCCCATAGTTTGCATCCAGTCTGGAACTGTTGACCATAAAAGGTGGTGTGAACCAGCCCAAAGGTAAACAAACATAAGTCCCCAGAAAGAGAGAAGTGACAATTTATAAGAATAAACTGCTTGTCCAGACTCTTTTGGAAGGAAGTAATAGATCATTCCTACAATAGGCACAGTAAATACGAATGCAACCGCATTGTGTCCCCACCACCATTGTACCAATGCATCATTTGTTCCTGAATACATAGAAACAGAGTGCATTATACTACCTACACCACCAGATGCAAAGTATGTTGGAACTTCCATATTGTTAAATAGATAAAGCATAGCTACACCTAAGAAACATGCAATGTAGTACCACATAGAGATATAAAGTGCTTTTTCTCTTCTAATCCCAATAAGTGCAAACATAGCTACACCCCAAAGAACCCAGATAATAACAATAAGAATATCAAGTGGCCACTCCATCTGTGCGTATTCTTTTGCTGTAGTAATACCCATTAAAAGTGAAATGACCATACCAACTGCTGCTACCAGATAAAGAGAAAAATGTAATTTACCAATAAACATAATAAATTTAGACTCTGCCATAGAGACTTTTAATACTCTTTGTGCGGCATAATAAAAAGTTGCCCAGACTCCACTTAGTGTAAATCCATAAACAACTACATTCGTATGTAATGGTCTTAATCTTGAAAAAGTTCCATACTCACCAATTAAGTAGTTTAATTCCGGAAATGCTAATTGTGCCGCGATAAGCGTACCAATTAGCATACCTACAAATCCAAACAAAATTGTTGTATAAGTAAACAATTTTGCTACGGAATAATCGTATTCCAATGCTGCGTTTGATTGCATGCATACCCCCTTGTAAAATTTTATGTTGTAAACGCAAATCATAAATTGACATAATTTGACAACATTCACCTATGATTATAGTACTTTTTTTTAGCTAGTCAGCTTAATATTATTATTACTTTTTATTTTCGATACGATTTGTAACAAATGTCTAGTCAGTCGGTCATAGATTGTATAAATAGGAGAAAAAATATCTTATTTTTAAATGCTTATTACTATAAATTTTATTGATTTTTTTAGGAGGAGATAAGTCTTATTTAGGAGAAGATAAAAAACAATTTTTTAAAGAAAAAGCTTACGCTTTTCCTTTTGCACTTTGGATAGAGTGGATATATTGATAATCCACTGATATTTTTTGTTCTTTTGGAAGATTTTTAAAGAGTCGTTCTACCATACTTTCAAAATCTGGAAACAAATAATTTGCCATTGATCCAGGAATTGGGTTAATTTCATTAAGTAAGACTTCACCATCAACCACAAAAAAGTCACAACGGATAATACTTCCAAGAAATAGAGGGTCATAGACCTTTTTAAAGCTTTCTTGAATGTTTACTTTTAAACTGTCATCAATATCAGCAGAAAGTACTTGTGAATCACGAGAAAAGTCCATATATTTTTTTTCAAAATCTAAAAACTCCTCTTTTTGTGGCTCTTCTACAATAGAGAGTTCCCAATCATTGGTATAACATCCTGCTTGGTTATACTCTTTGACACCTTCTATAAATGGTTCTATTATGACATCAGTATCGAACTCAAAAGCAACGTCAAGTGCATAGTCAAGTTCAGATGCCTCTTTTACGATACTGACCCCTATACTAGAACCCAAACGCACTGGCTTGATAATAACAGGGTAATCCATCGTAATCTTTCTCTCATCATTTTTAGAGAGATACTCATAGGCTACAGTCTTAACACCTAGACTTTCTGCCAAAAATTTCGTATAGAGTTTGTTGTAAGAGAGTGCTGATGCTTCCATGCGTGGAGAGATAAAAGGAATATTAAAAAACGTCATCATTGAAGCAATTTTTCCATCTTCACCATCACGCCCATGGATAAGATTTAGAACACCATCACAAGCTACTGCTTTACTTCCAAACATACCATCTACAAAGAATCCACCTTGCTTTAGTGTAAGTTGTTTCCCTTTTTTGTATTCACCTGATGAGAAGAGTTTAGAATTGATTTTATCTGTATCTACCAAATAAAATTCTCTGTTAGGACTTACAAAAATATAGGTAAGTGTAGATTTTTTAAGCACCTTCTTCATAGTAATCGCAGAAACGATGCTTATTTCATGTTCAAAACTTGAACCTCCAAAGAGTATTGCGATGTTCATTTAAATATCCTTTTGTTTATTCTCATTACCCTTTAACAACTACTTGTGGCGTTGTTCTTCTCCTTACTTTTCTAGAAAAGTAAGCAAAAGTCGTCGTGACTCTCGAATCGCTTCGCTTTCAAGGGCGTTCACCACGACATTATTTAAAATAATTATAACATTTTGGCAAATTCGCCAAAGATGTATGCTGATTCATGTGGACCAGGACTTGCTTCTGGGTGATGTTGTACTGACATTGTTGGAGAGTCATTATACTTAAGACCTTCAATCGTATTGTCAAACAGGTTCGTATGTGTTACCGTTGCCACTTCTGTAATGTTATCTGGTACATTATAGTTGTGGTTTTGTGCTGTAATCTCTACGGTATTTGTCATCGCATTCATCACTGGGTGATTACCGCCATGATGTCCAAACTGTAACTTGTATGTGTCGTATCCATGAGCAATAGAAAGCAGCTGATGCCCAAGACAGATACCAAACAAT
>Ga0256827_10002310_pt1 | contig 12315 bp, 14 predicted proteins | sample CV84metaG_FD_185977 | JGI IMG/M metagenome (GOLD analysis project Ga0256827, IMG submission 185977) | Hydrothermal vent microbial communities from East Pacific Rise, Pacific Ocean - CV84 | ecosystem: Environmental > Aquatic > Marine > Hydrothermal vents | place: Pacific Ocean: East Pacific Rise... | reverse complement strand
CCAATCTTTTTATCAAAAAATGGCTATAAAAAATTTAAAATAAAACCTTTTTAAAGCATTATTTTATGGGGTTTAATAATATTTCAGAAGTCCGATTTTTCAAGCTATTTCCCAATTTCATTTTTCACTCTAAAACAATAAAACAGTAATATGTAAAAACATTAAAACATAATAATTAACTTAAAAGATCCTTAGGATAAACTCCATAAACCTCAAAAAATAGCTTAGAGAAATGCCCCTGATGTCTATATCCTACCATCTTAGCGATCTCTCCTATCGTCCTATCTTGCTCTCTTAGTAGTAGGTTTGCCTCCTCTAGTCTTAGCTTTTGGATATATCCGTATATCGTGGTTTTGTAGACTTTTTTGAAGACTCTTTTGATTTTGGATTCGTTGGTGGCACAGAGGTGGGCTAGTTCTTTGATGGTGGGAGGGGTGGTGAAACTCTTTAGTAGATTACCTTTGGCTCTTCGGGTTTGATCCCCTCGTCGATCATATCTAGTAGAGATAGACGGTGGATGATAAGCTCTATGATACGGTGCATACATCGGATACTGTGCATATCTCTATCCTCTTTGGTGTGGCGTATCTTCTCTATGATATATAGACTTAGAGCATCTATTGGTTGTTGGTTTATCTGCTCCAAAGATAGCTCCCCTTGTATCTTGTTGTAGAGAAAATCTATCGGTTCGTTTGGGTTGAAGCTTAGATACTGTTTGAGGAAAAAATCAGCTATAAATAGTATGAAAATTTCCCCTTGGATAATCAAAGAGAAGTTTTGACGAGATGAGCAGTAGATGGTTATACTGTTTGATTGGAGTCTCTGGGTAGTCTCTTGGGCATGGTTTTGTATCGTGAGACTCCCTTGCTTGATGACAGGTATCATCACCATTCGATCTAGGTTTTTGAGCTGGATGCTTTGGGGCTTTTTGAGAGAGGTATCATAGAAGAAAATCCCGTTGGAGATGTCTATTTTGGTTAGATACTCATCATCAGATCTAAATAGTTTAGTGGTTTTGTATCGTTGGGTTGGGGTGTTGAAAAATAGACTCTCCATAAAAGCTGTATCCTTTTAGTTGAATTATAACAAAAGAGTTAAAGAAAGATCAATCTATTTAAATCTGTTTTTTAATACTTATAGTGTAGTATTTCAAAAAAATTAAGTACCTGAGATGATAAAACATATTATCTATTATGATCAGGTACTTACACAGGAGACAGGATGCAAAAAGCAGAACTACTCGCACCCGCAGGGAACTTAGAAAAACTCAAAATCGCACTAGGCTATGGAGCTGATGCTGTATATGGAAGTACTAGTACCTTTTCACTTCGTATTCGTTCAGGTAAAGAGTTTGATATAGATTCTTATGCAGAGGGTATTGAGTATGCTCACTCTTTGGGTAAAAAGGTCTATACCACTATCAATAGCTTCCCTTTTAACTCTCAGCTAAAACTCTACAAAAATCATATTGCCAAGATGGCAGAGCTAAACCCTGATGCATTGATCGTCTCTAGTCCTGGGATCGTCAAGATGGCTAGAGAGGTAGCTCCTCATATTCCTATCCACCTCTCTACCCAAGCCAATGTGATGAATGTCTTGGATGCTCAGGTCTACTATGATATGGGAGTAGAGAGGATTATTGTAGCTCGTGAGATCTCTCTCAAAGATTGCGAAGTGATCAAGAGAGCTATACCTGAGTTGGAGCTGGAGATATTTGTACATGGCTCTATGTGTTTTGCATATAGTGGGCGTTGTCTCGTCTCTGCTCTACAGACAGGGAGAGTCCCAAATCGTGGGAGTTGTGCCAATGATTGCAGGTTTCCTTATGAGATCTATGCTCACTCTCCTGAGTCCAATACTACTTTTCGTCTCGATGAGGAGGAGGGAGTAGGGACATATATCATGAATGCCAAAGATATGAATATGGCTTCACATGTAGATGAGATACTCTCATCAGGAGTGATAGACTCACTTAAGATAGAGGGTAGAACCAAATCTCCATACTATGCAGGAGTGGTTACCAAAGCCTATCGTCATGCGATAGATGACTACTATGCAGGTGATTTTGTAGAGGAGAGATACCAAAAAGAGCTAAACACTACTCAAAATCGAGGCTTCTCTGATGCCTATCTGATCTCTAAACCTTTTGATAGAAACAATACCCAATCTCACGCATTTACTATCCAAGATGGGACACATCAGGTAGCAGGATTGGTTAGTGAAGATGGTCTAACTTGGCGATGTAAAGATAAGACCTGTCTAGGAGATAGTGTAGAGATAGTCCTTCCTGTAGGGGTAACCATAGAGGAGATGGATAATGAAGAGTGCAAGATAGAGAATCGAGATGGATCATTTTTTATTATCTTCAAAAAGATTGTCTCTACATCAGGAAAAGAGTTTGAGTGTATCCATAGTGGAGATCTCAATGATATTATCCTGCCTGTCAAACTTCCTAGCTATACCATTTTGAGACGAGGTATAGTAGAGTCCAAGAAGAAAAAGGGACTGATCTAGTGATTCTCTTCATATCTCCCAATATAGATTTTGGAGACAGCGATCAAAAATGAGGTGATAGCAGGCCCTAGGATCATCCCCCAGAAGCCATAGCTACTCATCCCTGCTAAGATAGAGAAGAAGATGATCAGCTCATTGATCTTGACGGAGCTGTGGAGTATGTCATCTTTGATATATTTGATGATCATCGGCTTGATAAATGTATCAGCGATGATTGAGATCACGATTACGGAGTAACTAGCGATAAATATCGCCGTATTGGCATCAATAGTACTCCAAGCATATAGTGATACGGGTATCCATAGAATCGCTCCTCCCACAATAGGGATCAGTGATGCAAAACCATATATCAGACCAAATAGTAGACCATTAAACCCAAAGAAGCTCGACATGATTCCAAACAGCATCCCCTCAAATATCGCAGTAACTACAATCGAGTAGAATACAATCTCCATAGTTGATGAGATCTCAAATAGGATCTGATTGCCCTCCTCATCACGCATGGGCAGGAGCTGTTTGAGAAGAGTAAAGAGATTCTCTGCATATCTATTAAGGATAAAGTAGAAGACAATAACAAAAAAGACATTTTTGATAAAATCAACCCCTTTTGTCCCTGCCTTTGTGATGGTGTTGGTGGAGGTTCGGATATTTTTTAGGATTTGATCATTGTTGATATACTCCTGTACCCACTCCTCCAAGATAGGGATATCCTCCACGGCATAGTTGATCTTGATGGTTGTTTTGGTGATTATCTCTTCATTTATAGAGGCTATAGACTGTACCCCTACAGTGGTAAAGTATATGATAGGTACAAATAGAATTACAAAAAGTAGTAGAGTCAATATCGCAGAAGAGAGACTCTCTGAGTTGATATATTTTGATATTTTTTTATGTAGATTGGCTGTAGCCATAGTGAGAAGTAGGGCTACGATCATAGAGAGTAGAAATGGTTGATATATACTGTATGCACCTAGCAAGGCTAGTGCAAAAAGCATAATTATAATGTTGTCTGCTTTTCTCATGGAAGTCGATTCATTGTGGGTGTTAATCTAAAGTAAGAGTAGCTTTTTTCTGTGGCTATCCGTCCTCGGGATGTTCGTTCTATATATCCATTGGCAAGAAGATATGGTTCTAGTACATCCTCTATTGTCCCCTCATCTTCGCTTAGTGCTGCTGCGATGGTGCTAAGTCCCATCGGTTTACCTTTGGAGGAGATGAGAAACTCTAGTAGACGAATATCCTCTTCATCAAATCCCAAATCATTGACTCCTAATTGATCAAGAGCATATTTGGTAGTCTCTATAGTGATCTCATCCTCGTTTGCCACTTCTGAGAAGTCTCGAACTCTTCTTAGGAGTCTGAGAGCTAATCTAGGTGTACCACGGCTTCGTTTTGCGATCTCATGAGAAGACTCTGTAATGGCTCTCTTTTCAAGTTTGACTGAGGCTAGACGCACGATCTGAGCCAACTCATCATGATTATAAAACTGCATTCTAAAGTGCATCCCAAATCTCTCTCTAAGAGGGTTAGATAGCATACCAGCACGAGTAGTTGCACCTATGAGTGTAAATCGAGGTAGATCTATCTTGACGGTCTGTGCTGCTGGCCCAGATCCGATGATAATATCAAGTCTAAAATCCTCCATAGCAGAGTATAGTATCTCCTCTATAGCTGGACTCATCCTATGTATTTCGTCGATAAAAAGGATGTCTCCCTCCTCTAGGTTGGTAAGGATCGCTGCTAAATCACCTGACTTCTCTATCATCGGTGCTGTTGTGGTCTTGATTTGTGCATTCATCTCTATAGCGATGATATTTGCGATGGTGGTCTTTCCCAATCCAGGAGGGCCAAAGAACAAGATATGATCTAGTGCTTCGTTTCTCTTTTTACTCGCTTCGATAAATACTTTTAGATTCTTTTTTATCTGTGTCTGACCAATATACTCATCCCATGAAGAGGGTCTTAGTGATACCTCCTCTATATACTCATTGTCAAATTTCTCTATATCAACTACTCTTTCCATAATTTAATAGGTAAACTCCTTGCTCGGAAATGATCTCTCTTTAACCTCTTTTGTGTACAGATCGAGGTGTTCTCTAATCATACCTGCTCCATCACAATATTTTTTGACAAATTTTGGTTTAAACTCCTCAAAGAAGCCAAACATATCACTCCACACTAGTACCTGACCATCTGTATCGAGACCAGCACCTATACCAATAGTAGGGATATTGATCGCTTCGGTGATCGCTTTAGCTGCTTCACTCTTGACCCCCTCTACCACAATAGCAAAAGCACCTGCTGACTCCAAGGCTCTGGCATCCTCTATGAGGTTGTCTATATCGGTTTTGTCTTTTCCTCGGACTTTATATCCTCCATCACTTCGTACAAACTGTGGCATGAGACCGATATGACCCAATACAGCGATAGAGTTGGTTGTGAGGGCTTTGACGATATTGGCTCTCTCTTTGCCACCCTCTATCTTGATTGCTTGTGCATTGGTCTCTTGATAGGCTCGTGTAGCATTTTTTATCGCATCATTTTTGTTTGTGTATGACCCAAATGGCATATCTAACACAATAAGAGGTAGAGTCGCTCCATTACAGACGGCTTGGGTGTGATAGATCATCTGATCCATTGTCGCAGAGAGGGTGTCTTCTTTGCCCAAAAAGCTCATATTTAGGCTATCTCCTACCAAGATCATATCGACATTGCCATCAAAAAGTTTAGCAAATAGGGCATCGTAGGCTGTGACCATTGTTATTGGCTCTATACCTTTCATTTTTGCGATTCTAGTGAGCGTTACTTTTTTAGCAACTTTATCTGTATGGATACTCATGACTTTTACCTTTGGTTCCTTTAGTTATTTTATCAAAAAAATGTATAATACCACTATTAAATTAGAAAAGAGTTTATATTGAAAAATTTAGTTGCATATATTACTACAGGTTACCCATCATTGGATTTTACAGTTGAGACGGCATTGGCATTGAGCGAGGCTGGTGTGGATACTTTGGAGATGGGAGTTCCATTTTCTGATCCTGTTGCCGATGGCCCTGTTATCGAAAAAGCTAACTTAAAAGCTTTGCAAAATGGCTTTAAGTTACAACACTTATTTGAGGCATCCAAAGAGATAGCTCCTCATATAGATACCTTGTGGATGGGATACTTCAATCCCTTTTATCACAAAGGTATGGATAGATTTATCGCTGAGGCAAAGAGTAGTGGAGTTAATGGCTTTATTATCCCTGATCTACCATTTGAAGAGGCTCAACCCTATAAGCCGATGATCCAAGAGGCAAACTTAAGTCTCATCGATTTTATCGCTCCTACTGATAGCAAAGATCGAATAGAGCAGATCGTCACAGATGCTCAAAAATTCATCTATCTAGTAGCTTACGCAGGTATCACAGGAGCAGGGCATAGCGAAGATCTTCAACCAATCATCTCCGATATAAAAGAGTTCACAGATACTCCTGTCTATGTAGGGTTTGGAGTGGATCAACATACAGCCAAAGAGAAGGCAAAAGGGGTTGATGGTGTAATCGTGGGATCTGCTTTTATTAAGGTGCTTTTGGATGATAGTTTGACTCATACCAAAAAGATAAAAAAGGTTTCTGCCTTAGCCAAAGAAATTAAAGAAAAAATAAACGAATAGTTAAGATATTTATGATATTATGTTAAATTAATATTAATAAATATAACTAGGAGAAAAACATGAGAAACCAAACAGCTTTGGAAGATTTGGGTGCAAAGGTATCACTATTATTAGAGAAATTTGTAAGAGTTAAAGATGAAAATATTATGCTCTCTGGGGAGTTGGCAGAAGCGAAAAAACAGATTGAAGAGCAAGAGAAGGAGATTCTCAGACTTCTGGAAAATGAAGAGCTTAGAGATATGGAGCTTGAAGATATTTCTCAAAAGATAGCAAAACTTCTAGTTTGACATAAAAGAAAGAACATGCTATAATACATGTTCCTTTGTAGATAATCACTCTATTATCTACAATAATTATGGGGATGACTTGGTTTCGACTGGAGTAGTCGGAGCTATGTGCATGTCGGACTGAGCAATTCCGTTACACGGCTCAACGCATATAACTGCAAACAATACAGATTACCGTCCAGCTTACGCAGTAGCGTAAGTTTACCCCGAGCGATCGGAGGACTGCCTTACCGACAAGTTCCATCTTACTCGGACTTTAGGCATCACATCTGATGGATATGCTCTGTAGAAGCCATGCTACAGTGTGAGAATTTTGGCTGGTTTTGTGTAACTTTGGGTGTTGTGTGAAGCAAAACGAGATTAAACATCATCGACTAAGCATGTAGAGTCATAGCACTAGCTATTTTAGGACTGGGGTTCAATTCCCCACGTCTCCACCAAAAACTATCAATAGTGTGTTTATTTGCACTTATCTTTCACGCGTTTTCCCTCGATGTACAGTCGTACACCTTTACTCAAATCACACAAAATCTAACTACAACTAAACACACTCCTAACAATTTTTTTAAGTAGATCTCAAAAATATACCAAAAACTAAAAATTTTTTATTATAATAGATTATATACAACGATTAGGAGAGTCAATGAGACCTTTTTTATTTATAATAGTTCTAATTACACAAATATTTGCTAGTTCATCTGTCAAAGAGTTGACTATTGGTAAATTTAATTTTTTGATGATAAGAAAATCATATGATATTTATGATAGTAAAGGTAAAGTTATGATGCTCTATCGAGAAGAGAATAATAGAGATTTAACTTTTGTTTTACGTCTAATACTCAAAGATGCTACAGGAGGATGTACGAGCAAGGGGATTCAAGATGGATTTTATGAGATAGATGAGAGAGGGATTACTCTTTATAGTATGTGGGATAGGCGAGGAAAAGCCTATATTGAGCCTTATGGAGCTAGAATTCAACGATATGAGATTCAATCTGATGCTTCACTGAAACTGGTATCTAGTCGGGTTTATATAGAGATGACACGAAAAAAACATGATGAAGATAGTGGGATGAAATATCTTTTTGAAGAGCCTAAAAATAAGAGTGCGAGATTAAAATTAAATACCTATGTAAAAGAGGTAGAGAGGCTCTATAATGGGAAATTTGTCTTTGATAAAGAGGCAAAAAAGCTTCTTGATGAGGTAAAAGATGCATTGAGAAGAAAAGTTCAAGTTGTTTGGAAAAGGGGTCTATAAAAAGAGTGCGTTTACTCTCCATTAATGAAAGTTAGATAGGATTTTGAAAAGGATCTATATGAAAATATCAAAACAAATGACACTGTTGCTCTTAAGTTCTCTCCTTTTCGCACAAGAGGAGATTTATGAGATGGAGATAGTTGATTCTACACCTATAATTCAAATAGGAGAGACGACATATGATAGCAATATCGATGATCTACCTCTTGCCACTACTATCCCTCTTTATCCTACTATAGAAGAGAGTGTTCCTTCTGTCTCCACCTCTACAACTATCGCCCCCCCCATATCTTCTGCTGTTACAGATAGCAAAGATCCAATCTTTACCTCATTTGATAATGCTCTAAAAATAGCAAAAGAGGAGAATAAAATCATTCTGTTGGAGCTGATCTCTACCAATTGTCATTTTTGTGACAGGATGAAAAAAGAGGTACTATCTCAAAATTCAGTACAAGAGGCGATCAAAAAAGATTTTGTTTTGGCAAAAGTAAACGTAGATTTTGAGCCCATTCCTTTGGGGATTCCTCAGCAGATGACTCCTATGTTTGTATTTATTACAGAGCAAGAGGATATAGAAGATATGCGTTTGGGTTTTATAGACGAGAGTAGTTTTTTGGATCTTTTAGAGATGGAGAGTAAAAAAATAAAGTAGCTTTATCTATAATTGACTTTAACTTTTTCTCCATAAAATTTAGGTTCAGTTCCAAGGATATAAATATCTAAAAAGGCTTTAAATCTAGCGAGAAGTTCACGATGTTCCATTCTCTTTGCCCAGATGGTATTTTTGAAATCTTTGGCAACAAAACCTATCACTTTTTGACCTTTGGCGTGAGCAATATATATAGCTCTCTCCAAGTGAAACTGTTGAGAGACAATGATGTAATCATCTAGATCAAATATCGCTTTGGCTCTAACTATAGAGTCCAAAGTTCTAAATCCAGCATAATCTATGCTGATATATTGAGAGGGAACTCCTCTTGCTACTAGATCATCATGCATTGTGGTTGGCTCATCATAGTATTCATTTCCATTATCCCCTGAGACTATAATTGCTTTGACTTTTCCTGCCTCGAATAGTCTAACTGTAGCATCTATTCTATATTTGTAAAAGTAGTTTATTCTATTTCCTGAGAGATATTTGGCTGTACCCAAAAGGAGTAGAGCTTTTTTGTTTGGAATTTTATTTATATCTGAGTAGATGAATTGAGCAGACTCTTTGGTGATACTATCATTGTGGTGTTTTATCCAGAGGTATAATAGTGTCAATAAGATAGTTAAGATGATGAGATATTTGAATATTTTCATAATATTAAAACTACCTCAAAGAGGTAGTCTGATAGCTATAAAAAGATAGCAAAATCGTTTTTGACAGAGATGATGTCAATATATGGTTGAATATCATCTTCGCTCACACCAAAAGCATCTACAAAAGCGTAAAATAGCTCCTGCTCTTCCTCCTCTGCTGATCCATCAGATAGTAGTACATCGATGAGGTTTGCCAATATAGTCATCTTTTGATCATCTGATAGCATCGCATTTGCCTCTTTTAAAAATATATCCAAACTGTTTTTTCTAGCATATTTCGATGCTATATTTACAAGCTCTTCTGGATCACCAAAAGATTGAAGAGTCATTGAAAGATAGTGCATCTCCTCATCAGCTATCTCTCCATCTGAAGACATCATATATATCATAGCTGTTGCTACACAAATTGTTGGGTTTAACTCTATAGTCGAAGAAAATTTATCAAAAAGTCCCATTTTTTATCCTTGAAATTATTAATTGTTTATAACGGGCGAATTTTAGCCATCCAATAGGTATAGTTTACTTAAAATTTTGAAAATATTTTGTGAAAGAGAGAGGTGAAAGTGTGATTTTTATTCACACTTCCATTGAGATAAGGTGTTTAATCGTCTGTAGAGAGCATTCTCCAAACAACACCAGCTATGATCGCACCTACAATTGGAGCAACCCAGAAGAGCCAAAGCTGACTAAGAGCAGCAGTGTCCGCAAAAATTGCAGCAGCTGTACTTCTAGCAGGGTTAACAGAGGTGTTAGTCACAGGTATAGAGATAAGATGAATTAGAGTCAGTCCCAAACCAATAGCTATTGGAGCAAAACCTGCTGGTGCTTTTTCGCTAGTTGAACCCAAGATAATAAATAGAAACATAAAAGTTAGTACAGTTTCTATAATCAATGCAGAGGTCATATTGTATCCATCAGGAGAGAGTGCTCCATATCCATTACTTGCAAATCCACCTACTTCAAATCCCGCTTTTCCTGTTGCGATTAGATATAAAAGAGATGCCCCAACAATACCACCTATTACCTGAGCAACTATATACGGAGCCAACTCTTTGGTTTCAAATTTACCTGCACTCCATAGTCCAAAAGAGACAGCTGGGTTAAGATGACATCCTGAGATATGACCAATAGCATAAGCCATAGTCAACACTGTAAGACCAAAGGCTAGAGATACCCCAACAAATCCAATTCCAAGATCTGGAAATCCTGCGGCTAGTAGAGCTGAACCACACCCTCCAAATACCAACCAAAATGTTCCAATGAACTCTGCTGTTAATTTTTTTCCTAATGACATATTTTATCCTTTTTTTTGAATAAAAAAGTATAGCACTTTTAATCTCTTTATGCAATAAAAATCAACAAAAATATATGTATAATGTTGTTTAATATGTTTATATGTATATAAAAAGATTAAAATATTATTTAAATAAATAAAATATAGTAGACCCCAAACCCTGTGAGAGATGTGAGAATAATCGCAATATTAGTTACTTTTGTAAGTCTCCTATGTGTTTCGCTAAATCTCCCAGGAAGGTCACCTACTTTTTCTGCTTTGAAAGAGAGATAGATGAGTCGTCCCCATATCCCCATAGCTCCTGTAGCAATAGCAATATGTATCATCAAAAAACCCATTACAAAACTATCTGAAAGCTCTGTGTATGTGATATATTTTTTGATTCCTCCATCTACACGAACGCCATATTCAAAAAAAAGCACTACTAAAATAGTAATGACAAAGAGAGATACTTGAGTGATCTTATGCCACTTAAGTTGCTTTTTGATCGCTAAATAAATACTTCCATATACAAGTAGAGGAAGTAAAACAACTATTAATGTAACAATATCCATAAACATCGGGGCTTTTGTACCAAAGAAACCAGCTTCAAACAATGCATACTCCTATAAGTTTTTTTAAAGGATTATAATCAAACTCTTTAAAGAAGGGTTTAAATCCTAAATGAAGAGAAAAATTGATATGATTCGCAGATAAAATTTTTGACAAAAAGATAGGAAGTAACATGAAATTTGTATCAATCATAATTGGTTCTAAGAGTGACTACAGTGTAATGAGCGAGTGTGCAGAGACACTCAAAAAATTTGGTGTACCTTATGAGCTTATCATCTCATCAGCCCACAGAAGCCCAGATAGAACAAAAACTTACATCAAAGAAGCAGAAGCAAAAGGGGCTCAAGTATTCATAGCCGCAGCAGGAATGGCAGCTCACCTAGCAGGTGCATTAGCAGCAGGAACAACAAAACCAATCCTAGGTGTGCCAATGGCAAGTGGAGAGCTAAGAGGAGAAGATGCCCTACTTAGTACAGTAATGATGCCAGCAGGTATGCCTGTGGGAACAGTAGCTATTGGTAAAGCAGGAGCTGTAAACTCAGCTTATTTGGCTATTCAAATCATGGCACTACAAGATGATGAACTCAAAGTAAAACTACAAGAGGATAGAATCAGCAAAGCAAAAAAGGTTGAGTTAGATTCAAGTACTGTTGAGGTTCTTCTGTAAATATTATATTCAAATAAAGGGAAATCATGGAACTTCAGTTAAAAAATATCGGAATGATTAAAGAGGCAAATGTTAAGATTGATGGTCTGACCGTTATTGCTGGGGAGAATGATACAGGAAAAACAACCGTTGCAAAAGCATTATATCATGAGATTATTCCTTTAAGAGGTTTAGGAAGTTTAAATAGATATTTAAGCCTTGGAGAGACTGAGATTAAACCCAATAATGTAATCTTAATTGATACTCCAAATAGCCTAGATACTTTTTCTTTTATAAAAAATTCTACACTACTTATTCATCAAAAAAGATTAAATATACATTTGCCTGAATATAGAATAGATTTAATCCTTAAACTTTCACAAGATATTCTTGAAGAGTCTAAAGATAGTAATTTATATCAAAATATAGAAAGTTTGATTGGTGGTAAAGTATTTTATGATAAAAGCAAAGATAATATCTACTACGAAAAATATTCCTTAAAAAATCAAAAAATTAAAATGGAAGATACATCAAATGGTATAAAAATGTTTGGTTTTTTACAAATTTTATTACTAAATGGAACACTTAAAGAAGGTGTAATTTTGATATTAGATGAACCAGAGGTACATTTACATCCAAAATGGCAGTTAAAATATGCAGAGCTTATTGTTCAACTTGTAAAAAATGGCGTTAAAATTCTAGTTAACTCTCATAGTCCTTATATGATAGATGCTTTAAAATATTATTCTGATAGAGAAAAAGTGAAGAGTAATTTCTATCTAGCAGAAAAAAATATAGATG
>Ga0256827_10002309_pt1 | contig 12318 bp, 11 predicted proteins | sample CV84metaG_FD_185977 | JGI IMG/M metagenome (GOLD analysis project Ga0256827, IMG submission 185977) | Hydrothermal vent microbial communities from East Pacific Rise, Pacific Ocean - CV84 | ecosystem: Environmental > Aquatic > Marine > Hydrothermal vents | place: Pacific Ocean: East Pacific Rise... | reverse complement strand
AAGTACAAAACCCCACTAGAGATAAAAATAATAATAAATGATAAACCTGCCGAGAGTGAAACAAAACGTTGATATTTCATAAGGTTAAATGCTCCTTTTCTTTGAATTTATTATAATAGACCATCAATCATCTTAAAAACCTTATCTATTTCACTCTTATCCATAAATCCTTGGTGCATGTAGATAACTTTTCCACTCTTATCAAATAAAATCACATTAGAGCTATCATCTTTTAAATCCCACTCTTTTACCAAATATTTTGTTTTATCTTTGATATAAATTTTATTAGGGTACTCTTTCTGTTTTAACTTAAGCATCTTCTCTATTGCAAAATTGGGAAGCCATGTAGCTTTTAGATTAATAATCGCAATAGAGCCAAACTTATTTATGTTGTAGTTTTTTTTATGAAGAGCCTCCATAAATAGTTTGTTCTCCTCTTTTTTATCAGGGTCAACATAAGATAGAAGATATATTTTCCCTTTTATACTACTAGAACTCCATGCTTTACCATTGACTAAGCCCCCATTATTACCTGAAAGAGTAACCTCTTTTGGCACTTCTCCTATATTTAATGCCCATATAGCAACCGTTGTAAACAACATTGTATTAAATACTTTCATTAAAATCTCCTAATTTTTATTTTTAGACAGAAGTATATAATTTGATAGTGAACGCTGTATGAATTGAATATTGCAAAAAGTTACTACAACTGCAAAGAGTTTTTATCTCTTGTGCAATTGCTAGAATTTAAAATTATATTATAAAAATGTGAATTAAGTTAGTCTCTTCCGTTTCCATGTCCATTCCCGTTTCCATTCCCATGAGATTCATCTGTTGAGTTGTTTCTTTCTCTATCTGTATTTCCGTTTCCATTTTCACTTCCTTCTTCTTCTCCATGATTATCATTCGTAGGATAAATACCCTCTTTATTTTCACCTAAAAGGGCATCTCCTTCTACATAACATCCATTCTCTATACCAATATTCTTAAGACCTTTATCAAATGCCCAATAGTGATTGTAGCTACCATCTCTAAGTACATTAAATGCTTCTATAACATCAGTTGCTTTAGATGCTTCTGCTAATAAAATATATTTATCTAAATCATCAACATCTGTAACTTCTACCATACATCCAACCATAAGAGCGTCTTTTCTAGATGAAATTCCTTTGGAATAAAGAATATCATAGAGTTCTTGAATAGCAGGAATATCATATGTTCCACTTGGCATATCTTCAAATTTAACATCTCTGTTGGCAACAGGGTTTATTACATTTGTAACATCTTCTGCTTCCAGTTTATATCTTTGTACTAAATCTTGAACAATGCCCACATGTTTAATCTCTGATTTTTCAGAGATATTTTTTAGTTGTTTAATCTCATCATTATTGTTATCTACATGATAGTTATAGAGGTTATGGTACACATCATAAGCCAATCTCTCTTCATTGCCCATATATGCAAGAGAGTTTTTTAATTCAATGGTTAATATAGGAGTAACTGGATAGTTAGAGAGGCTAAACTCATTTCCATGAGATTCACCTGTTGAGTTGTTCTCTTCGCAATTCTCATTTTCATGTCCATTTCCATTTTCATTTTCTAATGATGCCGTTCTTTCTCCATCATCCCATAACTGCATACTGTTATCAAAGTGAGATAAAGCTTCGCCTTCAGTAACATCAATTACTCCATCGTAATCATAATCTAAAATTTTCTTATCACCTTGGTCAATAAGTTGAATTAACTCACCTTCGTTATAGGCAACTATTGAAGTCTCATTAATATCTTTTAATGATTGAGCTACAGAAGGGTTAATAATAATACCATTTGATAAATTTTTATCAACATCTAAAGTTTGAAGTGTTCTTAAGAGTAAAATCTTTTCTGCATCATTTGTAGTTAATGTCTCAGGTGTTATAAGTCCATCATCTTTAGGTTCTGCTTCACCTAAAAGTAAATTACCAATTTGCAGTTTTACTCTATCTCCACTTTGATATTTAAACTCTCCATTTCTATTGGTTGTACCACTAAGCCCTGAAGAGGTTGTGTAATCTATGTTTGCTACAGCTGAATCAATGAAATATCCTGTTAATAGATCATCTGAGTCGTTATTTGAAGATGAAGAGCTACTTCCACATCCAACTAAAAATGTAGATACGATTAAAGATAAAGTTACTAAAGTTGTTTTATTCATAATTGAAGTTCCTTGTTTTTTATAAAAAGATTTTAACAAAGTTTTGTTACCTAAATGTTACCTATAATTTTTACTGTAATTACTATACATAATAATAGACCACAACAATATAAAGAGTTCATATAGAGTTAATATGGAGAAGATAAAATTTTTTATAATTTTAAAAAGGATTAAAATATGAAAAAAATAACACTATTAACTACTTTAGCTCTAACATTATCAATATCACTATTCGCACAACCAAATATGCAGATGGGAGAGGGGGCTAAAAAACTGGCTAAAATGGCAGGAGAGAAGAGTCCTTACTACAGAGCATCTAAAGAGGCTTTTCCAAAAGATTACTTTATGGTTAATCAAAATCTTCCATTTTTAGTTGGTCTTTCTCTATTTCATCCAAACAGTGACCAGTTAAAATTGACAAAAGATCAACTTGATAAATTGGTTGAGATGAAAAACACTACTGTTCCTGCTGCTGCAAAGGTAGCAAAGCAGATAAAAACAATGGAGTTTGAACTTGCAAAAGCGATGATAGAAGAGAATAGAGAGCCAAAAACTCAATATGAGTTGGTTGAAAAAATCTCTAAACTTAGAACCGATTTAACTAAGGCTCATCTTGACTGTATCTATAATATTCAAAAAGTACTCTCTCCTGAACAGTTTAAAACGCTTATTACTCTTGCTATACAGAAGCCAAAAGCTAAAATATCAACTCCCGTAAAAGAGTCAAAAGGAAAAGCTCTTTTTGAACAAAAATGTGTAGCATGTCATACTTTAAGTAGACCAACAGATATGAGTAAAGTAACTGCTCCTGCACTGAATGGTGTAATGCGTCATCTTAAAATGAGCTATAGCGAAAAAGATAAAGCTGTTGCCTTTATTAAAGATTATGTAATTAACCCATCAGAGTCAAAAGCCATCTGTATGCCAAATAAGATTAAACGATTTGGTCTTATGCCATCTCAAAAGGGTGCTGTAACTCCTGAAGAGTTAGAGCTTATTGCCACTTGGATGTTTGACAACTATCCAGAAAAAGGTTTTGTTGGCATGGGACATGGAAAAGGAATGAATAGATAGATGAGTTAACACTCAATTAATACTTCTTGAGTATAATGAATTTGTGCATTGCTTTTAGTCAATAGAAAAACTCCTCCTATAACCTCCTTTAGGGGGTGTTTTTTACTCTTAATACAATTATATTCAGCTACAATAAAGAACCAATTTAAACAAAAGGAAAAATATATGAGAAAGATTTTATTAATTATTGTTTCACTATTTTTTATAATACAATTTATTCCCTATGGAAAGAACCATCTCAATCCAAAAGTAGTATCTGAACCTAAATGGGACTCTCCTCAAACTAAAGATATTTTTATGAGATCTTGTGGAGATTGTCACTCAAATGAGACTAAATACCCTTGGTATAGTAATGTTGCTCCAATTTCTTGGGCAATGGCTCGTCATATTGAAGAGGGGCGTGAACATTTTAATGTCTCTATGTGGGGAAAACAGAAGAAAAATCATGGAGATGAAGCTGTAGAAGAGATTGAAGATGGTGAGATGCCTTTGAAATCGTATCTTTTAGGTCATCCTGAAGCTCGTTTATCTGACGCTGATAAAGAGTTACTGATTGATGGACTTAAAAAGACATTTGGTGAAGAGAAAAAAGATGAGCATCATCATTAATCTTTAAAAGTTAACGACTAATTGAGACACCTATAGATATTTTATTAATATTGTGGTTGTAGTCAATTAAGCTCTCTCCATACCCATTAAAGGTTTTAATATAAAGAAAAAGGTCATTCTCTTCTCTGGCAGGAAGGGGATAGCTATATATAAATTCAGAAGAGCTTTTATGTGTACTACTATTTGAACGAAGGGTTAATTTAAAAAGGTGTTTTTTGTACGGTAACATAAATTTAATTTGACCATATCCTAAATAGTCTGTTAAATCTGGATTATAATCAATATTATCAGGTAACCTTTGCCATAATTTTAGTTCGGTTATAAGGTTTTTTGTCTGTAAAAATGTAGATAAGCTAACTCTATTCCAACTTCGTTCATCTTCTCCACCTCTTCCATTTGATTGATGTATAAATGCTATTTTAAAACCTTTTATGGGTGTTTTTTTTAGAAAATGGTAGGTAGGAATTTTTACAAATAGTTCAGGCTGATAGTTTGACTCTCTAAAAAAGGCTGACTCTGAATATAGTTGCCACCAAGATCTCTGTGTATATCCAAAACTGTAAAGTTCTCCTAGACCTAAAATATTTGAGGCAAAATCGTATCGAATACTAACTTGAAACTCTGTTTCTATATTTTTTGTCTCATGATTCTCAAAAGGGAGAATATTCCGACCATATCTATAACTAGCAGGAAGAAAATAGTTCTCTTTATAGGCTCTTAAGTTAAAAGATGAGTTTATAATATTAGCAATAGTATTTTTTTCTGTTCCATTAAAATCCAGTGACTCTATCATGCCCTTTTTTACTATATGTATATTATCAATAGCAAATAGTTTAGTTGCAAATGGTATCAATAGTATTAAACCATATTTAAATCTCATCTTTAACTCCTTGTTGATATAAAATTCATTATAAAAGAGAGAGATTAACGCTATATGAATTTACAAATATATGCTTAATCAATATTGGGTATTTTAGTAATTAATTTATCTCTTGACACCTCTTAAAATAAGATACCCAATAATAGCAGAGAAAAAAGAACCCAACAAAATAGCTAATTTATCGGCATAATGGTAAATCTCTGTATCGTTATAGGCTAAAGAGTCAACAAAAAGACTCATAGTAAATCCAATACCTGTAAGTACTGCTACTCCATATAGTTGCATCCAACTACTTGCTTTTGGAAGTTTTGCCCAACCTAGTTTAATTGCAACCCAAGAGAAGCCAAAGACTCCAACTTGTTTACCAATAAATAGCCCCAATGTTATACCTAATGGAACTGAACCCAACATCTCATCTGTTGAGATACCTTTAAGATCAACACCTGCATTTACAAAAGCAAATAGAGGTAGAATTATAAAGGCTACCCAGTAGTGGAGTCCATGTTCTATCTCTTTTGCCATAGAGAAGCTTTTCCCTTTTTTGTCTTTAGAGTTTAAGGGTATCATAAATGCTAATGCCACTCCTGCAAGTGTTGCATGTACACCCGATTTTAAAACACTAACCCATAGAATAACTCCTACCAATATATAGGCTGTTTTACGAATAACACCCATTTGGTTCATAATAAAAAGAAGAACTAAAGAGGCTGAAGCGACTATAATAGAGACTGTAGAGAGTTCAGAAGTATAGAAGAGTGCAATAATTACAATTGCTCCCAAGTCATCAATGATTGCTAATGCCATTAAAAATATTTTTAGTGATAGAGGAACACGCTTTCCAAGCAGAGATAAAATACCCAATGCAAAAGCAATATCTGTAGCTGTTGGAATTGCCCAACCTTTCATTGCAAAGGAGTCATGTTGATTTAGTGCAACAAAAATTAGAGCAGGAACAACCATTCCTCCAATGGCTGCTATTCCAGGAAGAGCTATCTGTTGCATAGAAGATAGATGCCCCTCCATAATTTCACGCTTTACCTCTAGACCAATAAGTAAAAAGAATATTGCCATTAATCCATCATTTACCCACAATAGTAGTGGTTTTGCTATCTCTAATGCTCCAAATCTAATTTCGACAGGGATGTGAAGAAACTCCATATAGCATGATGATAAATTACTATTTTGTAAAATTAGTGCTACTATGGTTACAATAATCAGCAATATTCCTGCCGAAGACTCATTTTTTATAAAACTATCTATTATTTTCATTTTTTATACCTCTATTTTCTTTAAACTTTAATATCCATCTCTTTTATCTCAAATCCAGCACGAGCCAGATAGTTGGGTATAAAGTAGACCGAAATTAAATCATATTTATATGTTTTTTTGCTTTTATCGGTTGTAAATTTTTCAAAAGGTTGCAAACAGTCATGCTCTTTTGCATCATCGTTTCTATCGGTATTGTAATCCCATCCATTAAGATAGTGAAATGCATTCCAACGGTTGTGTTCAGCTCTTGCTACTCTATCTATCATTGTTTTAAATGATGTAGGAAAATCGGTTGCTTTAAAGTTTTCGATTCTATTTTTCATTTTTTCATTATCTTCTAGTTTACTATAGAATATTTTTTTATTTAGTTGAAATAGCTCATTCCAATCTTTTTTTGATGCTTCTCTTTTGAACCCAAATGCCAAAAGTTTAATATCTAAATGAAGAGCTTGTGTCTTATTTGAATCTTGTTTATGTTGTGATGTACTTATCCACTCTTTGTTTAAAGAGTTGTAAATAACATCTCTCTCTCCTCTGTAATCGTTATGAATTAGTTTAGCTATTTTATCAAACTCTTCATCAAATAGAATCTCTTTTGTTGATGTTTTGGCAATATTACCAAAACTATAAAAGTTTTTAAACGCTTTTTGGTTTTTGTCTATCTCTTCTGCTAATCCTAGGTTGTGATAGAGTGCAAATAGAACTTTAGTTTTAAATTTTTTGTGTCCAATTGTTTTAATATAGGTGGTATCTTGTAAGTTAATGGTAATTTCAAGATTTCTCTCTTCATCTGTGGTTGCAATAAAGATATTAGTCAAATTTTCACTATTCCAAACTTTATTTTCATAAAACTCTAGGGTATCAATATCTATCTCAATAACTTCAAGCTTTAAATGAGGAATTTTTTCAATTTTAGGAAATATCTTTTTTACTCTATTTTTAAATTTTTGAGAATTTAGACCAACTAAATAGAGTGTTAGAGTGTTTTCATTTGGAAGAGCAGAGAGAAAAGCTATATGGTAAACTAATTCAACTGCCAAATCAGAATTACCCACCAAAATCATATTAAAATCTTGATTATCTCTAATTATTTCAGGTTGATATCCTAAAACACTATGCTCTAAAAAGAGTTTTTTAGCCATATTTTCATAAAGAGAGTATGTTATAATATTGATATTGTTTATTATATCATTTGTAATAACATCTTGTTTAAAAAGTACATTTAAGTCTCGATTTCCAATACATATATGAACAGTTTTACCTTTTATTTTCTCTTTTTTATTAAGTAAAAATTTTCCTAGAGCAATATTTTTTCGGTCATTGTTAGTAGATATAATACATCGTCCCATATTTTTATACTCAAGATTGTCCAATGTCTCTTTTGTATGCCCTTCTATTACTGGAAACCCTTTATCTTTAAAAAACTTTAGATGTTTATGGTTTTTATCTTTTTCAATAATAATTACAGAGTCATTTTTATAGGTATTTTTTAGAAGGCTTACATTTTGTTCAGTTAATCCAACTATCAAATCATAAGATCTCTTTTGAGCAAGTCTTATTCTCTCTTCGTTAAAATACTCTTCAAAGAAAAAAATTAAAAAGCTAAAGAATAGAAGTGTAATTCCAAAAAACTTAGCCCAGTCCAAAATTTGATTCTCTTTACCATCCCATTCTGCAACAAAAAGTGCCAAAGTGTTGTTTATAATTCCTAGTGTTGATGAGTTGTTTTCAGCCAAAGTAGAAGGTTGATTGTTTGCATAAGAGAACCCAATGATTCCTAAAATAATTGTTATTAAAGCCAAATATTTTAAGATTTTTTGTTTGTGTTCAATTAAGCTGTAGTAGGTTTTCATCTTGATGTAACTAAATTTATCTAACATTACTCTCTCCACTATTTTTCTTTAAGTTTAGCATTTTGGATTGAATAAGTTCTTAAGTTTGCTTAAATATAAATTTACTTATCTCTATAAATAATGTCAATTAATCGACTAAAAACCGATACAAATCCCAGAAAATAGCTGATTGTTGCAATGTTGTTTTGACAGTGTTTTCGTGAGAAAATACCCTACCAATTTTTAAGATTTTGTAAAATTAAAAGTCTGTTCAACATGACCCCCTGAAATATGAGCAATCCCATTTACATCTCCATGAATATTTATTGTAGTTCCACCATCCACATCCCTTTTATCCATCTTTTTGCTGAGTTTATTTATAATGAATGCTCTTAGACTCTGATAAATTTTTTCGTAGACCTCATCTATATCATAATTACTTGGCGTATAAGAGGCTGTGATATGGTTTGAATTTATTAAAACATCCTCTTGAAATTCTCTAAATAGAGCATCATCTTTAGATAGTTTCTGATTGGTAGGGTCATAACAATCCCCAATAGGAAAAGCCAAAATATTTAAACCTTTTGTAATCGCTATGTTATACTCTTGATGTGTATAAGATCTTTCATTAGTTAAATTTTCTTTGTAGGTTTCTCCTAAAAATAGGATAAAGATATCTGAATCTCCCGCCTCTTCAATACTCGCAATAGCAGGAGAACGTACATCGGCGATTCCTCCTCTATCATCTAACATATTGAGCTTTAGCCCTACATCTAGTTTTGAAAATCTCTCTTTTATAATTTTATCTCTAAGCTCTCTAAACTCATAGAACCTAGAAGAGATGAAAATATTTATCTCTCTGCTCATTTTTTATCCTTGGCTTTATTTGTATCTATTTTATCATAATAGTAGCCTATAGTAAAAATACTATTAGACTCTATCCTTTACTATCCCTCATCTATAGGAATTAATAGTTGCATTTTTGTTTTACTCAACATCTTATCTCCTTTTTTTAATTTGAGTCTGATTAACTCTTGTTAAAATATTATGATAATTAAATTGGACTTTTTGGATAATACCATCGGTAGGTTTGACCATGTCAAACTTTAAATTTTTGATTTTTTTGTTTGACATCGTCGAACCTATCATACAAAATCCAAAAAATCCAATTTTTAACCGTTATAATTTAACCATCAAAACAATATAAGGTATACAAAAAATGAAACAGACAACCATAGGTATTACAGGACACAGAGATATAGTTCAAACATTTAAACTACAACAAGATATTAGACAACTCTTTAGTAACCTTTATAAAAAGAGTGATGATGTTAAACTTCTCTCTCCTTTGGCTGATGGGGCTGATAGATTGGTGGCAGATATATATTTAGAGGTATTTAAAGAGAGAGCCAATCTGATAGTTCCAATGCCATTTAATCAAGAGCGATATATGGAAGATTTTGACACTGAATCAAAAAAAGAGTTTTTAGAATATTTAAAGATTGCTAAAAGTGTGATAGAGGTAGAGAATACCCAAGGGTGTAACTATAAGAGTGTGGGTGTTTATGTGGCTGATAAGTGTGATATATTGTTGGCTCTTTGGGATGGCACTTTTAATGCTAAATCTGGTGGTACAGGAGATATTGTGGCTTATGCCAGAGAGCAGGGGAAAGATGTTGTTCATCTGTTGTGTGAAAGAGAGGGGAATCTTCTTTAAAATATTGTGAGGCTAAAGCCGTCGATTCCATATATGCAAATTACATCTTTGGAATCGGCGTGTTTTCACCCGAACAATAGATTAGCTAAAAAGAGGTGTAATCTCAGGATAGCCTGTTAACTCTTCAGGATTTTCAATACCATGCATCTTATAGATAGTAGAAGCGATACTTAGTGGCTCGAATGTATATGAATCACTTTTTGGTCGGTGGTAGATTCTATTTACTTTTCCTGTGTGGTGAACCATGGTTTCACCTACTACACCTTTGTGATTTAGATATGATTTCCCACCTAATACATATAGATTTTGTAGGTTACCATGATCCCAACCATGTGCAGGGTTTAAGTTTACACCACGTCCAAACTCTCCAAATACCATAATTGTTACATCATTAATTTTATTCTCTGCTTTTAGATGCTCTATTGCAGATTGAAGTGTCATAAAGACAGTTTTTGCACGTGTTATATAGTTGGTTGAGTTACTGTGGTCATCCCACCCACCCAATCCACTGCTTCCTGAAAGGGTAATGACCTTTGTATCACTGTTGTGTTTTAATATCTTAATGGCACTCTCTACCGATTTGGCAAAATTGCTATTTGTGGGGTAGGGGTTAGAGAGGTTTGGTGTTGGCTGTTTGGTGATATTGTCAATAATCTCAACAAGATTCTCCCGTTGCTCAAAGGCATTTTTAATTTTTCCTTTGCTGTTCATCTGTTGTGCCATTGTTGTCATCATTGCATCAAACTCTGGGTCAAACCCACCTTTATCATCACTTTGTGAGTAGTGCTTGGTTCTGGACTTCTCTTCATCGGTATAGAATAGCCAGTGTCTCTTGTCTCTTTTATATGGATTATTAAGGTTTGCATCCATGGCTATAGGTTTTAGATATGAGCTAACAGGGGTTGAGCCTGTGGCATAAAAATCTGATTCACCCTCTAGCGTTACAAATGGCATAATTGTATTGCTATCCACAACACTATTTGACTCTAATATCTGGGCTAAATTACTTAATACTCCTGCATCATTATCATCAAATGAGCCTTTTTGATTCTGTGCCGTACAGACTCCATGTGCTTTGTTGTTTGCCTGCTCTCTAACAGCTGAATAACAGGTTCTAAAGAGTGTCATATCGCCGTTAGCCATCATCTCTTCCATCTCTGTTCCACCAGCTTCTGCCCAACAGTTATTAGCCGTTTTGGTCATACTGTAGTTACCTCTAAAGTAGTCAGGGTACTTTTTAAATGAGGCTTCGTTAATCTCTTCTATATTGGATAGATTTCCTTTTAGTTGGCTTGCTCCTCCATAGAGATATATAATAATTGTCTGCACACTATTTGCAGGTTTAGAGAACCTTATTTTACTAAGGTCTAACTCTTTTGAGTAACTCCATGTTGGAAGTAGAATTGCTCCACCCAAAGCTAGGGAGAGTTTTACAAATGCTCTTCTTTTCATATTATTTTACCTCTTTATATTTATAAATATCTTCTAGTCTTGAGATATACTCCAACACAATATGTGCAATATAATTTTTACTTCTCTCTCGTCTTTGGTTCTGTTTATCTGCATTTTCATCTTTGGCAAATAGGTCAAACTGCCAAGGTACTTTACCATTTTGAATCATCAGTCCATGAAATAGCTCTAATTCTGCTTCTGTTGCCTCTCGTGCTACCGTACTTTTAAAGATAAGGTTGATAAGTGAATCTAGTGATTCTAATTGATTATCTTTGTTGTAATTAAATTTATCAAAGCTAATAAAATTTGGATGCCATCCCTGTCTACTCCATGATTTATAATCATCCCTATATTTTAAATTTGACTCTCTTGTTAATATGGTCTCTCTGATATATTTATGATAAGTAGCAAATGATAATGTATCTAGTGGTACAGGGTTTAATTTTCCTAATTTATACTTCATTGTTGCTTGATGCATCTCTTCGAGGCTATTTCTAAAATAGTGGGCTGTTTTATAAAAGTGTTGGTAGTTAAGTTTTTTCGTTAAAGAGAAGAATGTCTCTTCGGCTTTTTTAGCACGACTATTTTTTAATAGATACTCTTCTGAAAAGATAATCTGTTTTAGAATATCTTCCCAATGCTCTGGATGACTTGATACAATGGCATTTGCAATATCTACTTTAAGTGTTTCACTACTGTTAAAAAAGAAGTTATCTACCAATCTTTTGGTTGCTCCATAGATAAAGGCATCTGATTTAACCAACTCTCGGTAGAAATCAATACCTGTAAATAGGGTTGTTCCAAACAGCTCAATAGGTTCTATATTTTGGTTTAACTCAACCACTAAAGTGTTGCTCTCTGGGTCTAGTCGCCAATTTTGTAAAGCTTTAGCAGATAAAGGAACATGAGAATCATCTCCATCCAATGTGAATATCTCTAGCATCTCTCTACCGTTATCTTCTGGGCTTCTAAAACGTCTCCAGTTATCTTCGCTCATCATATGTTGATAGGTTATAAAACGCATTCCCTCATCATCTTCTACCGACTTTACAAGATTGTTATAGACACGTGAAACATTAGGAACTTCAGAGGTATCTAGCTCATACGCAGGAGAGAACATAATGGTTTGGGTCAAGATATAAGCTGTCCAGTTATCAAAAAGGTAGCTATCAAGATGTTTCATACTGTAGAAACGGTTAAGAATCTTGACCATTGGCTCTTTTGATGTACTTTGATAGAACTTCTCTTCGTCTAAAATAGTCTCTTCTAAGGCTACTCTGTCGGTCTGCTC
>Ga0256827_10002308_pt1 | contig 12322 bp, 8 predicted proteins | sample CV84metaG_FD_185977 | JGI IMG/M metagenome (GOLD analysis project Ga0256827, IMG submission 185977) | Hydrothermal vent microbial communities from East Pacific Rise, Pacific Ocean - CV84 | ecosystem: Environmental > Aquatic > Marine > Hydrothermal vents | place: Pacific Ocean: East Pacific Rise... | reverse complement strand
AAGGTTTTATATTGTCAATAGGCTCTCTACTATCAAACCAATTGTTGTATTTTGAAGAGGAAATAAGAGTAGCAAAATACCCTCCACCATTCATATATAAATTTGGCATAGGATAGTAATTTAGTGTTAAAGGGAATTTGAAATAATCCATTGCATATGTATAATATTCTTTATTTTTAATTACACCTACTTCATTATATAAAAATGTTTTTGATATTAAATGAGCTCCAATGTATGTGTATAAAAAATCAAATTGAACTGATAGTTTACTGCTTAAATAATAATCAGCAGTCATTCCTATACTAAAAGTGAAACGAGGAGCAGCAGTTGAAATACTTGTTTGTCTATTTCCTACATCTAAACTAGGAAATTGACCTGTAATAGTTGTGAAATGAAATGAATGCGTTAGACCAAAGGTTACAGCATTTTTATAACTGTTATTGCCACTTTCTTGTCCATAGATATTTGTATTTGTAACAATTAAAACTGAAAAAGCTATAATAAAGTGTTTGAATCTGTTTTTTGTTTTTATTTTAACCATAATATATTTGTTTTTATATTTTTACTACACTTAAATGGAGTTATACCCCTATAATATTTTATACAAAGTTAAGTATTTTTTTTATGTTATAAAATATGATATAAATAATGTTATTTAATTGAGTAAATTCAGGATTATTTATAAACAAATAAATATATTTGCACTTTAAAATAATTATAATGAACAAAATAAATATGGTTGACCTACAAGGTCAATACCAAAAAATAAAGAGTGAAGTTGACGAGGCAATGTTAAATGTATTGAATACGTCAGCATATGTTAATGGACCTGATGTTCATAAATTTCAAAAATCATTAGAAGAATATCTTGATGTTAAGCACGTAATCCCTTGTGCTAACGGTACCGATGCTCTTCAAATTGCTATGATGGCACTTGGCTTAAAACCTGGTGACGAGGTTATAACATCTAACTTTACATTTGTTGCAACAGTTGAGGTTATTGGTTTACTTGGTTTAACTCCTGTTTTAGTTGATGTTAATCCAGATACTTTTAATATTGACCCAGAGGCGATTAAAAGAGCAATTACTCCAAAAACAAAAGCTATTGTCCCTGTACATTTATTTGGTCAATCGGCTGAGATGGAAGAAATAATGGCTATTGCAAAAGAGCATAATCTTTTTGTAATTGAAGATACAGCGCAAGCAACAGGTGCTGAGTATAAATTTGAAGATGGAATAGTTAAAAAATGTGGAACTATGGGTAACGTAGGAGCTACATCATTTTTCCCATCTAAAAACTTAGGTTGTTATGGCGATGGTGGTGCAATTTTTACTAACGACGATGTTCTTGCAGAAACTATGCGTTCTGTTGTAAATCACGGAATGACAGTTCGTTATTATCACGACCACGTAGGAGTTAATTCTCGTTTAGATTCTATACAGGCAGCTGTTTTAGATATTAAATTAAAGCACTTAAACGAATATAACGATGCTCGCAGAAAAGCAGCAGATTATTACGATAATGCTTTTGCTAACAATCCTCATATTAAAACTCCTACACGTTACGAGAAGTCGAACCATATTTTCCATCAATATACATTGGTATTAAATAATGTTGACAGAGAAGGTTTACAAAATTTTGTTCAGGAGTTAGGAATTCCTGCTCCAATTTATTATCCTGTGCCTTTACACTTACAAAAAGCGTATAAAGACCCTCGATATAAAGAAGGTGATTTTCCTGTAACTGAGGCTCTTTGTAATTCGGTAATTTCGTTACCAATGCATACCGAGTTAGACGAAGAACAGCTTAAATTTATAACCGATAAGGTATTAGAATTTATAAATAAATAATATATGGACTATTTTGCTCACGAAACAGCTGTAATAGACGATAATTGCAATATTGGAGCTGGTACAAAAATTTGGCATTTTTCGCATATTATGTCAAACTGTACACTTGGCGAAAATTGTAATATTGGTCAAAATGTAGTGGTTTCGCCAGATGTAGTACTTGGTAAAAATGTTAAGGTACAAAATAATGTATCTATTTATACAGGTGTTATTTGCGAAGATGATGTGTTTTTAGGACCATCGATGGTTTTTACAAATGTTATTAATCCAAGAAGTGGTGTAAATCGCCGAGGCGAATACTCTAAAACTATTGTTAAAAAAGGTGTTTCAATTGGGGCTAATGCAACAATTGTTTGTGGTCACAATATAGGCGAATATGCTTTTATTGGAGCAGGTGCTGTGGTTACAAAAACGGTAAAAGCTTATGCATTGGTTGTGGGAAATCCTGCAAAACAAGTAGGTTGGATGAGTGAGTATGGTCATCGTTTAAATTTTGATAGCGATGGATTTGCTGTTTGTCCTGAAAGCAACGAGAAATATAAATTAGAAAACGATAACGTGAAAAAATTATAAGAATGTACGATAAACTAATAAAAAAAGAGTCGAAATTAGCTGTTATAGGTTTAGGATATGTTGGTTTGCCAATTGCCTTAGAGTTTGCTAAAACAATGAGTGTTGTTGGGTTTGATATTAAACCGGACAGAGTTGAAATGATGAAAAACGGTATTGACCCAAGTAATGAGTTATCAAAAGAGGCTTTCGAAAATACCGATATACTTTTTACTCATAATGTTGACGATTTAAAAGATGTAACTTTTTATATTGTTGCAGTACCAACTCCAATTGATGAGCATAATTTACCTGATTTAACACCTGTAATAAAAGCATCGGAAACTGTTGCAAAGGTTCTTAAAAAAGGCGATTATGTTGTTTACGAAAGTACAGTTTATCCTGGTGCTACAGAGGAAGATTGTGTTCCTGTTTTAGAAAAGAACACAGGTTTAAAATTTGTTGAAGATTTTAAAGTAGGTTTTTCTCCTGAGAGAATAAATCCGGGCGATGAAATTCATACTCTTACAAATATAACAAAAGTTGTGTCGGGTTGCGACGATGAAAGTTTAGACGTTATTGCTAAGGTTTATGAAAGTATAATTAAGCCGGGAGTTCACCGTGCAAGTTCTATAAAAGTTGCCGAAGCTGCCAAAATTATTGAAAATACTCAGCGTGATGTAAATATTGCATTAATGAATGAGTTATCAATTATTTTTAGCAAAATGGGTATTAATACTTTTGATGTACTTGAAGCTGCCGGAACAAAATGGAATTTCTTAAAGTTTTTCCCGGGTTTAGTCGGCGGACACTGTATAGGTGTTGATCCTTATTACTTATCGTACAAAGCAAAACAGTTTGGTTATCATCCTCAAATTATTGATGGTGGTCGTTTTGTTAACGATAGTATGGGTGGTTATCTTGCTAAATTAACTGTAAAACAGATAATTGCATTAGATAAAAATATTAAAGGCTCAAAAGTTCTAGTAATGGGAATGACTTTTAAAGAAGATGTTACAGACATCAGAAATTCAAAAGTTATTGATGTAATTAAAGAGCTTGAATCGTACGGTGTAGATGTTGATGTAATAGACCCGGCTGCCGATTTCGACGAAGTTAAAGAAGAGTACGGAGTTGAGCTAATTAAAGAAATTAACGATAAATACGATGCAGTTGTTGTTGCAGTAAATCATAAAGAATATGTTGAACTTAACGAAGATTATTTTAAATCTATAAGTAACGACAATGGTATTCTTGTTGATGTTAAAGGTGTATTTAGAGGAAAAATAAAAGATTTAACTTATTTTAGTTTATAAAGTTAAATACTAATCGATATTAAAAACTATCTGAAATTTTATTCAGATAGTTTTTTTTATTACTTTTATTGAATAGAAATAGGGTAGAGTGAAAATTGACGAAATAAGAAATAAATTAGAAGAGTATAAACGTGATGGCAAAAAGATTTTTGCTACTTCGTCGTTTCAAACACATAGTATTGCGTTGTTACATATTATAAGTACAATTGATAAAACTATTCCTATTTATTTTATAAATACAGGCTTCCTATTTGCTGAAACAGTATCGTATAAAGATAAAATTGCAGAGTTATTAGGACTTAAAATTATTGATACAGTTCCGTTAATTCCTAAGAATTTGCAGAAAGATTTAGCAGGTAATTTATTTTTTACATCAGACCCTGATTACTGTTGTTATTTAAATAAAATACAGCCATTAGATCCTGTTTTAGCAGAAAACGATGTTTGGATAAATGGAGTTAGAGCCGACCAAACAGAGGTGCGAAGTAAAATGAAAATTGAAGAAGAATCTAAATATGGAGTAATTCGTTTTCACCCTATGTTAGATTGGAGTAAGCAAGAAATTTTCAGATATTTAAAAGAACATAATTTACCACACCATCCGCTCGACGATAAAGGCTATATGAGTATTGGTTGCGAGCCTTGTACTCGTAAAATTGACCTTAATGGCGATGAACGAGCAGCACGTTGGTTTGGTTTAAATAAAACTGAATGTGGTTTAAATACCGATTTAGTCAAGTAAGTGCCTAAAGTTTAAAGTTTTGAGTGCCTAAGGTAAAAATAATAGAACACTTTAACACTAGAACACTTTAACAATAGAACACTTTAACACTTTAACAATAGAAAAAGATGAAAGTATTAATTACAGGTGGTGCAGGTTATTTAGGAACAGAGTTAGTAATAAAACTAAATCAGTGTCTTGAGGTTTCAGAAATAATTGTTTACGATAATTTATGGAAGAATAACTACAATCTGTTTTTACATTCACAAATAAAAAAGGGTAAAGTTACTTTTGTAAAAGGTGAGCTTTTAGATAGTCGAAAATTAGAAAAAGTATTACAAGGTGTTGATGTTGTGTATCATTTGGCGGCACGTGTTGCTGCACGTTTGGTAAATGCAAGTCATCATTTATACGAGCAAATAAATAACTGGGGAACAGCTGAGCTTGTTTATGCAGTAGAAAGAAGTAATGTAAAGAAATTTATTTATGCAAGTAGTATTGCTGTTTATGGCGATAGCACCGAGCAATTTAATGAAAATTCAATACCAAATCCAAAAACATATTACGGTTCGTCAAAATTAAGAGGAGAGGAGCATGTAGCTCGATTAATGTCTAAAATTGATACATATACTTTTAGAATAGGTAATGTGTACGGGTACGGTACAAGTATGCGTTTTGACACAGTTGTAAATAAATTTATGTTTGATGCTGAGTTTAAAAATAGAATTAAAATTTTAGGTGATGGTAACCAAAAGCGTGCATTTATAAATATTGAAAGGTTAACAAATATTTTATCTGATTTAAAAACATCAGGTATAAAATCTGGTACATATAATGCTGTAGAGTACAATATGTCGGTAAACGATTTGGTTGAGATAATAAAAAATATGATGCCTGAAACAGAAATGCTTTTTGTAAGTCAGCATCTTAAACTTAGAAATATTGAGGTAAAACCTGATGAGAGAATTATTGATATTTCGGGTATTAACGATGAGGCTTTTAATGAGCAATTGTTAGAATTTAAAAAAGCCTTAGAAAATTCAGTCAAATTGTAAAATATTAAATTTGTATAAATTAAAGAACGTAAAAATATGCGTATTTTATAAGTTATTTGGTGATGATATTGGTATTAAACAAAGTTATAAACTAGGTTGGTAAAAATACTTTAGGTAGACTTTTCTATGAAAAATCGTTTTGTTGTTCATAATCTGATTTGTTATAAAAGGTTTTGTTATAAAGTTTTTTGTTATATTGTTGAAGTTCGTAAAACTGATTTTTTGTAATAATATTTATTTTTGATGAATAAAAACTGTTTGTTATTGTAAATTTATATGAATTAGTTGATTTTACATAGAATTTTACGGTATTTGTAATGTTTATCGGGCATTCATTTTTTTTAAAATATTTTTGTTTGTACTTATAGTTTGAAATTTCTTTCATTTGCTGATTTAGTTTGTCTACATTGTCGTTATTAATTGTGAAGAAGTTGTGCAAATTAACAGTGCTATCAGGTAGTAGAGGCAGAATATTGAAACTACCTTTTATCATTTTGTTGTAATTGAGTTTGTCTTTTCCTGTAGTTATATAGCTTTTATTTAAGTCAATAAAAATTATAGAATCAGAAATGTTTTCTAAAATTATAAGCGTAGTTTCACCCCAAAAGTCGTAAGTTACTTTTAAACCGTTTTTAAAAGAAGTGAAATTTTTAGTAACATCTTTACTTTCGATAGTGAGTATTGCAATATCTGTTTTATTAAAATAATTTGTACTTGTTATTTTTTCTTTTGTAGAGCAAGAAAAAAGTGTAATTAGAATAAATAATATGTAGAAATATATTCTCATTTATGCCGTATAATGCAAAAAAAAATACTCTAAATTAAATTCTACAACGTGTAAATTTTTCGGCATAAGTTGCTATTATTTTATTATACCGGTCAGTAATTAAATTTACTAATTTGTGTTTGCTAAAATTTATACTATCGATACTATTAATTTGTATAACTTTTGGCGAAGTTCCGGTTAAAAAAGTGGAATCGAAATTACTAATTTCATTTATTTTTATTTCTTTTTCTATAAGTTTAATATTTTGTTCTTTGCAAATTTCAACAACAAATTCCCAAGTAATACCCTTTAAAATTAAGTTTTGTGGAGCAGTATAAACAGTATCTTCTTTTATGAAAAAAATATTTGAACGTGAGCCTTCAGTAATTATATTATTTGAATTATATAATAGCACTTCAAAAATATTATTATCAGCAATAAGTTGATTTGTTTTGAATCTAAGCCCCCTATTTCGGTATTTTACATTAGGGTTTTCTCGCTCGGCTTTGTACGAAATTAGTTTAACTCCTTGTTCGTATTCTTCTCTAGTAGGGTATGAGTGAGGTATAAAATACAATTTTGTAGATTGCAAATCTCCAATTTTATTAAATAGTAAACCAATTTTTATATTTCCGTTTGCAATATTATTTTCAGAAATAAGTCTTTCTATTTGAATAAACATTCTTGTATTGTTGGTTTTTGTATCAAATCCGGCAAGTTTAACAGAGTTTCTTAAACGTTCAAAATGTTTTTCGTAAAATAGAGGTACAAAATTTTCAACTCTAATAACTTCGTAAACTATTGTTGAATTACTATTGGTATCAGGAAATTCTGTAACCGGTAGTAAGTTTGTATTTTCTATAAAAAAGTTACCAACTATTTTTTCCATAATAAATTATTCTTCTTCGCCTCCAAAACCTTCTTCTTCAGTTTCTTCTTCAGTTTCTTTTTCTTTTACTACTTTTTCTTTGTTATTGTCTATATTTTCGTCAGAATTGTCTTCTTCACCACCTTCGTCAAAGTATTTTTTCTTAAACTTTTTAACAGCACGTACTGTAGCAGGATAGTAAGAGTAACCTTTTTCACCTTTTTTCGGTTTTATTCTTCTGTCGTCTGGTTTTACAGCCATAATTAGAGCGTTAAACTCTTTGTTTGAAGATGCTATACGGAATACACTTCTCATGTATGAAAAATAATACCATGCTCCATCAACTTCAAGATAAATAACTAATTTGTCGCCACTTCTGCGTTTAGTTATTTCAATTTTACCTTTGACTAGTCTGTTAACTTGTATTTTGTTAATTGTACCAACTCCAATATCGCCGTTAGAAATGAATATTCTTTGCTTTTTGTCGAAATCGAGATGCAATTCGTTAAACACAAGGTTATGAATTAGTTCTTCGGGGTATTTTTTAAATTTACCCATACTTAATTCTGTAAAATATTTTTCAGCTTTTTCTTTTCCAACAAGGTCGGTTACGGCTTTAGTGTATACAGGGCGGTCTAAATCAACAATATCATCTGATGAGCCAATTAAATCGTTGGCCATTATTTCCATACATTTGTCAAGGAACATAAAATCGATACCAAACATTAGGTCAAGGCTGTATTCATTTTTAGTTAAATCGCCACTTATATTACCTGCTGAGAAATATTTTATTTGTCCGAAATTTACCGCTAAATTAATAATTCCTTCGCTATAAGCATTACATATGCTTGGATGAATACTAAAATAAGGTCCGGGTAAATTAAATTCTTCTAATTTGTCTTTTGATGCAATTTCGTATTTACCATTGTCTTTGTTGTAATGTAAGTATCCTTCAACAGGAATCATATCGTTATCTGTATAAAAATCAGGTTTGGTTAAAAAGCCTGTGTATATATGAGTGGTATCGTTTGTTATTAAGAAACTAGAACGAACAGCACCTCCGTTTATTTCACTTAAATTATTGTTTATTGGAATAAAAATATCATTCTGATTTATTTCAGATTTAAAACCAACCCAATCTCTTCTTAAATTTTCGCAAGTATGATTAATTTTGAAATAACCGTCAAAAATAAGGAATTCTTTATTTGCCTCCATTTTAACTTTACCTGTATATGCAAATTTAGGGCTAAGAGTAAAATCTTGTGTAATTCCAATTTTACCAGTGGCGTAGGTTTGTACTGTTGAGTCAACAGCAATAACATCGAAATGTATTTTTTGTTTGTCTTTATTTTCATCGATAAAATCGTAATCGCCGGTAGCCATATAATCTTTTTTTCCATAGATTCGTGTTTCGCAATTGTACATTTTATGGTAACGTGTAATATTATTGGCTCTAATTCTTGAATCTTTTAATGTATTCATTACAGCTTTTTTCTGAATAACTACTTTGCCATCACCTGGATATATTGTAGCATCTGCAACTCTAATAAATTTCACTTCGTTAGCTGTAATTACACTTTTACGTCGGCTGTAAATTGCTGATGGAGCCCAAAAGTTAAGGGAGTCTTGGCGAGGGTGTAACGATATGAATTGAGATCCTACAAGTTCAACGTCTTCAAGTTCCATTTCTGTCATTCCTGTTGTGTCAACATCGGCTTTTGCTACATCGTTAGACGAAGTGCTTAACATAATTTCGTCTTTATCCATATACCACGTAAATTTATCCATATAACAGATATATTGGTTCTTAGGAAATTCTATTGTTGAGTTGCCATCGTTTGATATAAATTCGCCTAGTCTTCTGTTAAAATCTATTAACGCATTTACGTTAGTAGTAGCGAAATCTACATCGTCCTCTTTGTTAGCTTCTTCAATAATTGATAAAAGTTTAAAGTTTGCTGTATCTGATGTAAATGTATTTTTACCGTAAACATATTCTTTTGATGTCATTTCGGCGTCAACAAAGTTCATTTTACCAAAGCCTTTCATACCGTCTGGTGATAGTACAGTTGTGCCATGAGTTACTGCTTGTTCATTGTACATTTTTATGGCAGTTTTGTATTTTGAAGTATATAGTTTGTCAAGGTATGGCATAAAATGAATATCAGCCATAACACCATGAACTTGAGGAAATTCTTTTGGTGCAATTTTTTCGGTATTATCGAAAGTTTTACAACGGGTATTTAAGGAGTCAGGATAAAAGAAAAATTCATCAGATTTTGTTATTGAAGTAACATATTCTAAATCACCGGCTCCACGTAATCCTTCATCACTAAGGTCAATTAAATTTTTGTAATTTGCTTTACCTCCATAAATATCATAGCCTGATGGAGGTGTTTTTCGTGTAAAACCAAGTGAATTATCGCGCATTACTCTAAGTTTTTCATCGAAAGGAGGGAATATACCTGCAGATACAAAGTGTCCGTCAAAGCCAATTTTAGTTCTGTCTATACTATTTAAGCTATCCATTTCGTAGGGAAATACCTGAAAATAAAATTTATCACGATTATATACACCTTTTTGAATCCGTTTTTTGTCGTAATAAACATAGGCTTCTTTTTTGCTGTAGAATATTGGATACCGAGGAAAATTTTTGAGTCCTGATTTGTTAGTGGGGCTATCAATAAGTAAATCTCCCGTCATATTTTGAATTGTATTTGAAACTGTTACCATTTGAGCTGTACCATATTCGTTTAATTTATTTGAAGCTACTTGCATTTTCATTTCTGAAATATCAGGCATTGTTATTTTAAATTTGTTGTAATCGAAAGAGAAGTTTGTTCCTTTGTATAAGAACATGCCTGCTAATACTTTACCGCTAAAATCAAAATTTCTATTCTTTTTTAATACTATTAGCCCTTTTGCAGGGAATATTGTAACGTTTTGAGAGTCACTTAAATGTATGGTTTTAACTCCGGCAATAATAATATTGTTGTTTAGTAAGCTTAGATATGCATTTTCTTTAAGTTGTTTTGTTCCTACTCCTGCATTAGAACCTGTTCTTGTTTCTGAAATAAAACGCATTACATCGTAATCTTTTTTTCCTGCACTTGCTTTAATGTAATCGTTTAGTTTATCTTTAATTTTTACATTACCTTTTTTAAAATCGTAAGAAACAAAGCCGTCGTATGATAGTCCAAGTAAAAAACGGTGAATAGCAGGTTCTGACATTCTCATATAAGAAGCTAGTTCTAGGTCTGTAAATTCATCACTCATTCTTTCTTTTTCAAAAGCTTTTACTTCGTATAATGGATTATTAAATGCATCGCCTTGTAATTGCATAAATTTATCAATAGAAAAGAAATTTTTTGATTCAAATGTAACTTTGGTATCACTTTGTGTTATCCCTCTGAATGTGATTTTTGGCATATCCATTTGCCATTCTAGTACTTTTACGTCAATTTCAACGTTATGGTATGAATCGTAATATTTTATTCTACTAGAGCCTTCGCCATTTCTAATAAGTTGAACAGTACGGTTTTTATTATTGTATTTAAAAAGTAAACCTGGATGAAAAATTGAGTCGGTATCTAATCTAAGTGTTATTTGAATATTATTAGCTATAATACTTGATTTGTTAAATATTATTAGTTTTCCTTTTGTTTCGAGTACAAGAGTGTCTTTTCTGTAAAAATATAGATGTGCAAAATTATGTCCAATACCTGCACCTATTAGTTTTGCTCCTTTCATATAGAATCCGCCGGAATAATCGATATTTTCATAAATATTTTTTATTTCAAATAAGCTTAAATATGTTTTAAATTGAGGGTAGGTACATTTAGATGGTTCAATTATTTTTTTTACTTTGTCGGTTAATACTCCTAAAACGGGTTTTTTAAAATAAAAGCTGTTTACAAAACTTACACTGTCTGCTGTGTATTCTGCTTTTTTCATATTTATGTTGTAACGTTTAAGTTTTGCGAAAATTTTATTTTTTTCAACTTTAGCTCTTTCCCACGTTACAGTTCCATTTATTCCTTTCCAATAATTTTTTTGTGGGTAATAAATTCCGTTTGTTGTTTCAATTTTTATACTGTCTTTTTTTGCATAACAAACCAAATCGAAATCGTTATCAAATTTAACTTTAAGTTCTTTATTGTATTCGAAAAATACGTTGCTTCCTTTTATTTGCCATATTATATTTTTTGATTTATAAACAATACTTTTGTTTATCATTTCTGGTGTAACATTAAGTATGGCTGCTGTAGAACGTATAGATATTTTTCGAGTATTAAGCATGTGTATAATGGCTTTATTCCATGCTGTATAGCTTTTGTCGCTTTGTGTTGAACGGTAAAATGTTATTATTGAAGTTATATAATCGTAAAATTGAGGGTATTGTCTTCCTTTTCTTTTTAATAATTTATTAGTTAGTTTTATTACGTCAATTTTTTTACTATTTGCTAGGCTGTCCTTTTCCCAGAGTTCAGTAAATTCTTTCATTAATATTTTAATTTTAGAGTTTTCAACACTAGATTGATTCATATAGGTATTTAACTCTTTAATATACTTTTCTTTTTCGTTTGTAAAACTTGTGAAACGTTTGTTGTTAATTATTTGAGAGTAAGAAGCAAACTCAATACTCAATAAAATTATTATTGTTATGAAATTCTTCATATTATTAAATTATTATTTTTTAAAAACGGCACAAACCCAATTTTCTTTTTCTCTGTATGATGAAAATTTTAATTCAAGTTCTTTTGCTTTATTCATTATTAATGGTAAATCTATTTTGTAAAATCCTGAAAACATAATTATACCTTTTTTATTTAAAACACTTACATAATATTCCATATCTCGTAATAAAATATTACGGTTAATATTTGCAATTATTATATCGAAACTATTTTGTTTAATTAGTAAATTGGCATCGCCTAGAAGGACTTTTATATTAGTTGTTTTGTTTTTCTTTATATTTTCTTTTGCACTTTTAAATGCATCTTCATCATTATCAATAGCAACAATGTTTTTAGCTCCTAGTTTTGATGCTAAAATTGATAAAATGCCTGTGCCTGACCCCATATCAAGAACTGTTTTGTTTCTTAATTTTTGTTCGAAAAGTTCTTGTGCTGCAAGGTATGTTGTTTGATGATGTCCTGTACCGAATGCCATTTTAGGATCAACAATAATATCTAT
>Ga0256827_10002307_pt1 | contig 12327 bp, 12 predicted proteins | sample CV84metaG_FD_185977 | JGI IMG/M metagenome (GOLD analysis project Ga0256827, IMG submission 185977) | Hydrothermal vent microbial communities from East Pacific Rise, Pacific Ocean - CV84 | ecosystem: Environmental > Aquatic > Marine > Hydrothermal vents | place: Pacific Ocean: East Pacific Rise... | reverse complement strand
GATTTTTGACAACTCACACATGTCAGGTCGTGCAACAGTTGGAGCGATGGCTGTTTGGCAAGATACTAAGTTTGATAGAAAAAGTTACAGAACCTACCACCTAGATGCAAAAGATGAGTATGCTCAGATGCGAGAAACTTTAACAAAAAGGGTTGAGAGTTTTAGTAAAAATTCACCACCTGATTTGTGGGTGATAGATGGTGGTACAACTCTGTTAAAACTAGCCTATGAGATACTACAGTCATCAGGTGTTTACATAGATGTTATAGCCATATCAAAAGAGAAGATAGATGCAAAAAGTCACCGTGCAAAAGGTAAAGCAAACGATATACTTCATACGATAGATGATAGTTTTAACCTAAAACCAACTGACAAAAGACTTCAATGGACACAAAACCTAAGAGATGAAGCTCATAGATGTGCCATAACTTTTCATAAAAAAACAAAACTAAAAGAGGACAAAGAGAGTCAGCTTTTAACACTAAAAGGCATCTCAGAAGCTAAGATAAAAAAACTACTAAGTCACTTTGGAACTTTTGAGGCACTAAAGAGTTTAAGTGTTGAGGAGATAGCTGAGATTTTAAATGTTAGGGATGCCAAAGTAATTAAAGATATTTATAAATAAGTTTTAATATGCTATATTTCTTTATTATAAAGGAAGAAAATGCTTATATATAACCATGAAAAAGAACTTATAGGGATAGATGCTAATGATTTAAATACTTTAGGGTTTAAAAATTTAGCACAGCTAAAAGCTGAAACTTCAGATTTTGCAGATCTTTTTGTTAAAAAAGCTGGTTTTATACATAATTTTGAGCATGTTCATTGGATAGATTTTGTTCATACTGCTAGTGATGTAGATAGTATATCTGAGGTTATTATAAAAACTAAAGAGAAACAGTATCAAGCTACCTTACAGATAGAATCTATTTATTTAAATGATGAACCATCTTTATCTGCTTTTATAGTTTATCTTCAAGATTTAAAAGATATAAATGCTGAAATCATATCTACTGAAATTGAATATTTAGTCGAAGATAAACCTGATGATATAGAAGAAGATTTAGATAAATTAGAAGAAAAAGAATATTTTGCTTTACCTAAAAATGAAATTATAAAAGATAATTCTATAGAAGAAAAAGTAGAAGTCGAAAATCATGAAAATTTATATATATTTAATCCAATTATAGCTTCTCAGGAGCTAGGATTATCGGTGGATGTTGTTGAAGGGTTTATTAATGATTTTATTAAACAAGCAAAAGAAGCTAAATCATTATTATATAAATCATTAAAAGATGAAGATATAGATAGTGTAAAGTTTTTAATAAATAAACTAAAAGGTATATCTGCAAATTTAAGAGTAGATGATATTTTTAATATTTTAACTCATATTATAAATATAAATGATAAAGATGAGCTTGAAAAAAGTTTAGATAATCTTTATGAAAAGATAGACAATCTTTCAACAAGAAAAGATGAACAAATAAGTGATAAAGTAGAAATAGAAAAATTGTCAGATGATATTTTTTCTCAAAAAATAGAAATTAAATCTGATGAAGAAGAAATATTTTTTGAAACAATAGAAATTATGTATGATAAAAATAGTGTAGCAAATGAATTAGGTATTTCTCATAAAAATTTTGAAGAATTATTTCATGATTTTATAATTGAATCTAAGGTTCTATCAGATGCTATAAATGATGCAATTTTAGAGGATAATCATGATTTTTGGATAATTGAGGCTATAAAATTTAAGGGTATAAGTAAAAATATGCGTCTTTATAACTGTGCAAAAGAGCTTGATAAAATTATACAAACTAAAGATAAAGATCTAGCACAGGAATCCATAAATAAAATTGATTTAGCTATAAAAAATATTGCGAATACATAATATTTAGGAAAAGATTAATGAATATAAGCCCAAATTTTTCACCATCTATAAAACTTATGAAACCATATTTTTTATTTTCTAGTTTTTTTTATACTCTTAGTATGATTTGGATTTTTTTCTTAGATATTAATCTTGATATGAAAGATTTTCAACTTGTGGGATGGGTTCATATTTATATGCTAGGTTTTGTTATGATGGCTATTTTTGCGTCTATGGCACAACTCGGCCCTATCATAGTTGAAACAAAGCATCGTAATGTAAATATTTTCAAGTATGTATGGATGTTCTTAGTATCTGGACTAATGTTGATGATATATGGTTTTTATATAAATAATTCTTTTTTAATATATGGTGGTATATTGGTTTTAGTTGCTATGGCTATATATGCTATAGAATTTTTACTAACTCTTAAAAATGCAAGAAGAAAAACAAGTATAACAGATGCTATGAAGATGAGTAATTTCTTTTTACTTTTAGGGATTATTACAGGTCTTGTTATGGCTTTTTCTTTTAATGGTTACATAGATATAAATCCACATTTACTATTAAATATGCACACATTTGGACTTGTAGTTGGATTTGTAATATTACTTATTATGGGTATATCAATAGTACTTATACCAATGTTTGGTTTTTCAAAAAGAGTAAGTGATAATGAATTTAAATCTAGTTTTATAACTCTAAGTATAGGTGTTATAACTATGATGTTATCAGTTTTTTTCTTAACTAACTTACTTCAAAATATGGCTTATTCTATAACTACTATAGCTATAGGACTTTATTTTTTTCAACTTTATAAAATGAACATATCAAGAAAAAAAATAGTGCATGATATTTGGGCAAAGTCAATGTATGTAGGATTTTTATCTTTTATAGTTTCTTTTTTTATACTTATAAGTTATTTATTCTCTGATAATGAGATTATGTTAAAAGTTGGAATGTGGCTTATGATGATTGGATTTTTTGGTTTTTTAATTATTGGTAATTTTTATAAAATAATACCTTTTTTGGTATGGTTTCAAATCTATTCACCACTTATAGAAGAGCAAAGTGTACCTATGCTTCATCAACTTTTACCTAAAGAACTTGCAAATTTGCAATGGATATACTCTACATTAGGATTATTTACATCATCAGTGGCAATTCTTTTAGAAGATAAACAATTATTTCTTGGGGGTATTGTGTTGTTAAGTGTGGGTAGTGTTTTGTTTTTTCTTATTATTCTTAAAATTATAAGAACTCATGTTGAATAAAGAGATTTTTAAAAGTTAAAGTGTATAATACTCGTATATTAATTAAAAAAAGGAAATCCTAATGGGAAAATATATTGAATTAACAGCTTCTAACTATGAAGCAACTGTAGCAGAGGGTGTATCTTTAGTGGACTTCTGGGCTCCATGGTGTGGTCCTTGTCGTATGATTGCTCCTGTTATCGAAGAATTAGCAGAAGATTTTGATGGTAAAGCAAAAATCTGTAAAGTAAATACTGATGAAGAACAAGATATCTCTGTAAAGTTCGGTATCCGTTCAATCCCAACTATTATGTTCTTTAAAGATGGTGAGATGGTTGATCAAGTTGTTGGAGCTCAATCAAAAGCTGCACTAGCTGAAAAAATTAACGCTCTTTTATAAGAACTAATCATGGAGAAAAAGAAAAAAAGAGGTAAAAGTCTTTTTTCTCTCTCCACCCTTCTTGCATCATTCTTTGGTTCAGCTCTTATAGCTGGTGCATTTGCCTACTTCAACTTCAAATTTGCAGAATATAAATTTATAAACTTTAAACAATGGGTTTTTTATGAAAAAAGTGATATTTTCATCCCAAAAGAAGAAAAATATATAGTAGTATTTTATTCATCAAAAGATAAAAACACTATGGATAAACTTGCAAAAACAAATCTAAATCTTCCTATTTTAGCCATAGACTACTACAATGAAGTTAGAAAAAATACAAAATACACAACATTTTTAAGAAGTGGTACAAAAAATTCACTAAACTTTATACAAAGATTCAATATTTATGAAAGCCCATCTATTTTCTTTATAAAAAAAAGCAAAGATTCTATTTATAAACAAGATAGTATGATACGAAAACTTGATAATTTAGATGAGTTATCTAAAGAAGTTAATTCATTATAAAACTATATATAGCTCGAAAGAGCTTATCTTTAGTGACCCAAGTGGTCTTAACGAAAGAGATAGAATTACTTCTATCTCTGTAATATAATAGTAGTGATACGAAAACTTGATAATTTAGATGAGTTATCTAAAGAGATAGATTCATTATAAAGGAAAAATTATGGCTATTTTAGATTGTGCAATTATTGGTGGAGGTCCTGCTGGTTTAACTGCTGGACTTTACACAACTCGTGGTGGTTTAGAAAATGTAGTAATGTTTGAAAAAGGGATGCCAGGTGGGCAGATAACAAACTCATCTGAGATAGAAAACTACCCAGGTGTAACTGGTGAGATTACTGGTATGGATCTAATGATGCCATGGCCAGAACAATGTAAAAAATTTGGTTTAATCCACGAGATGGTTGCCATAGACAAAATTACAAAAGAAAATGATATATTCACTATCCATAAAGAGGGTGGTGATACTGCTCAAGCTCATAGTGTTATCATAGGTACAGGTTCATCTCCAAGACGAGCAGGTTTTAATGGTGAAAATGAGTTTTTTGGAAAAGGTGTAAGTACTTGTGCAACTTGTGATGGTTTTTTCTATAAAGGTAAAGAGGTTGTCGTTATTGGTGGTGGTGATACTGCTCTTGAAGAAGCACTATATCTAGCTAAAATATGTTCTAAAGTTTACCTAATCCATAGAAGAGACAAATTTCGTTCTGCTCCAAATACTATTAAAAGAGTTGAAAATACTAAAAATATAGAAATTATTTTAAATTCAACACCTCAAGAAGTTTATGGTGATAAAATGGGTGTTACAGGTATTAAAATAACAGATAATAATGATATAATACGAGACATAGAAGTTCCAGGTGTATTTACATTTGTTGGAAATGATGTAAATAACCAAACTCTTAAACAAGATGATGGAAGTTTTTTATGTGATTTAAATTCAGCTGGTGAAGTTATAGTTGATCTAACTATGAAAACATCTATAGATGGCTTATATGCTGCTGGTGATATGCGAATACAAGCACCTAAACAAGTTGTAAGTGCAGCTGGAGATGGTGCAGTTGCAGCTTTACAAGCTATACATTATGTGGATAAAAAACTTAGTTAAACTATTATAAGGTTACAGATGAGAGTAATGATTGTTGATGATTCAAAAACCATTGTTAAAATTGTATCTATGCTATTAGAAAAAAAGATTGATTCTGAGTTAGAGATAGTTCAGTGTAGTAGTGGTGAAGTTGCTCTTAGAAAACTAAACGATATAGAAGTTGATTTAATACTACTAGATGTGGTTATGGATGGTATGGATGGCTTTGAAACTTGCCAAAAAATTAAAAATAATCCAAAAACAGAAGATATAGCAGTAATCTTTTTAACATCTAGAACAGAAGAAGATGATATTATAAAAGGTTTTGAAGTTGGTGGAATAGATTACATTTCTAAACCATTCAGAGAAACTGAATTTATTGCTAGAGTTAAAACACAGTTAAAAATTATTAAACTACAAAAACGCGAGATAGAAAGTACACAAAGTGAGGTTATATTGAAAATGGGAGAAATTGGTGAGTCTCGTTCAGAGGAAACGGCAAATCATGTAAAAAGAGTTGCTGAGTATAGCTATCTTTTGGCTGAACTTTGTGGTTTAGAAGAAAATGAATGTCAACTTTTATCTACAGCTTCACCTATGCATGATATAGGTAAAGTTTCTACCCCTGATAATATTTTAAAAAAACCTGGTAAATTAACTAAAGAAGAGTTTCAAGAGATGCAAAAGCATACAACTATTGGTTATAAACTTTTTGCTTCTTCTCGTGGTGAAATTTTAAAAACTGCTGCTATTGTAGCTCATGAGCATCATGAAAAGTACAATGGTAAAGGTTATCCTAGAGGTTTAAAAGGTAATGAAATTCACATATATGGTAGGATAACTGCTGTTGTTGATGTTTTTGATGCACTAGGTAGTGAAAGAGTGTATAAAAAAGCTTGGGAATTAGATAAAATAACATCATTACTTATTGAAGAAAAAGGTGAACATTTTGATCCATATTTAGTTGACTTATTTATGGATAATATTGACAAATTTCTAAAAATTCGTGAAAAATTTAAAGACTAGGAAAAATTATGATTAAAGTTGGTGTATTTGGTGCAAGTGGTAGAGTTGGTAAGTTACTTTTAGAAGATTTAAAACAAACTGATGAGATAAGTGTTAGTACAGTTTTTGTTCGTAATAATTTGGATTTTTCTATAGACCCATCAATCTTAATAACTTCATGCATGGAATCATTTTTAAAAGCTTGTGATATTGTTATAGATTTTTCACTTCCTGAAGCTTGTGAAATCCTTTTAGAGCAAGCTATAAAAACACCAAGACCTTTAGTTATAGGGACAACAGGTTTAAATAACCATCAGTTAAACTTACTAAAACAAGCAAGTGAAGTTATGCCTGTACTTTATGCGACAAATATGTCGTTAGGTGTAGCGATGCTTAACAAGCTTGTATATCAAGCTGCATCTGCACTAGAGGGTTTTGATATAGAGATAGTAGAGATGCACCACAAACACAAAAAAGATGCACCAAGTGGAACAGCTTTAACATTAAGTGAATCAGCAGCAGCTGGTCGTGGGCTAGATATAAACAAAGTTCGTGTAAGTGGTAGAGATGGAAACATAGGTGAGCGTTCAAAAGATGAAATCGCAGTTATGGCACTTCGTGGTGGTGATATAGTTGGTCGCCATACTGTTGGTTTTTATAATGATGGTGAATTTATAGAATTAAATCATACAGCAACTTCAAGAAACACTTTTAGTAAAGGTGCTATAAGAGCTGGTCAATGGCTAGTAGATAAAGAGATTGGTCTTTATAGTATTAGTGATTGTTTAGAAATTTAGTTTTTACTTTAGATGATTTTATACATATAAAATCATCTTTTTTATAACTTACAACCAACTCCAGCGATATCTCTCAAGCTAGACTCTCTAAACATCTTTTGCATTAAGCTTTTTGGTTCTACCCATTGGTCATGTAATGCACATTTATTTGAACCATCACAAAAACCTATACCTAAGATGCATTGTTCATCTTTTATAGAATCATTAAATAGTTCTAATATATCATCAATTTTTGTATTAAAAGATTGTTCTGTTAAAATGTAACCACCATCTCTCCCTCTTATTGATTCTATTAAATTAGCTTTAACAAGATCTGTCATTATTTTTGTTAAAAATTTATATGGTATTTGAAGTACTTCAGATAATTGAGTAGCATTTATAAGTTTTGAATCTTGTTGATTCGCCATATAAGATAAAATTCTTATAGCATATTGTGATGTATTACTTAATTGCACATGAACCCTTTAAGCAAATATTTGTTTGAATTATACCAAACTTATTACTACTTAAAAGTAGAATTTAATATTAGTTCGCTATTATTCCAATTACTACTTATAGGTAGAATTCAAAAAAGGATTATTTATGACTGAGCGTATTACAAAAAGTATGGCAAAAAATATTTATTATGGTGGTGCTACATTTGCACTATTAATATTTATTGCACTTACTTTTGATACTGTACATCAAATACCTAAACGATCAAATGAAGTTAATATGACTCCATCTGTTGTAGCTGGAAAAAAACTTTGGGAAAAGAACAACTGTGTTGGTTGTCATACACTTATAGGAGAGGGAGCTTACTATGCACCTGAACTTATGAATGTATTTCAAAGAAGAGGAGCTTCAGACGAGGGAGCATTTAAAGCATATATGCAAGGCTGGATGGCTGCTCAACCAATGGACATTCCAAACAGAAGAAAGATGCCTCAGTTTAACTTAACAACTGACGAAGTAAATAATCTTGCTGATTTCTTCATTTGGACATCTAAAGTAGATGCCAATGAATGGCCACCAACAATAGAAGGATAGGAAAGAATATGAAATACACTTCACAAGCGGTAGCAAAACCGTACTTTATTTTTGCACTTATTCTTCTAGCAGGAGAGATTCTTTTTGGTTTACTTATGGGGATTCAGTATATTTATGGTGATTTCTTATTTCCATTAATCCCTTTTAATGTTTTAAGAATGGTTCACACTAACTTACTAATAGTTCTGATTCTAAATGGTTTTATGGGTGCTACTTACTACTTGATTCCAGAAGAAACAGAACGAGAACTTTGGAGTCCTAAATTAGCAATAGCTACTTTTTGGATATTTGCAGCAGCAGGTGTTGCTACAATTTTAGGTTACCTTTTTGTACCTTATGCTACTTTAACAGAGATAACTTTTAATGAACTACTTCCTACTATGGGTAGAGAGTTCTTAGAGCAACCATTACCTACAAAAGTTGGTATAGTTGTAGTTGTATTAGCTTATATTCTTAATGTTGCTATGACTGTTCTTAAAGGTAGAAAAACTGTTATTACTACTGTACTTCTTACAGGTCTTTTAGGTATGGCTGTATTTTTCTTATTTGCATTTTATGTACCTGATAACTTGATAGCAGATAAATTTTTCTGGTGGTTTACAGTTCACCTTTGGGTTGAAGCTACTTGGGAACTTATACTTGGTGCTATCTTAGCATTTGTACTTATTAAAACTACAGGTGTAGATAGAGAACATATCGACAAATGGTTATACTTAATCATCGCTATGACTATGCTTTCTGGTATCTTAGGAACAGGGCATCACTTTTTCTATATGGGAGCTCCTGAATATTGGTTATGGATAGGTTCGTTATCATCAGCAGTTGAACCATTACCATTTTTCTTAATGATTCTTTTTGCATATACTATGACAAGAGATAGAAAAATCCAACATGACAATGAAATTGCTCTTACTTGGGCAAAAGGTACAGCAGTTATGGGCTTTTTAGGAGCTGGTGTTTGGGGATTTATGCATACACTTGCACCTGTTAATATGTTTACACACGGTACACAATTGACTGCTGCTCATGGTCACCTTTCTTTTTATGGTGCTTATGTTATGATTATCTTTACTGTTATCTCTTATGCTATGCCGATTCTTAGAGGTCGTCCTCATGGTAACTGTAAAACTGCACAAAAAAGAGAATTAAGTGCATTTTGGATGATGAATATCGGTATGTTAGGTCTTACTTTAGCACTAACTGCAGCTGGAATTACACAGATTCTAGATCAAAGAGTTGGAACTGAACTTGTGTCATTTATGGAATCACAAGAGTCTATGACTACTATATATAGCATCCGTCTTGGATTTGGTCTTTTAGTATTTACTGGTTTACTTACTTATCTTTCTAGTTTCTTTGTAAAAGAAGATGCTAAATAAGTATGCTTAATTATTGGCTTGAATTTGAAGAAAGTATAGGTCGGGTTTGGGATAAATACCTTACAAAAAAGGTACATAAATTTCACGAAGACCAAAGAGTTTACTTTTCAGATATTGACAAGCAATTAAATATTTTTCATCACCTTTTAGGTGGTGAAAAAGGCAAAGATTTACAAATAACTGATAAAAGAGAACTTATAGTTCAAAGAACTTTTTTAGAAAAAATCTCTTTTTTAGGAAAAGAGTTTTACCTTGCATGGCAAGATGAAAAATCCATCTACCTACCAGAATCATTCGCTTACTTTGATACAAAAAAACAAAATGAGATTCACTACTACTGGCTTGTTGCTATGGCTACACAAGTTAATGTAGATAAAATAAATGTCAAAGATGAAAACCTAAAAGCTATAAAACATCTTATATCTAAATACAATGGTTTTAAAATATTTTATGAAAAAAGTACGGAGTATCTTAACAAAACTTTTGAGCAAATAGAATCTGTTGAAGAGTACCCTAATCCTTTATGGATATATCCACCACTAGCATCTAAGACTATGTCAAATACTTTAGACGATGAAGAACCAACAAGAGAAGAGACAGATGAAAAAGTAGATGAGTTAAAGATGAAAAAGCAAGCAAATCAATCAAATGATAAAAGAGAAACAGATGGTTTCTTTGCTTTTTTACCTGAATCACTTATGAGCATCTTTGAACAAATAAATATAGATAGAACAGAAGATGATAGTTTTGATGAAGATGCACTTTATCATGCACAAGATTTGGATGAGATAACTTTAGGGCAAAAACAAGCAAATTTATCTTCTCGCATCAAGATGGACTTAGACCTAAAACCAGATACCACTGAAATCTATCCACTTGGCGATGGTCACTTTTTAGATGAATGGGATTATAGAAAAAACATCTATCTTAAAAAATTTGTACGGATAAAACCACAAATAACTATAAATGTAGAACCAATAGCTTTACCAATAAGACTTAAAAAAACAGTGAGAAAAATCCAAAGTGAACTAGATTTACTAGAGTTAGACAGGATTAAAAACAACCACTTACCTTATGGCGATGAGATAAATATAGACACTTGGATAGAATACTCCAGCCATCAAGATAAATCATTACATCATCAAAAATTCTACACAACTTTTGAAAAAAAGATGCGAGATATGGCTACACTTATCTTAGCAGATGTTTCACTATCAACTGAAACTGGTATCACCCAAGATATAAGAGTGATAGATGTTATAAAAGATGGACTTATGGTTTTTAGTGAAGCACTAGAAAAACTAAACGATAAGTTTGCACTTTACTCTTTTTCATCTTTGCAAAATAAAAAAGTTTATTTTAACATTATTAAAAACTTTGAAGAAAGCTATTCAGACCTTATTCGTGGACGGATAGATAGTATGAAGTCACAATACTACACAAGACTAGGAGCAGGTATAAGAGAGTCTGCAAAAATCTTAAAAAAACAAAAAAGTGCAAATAAATTACTTCTAATCATAAGTGATGGAAAACCAAATGATGAAGATAGATATGATGGAAGATATGGGATAGAAGATACTAAAAAAGCTATACAAGAGGTTAAAAAACTTGGTATAACACCGTTTTGTATAACGATAGATACAGAAGCAAAAGAGTATCTAAATTATCTGTTTGGAAAAGATGGCTATGCTATAGTTAGAGATGGTCGTAAACTTCCAAAAGTCTTACCAGAAGTTTATATTAATTTAACGAAATAGGAAAAAATATGTCAAAAACTTACTACTTAGCACAATCAAATGAAGTTGAACTTTTTAAAGCAGCCGCTAGTATGAACTTACCTATACTTATAAAAGGTCCAACAGGGTGTGGAAAAACCCGATTTATAGAGGCTATGGGTGAGGAACTTGGTAGAGATGTTTATACTGTTGTTTGCCATGATGATTTGAGTGCTGCTGATTTGCTTGGTCGACATCTTATAAATGATAAAGGGACTTACTGGCAAGATGGTCCACTTACAAAAGCTGTACGAAATGGTGGCATCTGCTATCTTGATGAGATTATAGAAGCTAGAAAAGATACTACTGTTATACTTCATTCTCTTGCTGATTATCGTAGAGTTTTACCCATAGATAGAACGGGTGAAGTGATAGAAGCTCATCCTGATTTTATGCTTGTTGTATCTTATAACCCTGGTTATCAAAATGTTTTAAAAGGTATGAAACCTAGTACAAAACAGAGATTTATCTCACTAAGTTTTGATTATCCTAAATCTGAAATAGAAAAAGAGGTAGTTATCAAAGAGAGTGGTATAGATGCTGATACTGCTAAAAAACTTGTAGATATTGCAAAAGATATTCGTAACCTTGATGATACAGATATCCAAGAAGCTGTATCGACTAGACTTCTTATATATGCAGCTAAACTTATAGTCAAAGGTTTTAATCCTTACCAAGCTTGTATGCACTCAATAGTGGAGTCATTAAGTGATGAGGATGATGTTTTAGAGGTACTTGAAAAGTTTATATCTTTACATTTTTTAAAAGAATAATAAAGATAAAAAAAATGTTATAATTCTGAAAAATCAAAGGTAATAAATGAAATTTGTATCAATCGTTATGGGTTCAAAAAGTGATTACGAAGTTATGAAGTCTTGTTCTGACACACTAGAAGCATTTGGAGTTAATTATGAGATGATTATCTCTTCTGCTCACCGTTCACCTGAGAGAACTGCTGAGTATATAAAAGAAGCAGAAGCAAAAGGGGCTCAAGTTTTCATCGCTGCTGCTGGTATGGCTGCACATTTAGCTGGTGTACTTTCTTCTAAAACTGTTAAGCCAATCATCGGTGTTCCTATGTCTGCTTCTGCTTTAAGTGGTATCGATGCACTTCTTTCAACTGTTCAGATGCCAGCTGGTATGCCTGTTGCTACTGTAGCTATAGGAAAAGCTGGAGCTATAAACTCTGCATTTTTATCTATGCAAATTTTAGCACTTGATAATGAAGAGT